>ERZ779895.576-NODE-576-length-49184-cov-7.963830_pt1 | contig 49184 bp, 73 predicted proteins | sample MGYA00511093_ERZ779895 | MGnify/ENA primary metagenome ERZ779895 (study PRJEB29588, sample SAMEA2142970) | human gut metagenome | biome: human gut; feature: human-associated habitat; material: faeces | place: Denmark | collected 2008/2010 ... | reverse complement strand
ATTTGGAAAAAGGAGACCTCCGGGTTCAACGGCAGATCGGGCGCATCGACGGCAAAATCATTGAGATGCCGTTGAAAACGAAAAACGCCTACCGCACCCTGCCCCTGTCGGCAGACGCGATAAGCGTTCTGATGCAACAAAGAAGAAAAACGGGCAACAGCGAATGGGTATTCCCATCGCCCACCGGAGGCCCCATGTCCCCGGACAGCGTGCTGCACATGCTGCACCGCGTCCTGAAGCGGGCAGGGTTGCCGAAGGTGCGGTTCCATGACCTGCGCCACACCTTCGCAACGCTGGCACTGCAAAACGGTGTGGACGTCAAGACCGTGTCTGGTATGCTGGGGCATTTTTCGGCAGGGTTTACGTTGGACACCTACGCTCATGTAACGACCTCCGCCAAGCGTGAAGCGGCAAAAACAATGGGTAACATTCTCTCTGGCGCGGTATAGTGCTTTCCGCTGTCCGCTTAAAGTGCTCCCCAAGTCAAGGACATTTTCATTTGACCCATAGCGGCAGCATACCGGCGGGGTACTCACCTGTGGTGATGTAGTGGTAATATTCGTTAGGGGATAGCTTCGCCAGATCCCACTGGCAGCGGTCGTTGTTGTAGTAATCCATCCAGCGGTCAATGGAGGCTTTGGCGGCCTCAAAAGACGTCCACCCCGGGATCTCACTGGCCAGCTCGTCCTTCATGTGCCCGAAGAAGCTCTCTTGGGGCGCGTTGTCCCAGCAGTTCCCTCTGCGGGACATGGACCGCCGCAGCGCGCTGTTCTCCACCAGCTGGATGAACTTCAGACTGGTGTAGTGGGTCCCCTGGTCGCTGTGGATCACGGTCTCCTTGCTCAGCGAGATCCCATGGTGCTTTACCAGCAGCTGGACCGTTTCCAAAACAAAATCCACTTCCAGCGATTCGCTCATCGCATAGGCCAGGACCTGCTTTGTGCAGGCGTCCAGGATCGTGGAGAGGTAGCAGAATCTGCCGCAGAGCGGGATGTATGTGATGTCCGTCAGGAGGATGGCTCTCGGCCCATGAGACTCGAATTCCCGGTTGACCAAATTCTCCGCGGCGCTGCCCATTCGGATGGATCGCTGCAATCTGCGGTAGGGATTCGGCTTTCGGATGGGGCAGGTGAGCTTGTATTTCCGCATCAGGCGGCGGATCTTCTTCACGTTCATTCGGATACCCATGTGCAAAAGCCGCATATGAATGCCGCGAACGCCCTTTGCGTAGCCCCGGAACCGGTATGCCTCCAGGATCTGTTCGAATGCCGCCCGGTCCTTCGCCTCCCGAAGCTCTCTGTTTTTTTCAAAACGCACCCAGTTGTAGTAGCCGGAGCGGGAGACACCTGCCAATTCGCACAGGTCTTTCACAGTGAGGATGTTGTTCCGATCCGCCAACGCGGTGCGAATGGCCTCAAAGCTCTCTCCGGTGCTGTCCATGGCTATTCTCCCGGCTTGCCGTGCAGCCGCATGACTTTTTTTAAGAACGCCATCTGCTGCTGGAGACACAAAATCTCCCGTTTCATGCGTCTGGCGGCTTCGTCAGACGGGGCGGACGCCCCCTCTGTCTGGTTGTTCCCGCCGCCTGGTATACGCACACCGCCCCGGGCGCCCTCATGAAAGCCCTCCGGCGATCTGGCCTCCCGCCGGATGCGCTTTGTAGTATTGTGGATCCGCTCGAAACCCAGAACTTCCGTGTTATAGCCCAGCTTGCGGAAGGCGGCTGTGCCGGTGTAGCCCTGGAGACTGAGCGCCCAGAACGCCTCCTTGAAAGCGAGGGTGTAGGATATGCTGTCTGCCGTCACCCGCAGCGTGTAGGGGTTTGCCTGCAGATGCTTCAGTTCCTCTGGTGTGAATTTCTTCTTCGTGCCCATACAGCACCTCCGTTCGGTAGTTCTATCATAACACAGGTGCGGCGCTTCTGACCCTATGGGTCAAATGCGTGTCCGCCGAACGGGGCCATGGGTCAAAATCTCGTGTCCATTTTCTTGGGTACAGTTTAGCTCCCGTTGGGGTCGGCGTTTGGGTCAGAAAAAAGCGGTATCCCCAAAACGGAACTTATGAAAAGCAAAAGTCCTCGAAATCAGACGATTTCGAGGACTTTTGGTACACTCAGACTCCCCAAAATCGAACCCTGTCGCTTCTTCGGCGGCGGGGTTCTTTTCTACCCGGAAAGTCTTGGTTTTGCAAGAGGTTAGGTTATATGCGGTAGTGATTTTATACCCGTCAGGTTCATCCCACACTGTAACGGAGTTGACGAGCAAATCAATGAGTCGCCTGCGGAAATCTTCGTCTTCGATGTTCCCGTATTTGAACTGACTCAACCAGAATACGATTTGGGCACGGTCAATTCGGTAGACGAATTTTTCCTCAGCTTTGATTTCTTTGTTGAGGGTCTTCTTTTCGTGTTCGAGTTGGACAAGCCGATTCATCAATGTCTCGGAAGCAATACCCTTTTCGATGGCAGCGGTAATATTTGTGATTGACTTTTCGACCTCTGACAACTGAGCGGTTAATTGCGGAATGTGCGTGTCGTTTATTAAATCCTGTTCACTCTGTCGAATTGCCATGTCTGCGATTTCATCAATGAGCTGATCGGTCAAAAGGTTGAGAGCGTCACGGGCTACTATCCCTTCAATATAATCTTTTTTCAAAGGCCGCTTGTCACACCCAAGTTTTCTCTTTTTGGTGTAACAGGAATAGTAGTGGTAGACCTTGCCATGTCTACCGGCTCCGCTTTCACCGTTCATAGAAGCCCCACAATGACCGCAGAACAGCTTTCCAGACAAGAGGTAATCTACCTTAGCCTTGCCCCTTGCCGGGGCTGTGGCGGTCTTAGAAAGCCGCCGCTGTACCGTTTCAAACAGCTCCTTATCAATGATGGCGGGAATACCATTTTCGATGACAATATCCTTGTAGGTATAAGTGCCGATATAGCGAGTATTACGGAACATGGCCTTAAAGCTACTGCGGTTGAACTCTGTATTTTTGGCAGTCTTATATCCGGCAGAGTTAAACTTTCGGCAAATGTCAGCTACGCTTTCGCCGTTGGCGTAAAGAGAGAACGCTTCTTGAACGATGTGGGCGGTGTCAGGGTCAACAACCAGCTTGTGATTTTCCACCTTGTATCCGAGAGGAATGTGACCGCCTACACTATGGCATTTCAAGGCAGATTCACGCATACCTCTCGTGACCTTCTGTGACAGCTCGGCAGAGAAAAACTCAGCCATACCCTCTAACACAGATTCCAAGATGATACTCTCAGGGCTGTCGGTGAGGTGTTCTGTGGCGGAGAGGACTTTCACGCCGTTCTTCCGTAGACGCATTTTCATAATTGCGCTGTCGTTGCGGTTACGAGCAAAACGGTCGAGCTTCCAGACGATGACATATTCCCAATTCTGCTTTGCACTATCCGAAATCATTTCCATGAGGTGAACCCGCTTTTCCACATCTTTACAAGCGGTCGTTGCTCGATCAACATAGATTGCCACAATGCGGTAGTGATTTGCTTTGCAGAAGGTACGGCAGTCACGAAGCTGCCCTTCAATGGATTGGTCACTTTGACCTGTGGAGCTATACCGAAGATAGAGAGCAACATCCTGATCGCCGTTGTAAAGCGTATATGGGTCTTCCTGAAATTGAGAGATTTCTTCCTCTGTCAAACAGGAGAGGTCGATAGGTAGTTTCATAGTGTTTTTCTCCATTCTATAAGGTCAATAACCTTAACCGACAGCAACCGGTTCTTCAACTTCTGTTTTTTCTTTTTGAGTTCTCTTAAACTCTTGAGAAGCACATTGTACAATCGTTAGTTTACCCTCCATGTCACAGAGATTAAACCATTGAAGTAACTGCTTAGTAAGACCACCATCATTTGTGTGAATAGCGGGGTCAGCCATTAAATCATTTGGAGTAACATCAAGATATTCGGCTATTTTGTGTAAGTGTTTCAGGTAAGAATTATTATTTAGATTTTTCCAGTTTGTAATTGCTTGTTTATTACAACCTAAGTATTCACAGAGAGCCGTAGGGCTTATTTTTTTGTAGTTCATGCAATTAAGAATATTATCTAAAATAAGTTGTTCCTCTGGTGATCTTTCTACTTTCTTTTTTGCCATAGTTAGCACCTCCTAAAATTTTCAACGAAAATCGTTGTTTTGGTATTGACAACAACGAAAATCGTTGCTATACTCTGAATTGTGAACAAGAGATTTTGACAACAAAAACCCGACCCCCGAAAGGTTTTCTTTTTCGGCGGTTGCTGTGGTCAATGGTTTAATTGTCTGGCAAGTAAATTGTACCATTACGCCTACTGGTTGTCAATAAATATTGTTCTCAATTCAAAGAAAGGAGAGGTTTTGTGAAAGAGCGTGAGAAAATTCGCTATGACCTGAGCATCAATCACCTGTCGTTTGCATGGCTGATTGATATGCTCCGAAAGCGAGGTATTGAAACGAACGGCCCTGTCCTGAGTGCAATTCTCGCAGGAACTCGTAACGGCCCTTCTGTGGACAAGATCATCGCTGAGTCTATCGACATTCTGGACTGGTACGAGCGGCAGATCGGCGGTGTGTCATGAGCGACAGTGCATTTGCCCCGGAAGTACGAGGGCAGGCCAAAGCGTTCAGTTCACTCCTTGCTCGATCTGTCCGAGAGTTTTTCAAGGACGAAACGAACCGCAAGCAGTTCGAGAGCTGGTACGAGCAGAAGTACGGAACACCGTATCAATGGAAACCTATGGTTTGGAGGAACAGATAATGAAAAAGGTATTTGGTGTGTTGACATTTCTTTCGTTTTTCTACCTGTTGGGTGTAGTTGGTGCGGTGGAGCAAGACACGATGGCTCTCGGCGCAGGCATGGTTCGTATGGGTATCGGCCTTGGCTGCTTCTGGTTGTTCTGTGAGCTGTCTGGCGCGTTTTATCCCGCCCCGCCGAGAAAAAGAAAGAGCCGCTGACGGAACTGGTACTTCCATCAACGGCAAGCGTAAAAGCTCAATCTGATTATATCAGAACCTATCATTTTGTAAAGGAGAACTTTATGAATAGCACGATTGCAAAACTCGCAGACGAGTTCGAGAAGATGGAGAAAACCATCGCTTCTCAGAAGAAGATGATCGAAACCCTTATGCCTACGGGCTATGTGGATACCGATACCGTCAAACTTCACCTTAATTCTGTGTATGGTGTCATGTTCGGCGGTCGCCCCTCTCCGAAGCGCTGCAAGCTGGAAGACTGTTCTTGGGACGAGATCAATATGTATTCCTCCTTCGGCCTTGCTGACAAGATGTTCGAGGTCGGTGATACCAAGAAGTTCCGTCTGGCTGACGGCTCCTACCTGACTGCCCGTATCATCGGGTTCAACCATGACTACGCAAGGGACGGCAGTCTGGTTCATATCACCTTTGAGACTGTGGAAACCCTTGACGGTGACATTCCTATGAATGAGAAGTCTACCAATGAGGGTGGCTGGGACGCTTCCTATCTCCGTGTCAAGCTCAACGGCAACTTCTTCGAGAAGCAACTTCCCGCTGATCTGAAAGCGGTCATCAAGCCCGTGGTGAAGATCACCGCAAAGAGCGGTAAAAACGAAATGCTGGTTCCTTCCGTTGACAAGCTGTTCGTTCTTTCTGAGCAGGAGGTCTTCGGTCGCAAGATTTATTCCTGCGGTGGTGAGGGTAAGTGGTACGAGTGGTACAAGCGAGAGAACACGCCCTACGGCAAGTGCAAGCAGAATGGTGAGAGGGATTGGAGATGGGAGCGTTCTCCTTATTCCGGCGACACCACCGACTTCTGTAAGGTGAACAACAACGGCACCGCCGACTATAGCAACGCCAGCAACTCCTATGGCGTGTCCTTCGGCTTCTGCATTTGATCGGGTATCTCGTAAATCCCGCCCCGTCAGGGGCGGTGAAAGGAGTGAAAACATGAATGTCAATCGCAAGGTTGGCACTGGCTTTGAAAGAGACTTATGCCTGAGCCTGTCGGGTTGTGGCTTTTGGGCGCACAATCTCGCTCAGAACAGTCAAGGTCAGCCGTTCGATGTGATTGCGGCTCGAAACGGTGTCAGCTATCCCATTGACTGTAAGGATTGTTCCAAGAACATTTTCAAGATGGAGCGTATTGAAGAAAACCAGTTTTCCGCTATGACGCTCTGGAAGGAAACCGGGAATGGAGAGGGCTGGTTTGCAATTAGGTTGATAACCGGTGAAGTTCGATTTATCTCCTTCTCTACGCTTTTGGAATTGTCCGTTTTGAGAACTGTACTATCTGCCAACGATATTAGGCGATACGGTATCACACTCGGAGAGTGGGTGTCCCAATGCAAGTAACTGTGGGCAATCAGCTCCGAATTGAGTACCCGTCTGAGCAGTTGCTTACATGGTGTAAGAAGCAGCTTATTCTTCCCAATCCTGAGTACGCCAAGAAAGTCCGTATGCACTTTTGGGTCGGCAACACACCTGAGAAGTTGTACCTGTTCCAATGGGACGGCGACACACTGGTTCTTCCCTATGGTTGTCTGAATGATGTGTTGGCGATGGACGATTGCCACATGAAGGTCAATCTTCCTACACCGACCGAGGTGGACTTCGGCTGCACCATTCCTCTCTATGATTACCAAGTGGAAGCCAAGGAAGCCTTGATAACTGCCTACTACGGTATTCTTCAAGCCCCTGCGGGGTGCGGTAAGACACAGATCGGAATTGCTGTTGCGGCAGATACAGGTCGAAGGACACTCTGGCTGACCCATACACGGGATTTGCTCGTACAGAGCAAAAGCCGAGCGGAGCAGTACATGAGTCCTTCTCTGATCGGCACGATCACCGAAGGTAGGGTTCAAATCGGTAAGGCAATCACCTTCGCAACGGTACAGACTATGTGCAATCTCGATCTGAGCCAGTACCGTGATGTTTGGGATTGTATCATCGTGGACGAGTGCCACCGCGTGGCCGGAACTCCGACCGCTATGACGCAGTTCTCAAAGGTGCTGAACGCTCTGGCAGCTCGGCACAAGTACGGTCTGTCCGCCACAGTTCACAGGGCAGACGGTATGATTGCCGCCACCTACGCCTTGCTGGGCGGGATTGCCTATCAGATGCCGGGCGAAGCGGTAAAAGACAAGATTATGACCGTCAGCGTTCTACCCCGTGCCACACATCAAGGACTAAGCCGTGAGTTTTTGGACACGGACGGTACGATCATCTATGCCAAATTGGTTAATTATCTCGCTGATAATTTTGAACGAAACCTTCTGATTATGCATGATCTCGTTGTAAACTATGACCATTTTAACCTCATTCTTTCCGACCGGTTGAGCCACTTGAAATATCTAATGAACAATCTTCCTGCTGACCTGAGAAAACAGGCGGTCATGATTGATGGGAAGATGACCACGAAGAAAGCCAAGGCTCTCCGGGAGCAGGCCATTGAGGAAATGCGGCAGGGACGCAAGCGGTATCTGTTCGCTACCTACTCTCTGGCGAAAGAAGGCTTGGACATTCCCCGGCTCGACCGCTTGTACCTGACTACGCCGCAGAAAGACTACGCTGTAATAACTCAGAGCATTGGTCGTATCGCTCGTACCTTCGAGGGAAAGGGTGAGCCTATTGCCTACGATTATGTGGACGATGGTATCCAGTACCTCGTGCGAAGCTATAAGAAGCGGTGTACCACCTACCGCAAGTGCGGTTGTAAATTCATCGAAGAGGAGGTGCCGAAGTGAAGTTAGGCAGTCTGTTTGATGGCAGCGGGACTTGTCCTCTTGCCGCTTCTGCGGTCGGTATTATCCCGGCATGGGCGAGTGAGATCGAGCCTTTCCCGAAAGCTGTTACACAGTCCCGTTTTCCTAAGATGGCTCACCTTGGCGATATTACCAAGATGAACGGCGCAGAAATCGAGCCGGTCGATGTTATCACCTTCGGCTCTCCGTGCCAAAACCTCTCGATTGCTGGGAATGGTAAGGGTCTTGCTGGTCAGGCTTCCTATGATGAATATGTACCCACGGAACAAGCCATTACTCTGAAAGCTACTGGTGGTAATTATGGGGGGGGTACTGAGACATTGGTGTTAGAACCAATCGGAGCAGATTTTTACAATCAGGCTATTACGGGGGGGTAACGATGACATTGGCTGCCGCCAGACCTGACCACCATCATCTTCCATGTGCGCTTATCCCGTACACCTTGAAAATCCGCTCTGATTGTGAGGGGGGGGGTAAGGGCGCTTTGATACAGGAAGATAAGAGCGCAACGCTCTCATGTAATAATGACCAGACCCTCTTTGTTCCCACACAGACCGAGAACGGTGAAGTTATTTATCTGGCTCGAAAGCTCACCCCTACTGAGTGTGCTTCCCTTCAAGGGTTCGAGAAAGATTGGTGTGCGCTGGTTCCTCATAAGGACTCTGCGGAGTACAAGATGTGGGGGAATGGCATGGCTTTCCCTTGTATGCTCTACATCATGGAGGGTGTTCAGGAAGTCCTTGCCGAAAGGTATCTGGATAATCTCTTTGGAGGTGATACCGCTGAACCTTGAACCTTTCATTTTCGACTGCGAGGTGTTTGCCTACGATTGGCTTTTTGTCTTCAAAAACAAGGTCACGGGGGAATACACCGAGATTTGGAATGACAATGAAGCGGTCGAACAGTTTATGACCCAAGAACCCCTGTTGGCAGGGTTCAACAATAAGCACTATGACCAATTCATTCTGAAAGCGGTTCTCTCTGGCTTTACGCCGGAGGAAATCAAGGCAGTCAACGATTTTATCATCGTTGGTGGTCACGAGGGCTGGGAGTACGCCCCTCTCCGTGACTGCGGGATTTTCTTCGACCAATACGATCTGATGGACGATTGCCAGATGGGTTTGTCCCTGAAAGCAATCGAAGCGCACCTCGGAATGGACATTCGTGAAACAACCGTTCCGTTTAACATCGACCGCCCTCTGACTGAGGACGAGAAGCGAGAGGTCGCGTTCTACTGCCGCCATGATGTTGACGCAACCGACAGACTGGACGATCTTCGTCAAGGCTACCTGTCCAGTAAGCTCACGCTGGGTCGTGAAAAGGGGCTGTATCCTGCAAAAGCCCTTTACATGACCAATGCCAAGCTGACCGCTGCTTACCTTGACGCAGAGCAAAAGCCACACTATGACGAGCGGGAATATCAGTATCCGCCGAAGTTGCTTCGTCAGTACATTCCACAGGAAGTGTTCGACTTCTTTGAACGGTTGAAGGACAAGAGTATTCCTGACGAAGTGGTATTCAAGGAAAAGCTCGATCTAATGGTAGGCGGTTGTCCTTGTACCATCGCCTATGGCGGTATTCACGGAGCTATCCCGTGTTACCGAGAGGAAGGTGAAATATGAGAGACAGGTTGGACATTATTCATTTCAACATGATTCAGCGTTGCGCTAACCCGAACTCAACCTATTTCCCCCGTTACGGCGGACGAGGTATTACCGTTTGCCACGAATGGCGAACACGGAACAACTTCAAGGAATGGGCTTTGTCACACGGCTACCGTAATGACTTGACCATTGACCGTATTGACAATGACAAGGGGTATTCCCCTGATAATTGCCGATGGGTCACGCCAAGTCAGAATTGTTGTAACCGTTCTACGACACATTTTGTCACTGCGTTCGGGAAACGGCAATCTCTGATGGAGTGGAGTAGAGAACTCAACATCTCATACAACACTCTGAAAAAGAGAGTGACTGACCATCATGAGGATGGCGAGTATCTTCTTCGTCCGTCCAGAAGAAAGGCGGTGATTTGAGTGGGAAAGCGAATGATTAGAAACTATGATGTTGCTTCCTACTACTGAACCCGCACTTGATGACACTAATGGGATATACTTCTCGAAATATCCCTTCTCCCGATGTCTACGCCGCCACTATTGAGCGGCGAGTAAAGGCGAAAAGAGCGGGTGACAAAGCTACGGCGAATGCTTTGAAGTTGGTGCTGAACACCACCTATGGGGCCATGTTGAACCGCTATAACCCGCTGTATGACCCTCTCATGGGAAGATCAGTATGTATTTCAGGCCAGCTATTTTTGTTGGAGTTGGCAAATCATTTGGTAACAGATTGTAAGACCTTAAAGGTTATTCAGTTAAACACCGATGGTATCATGGTCAGCTTTGATGAAGACGAATACCAGAAAGTCTTAGAAATCACGGGCGAATGGCAAGAGCGCACAGGGTTCGAGCTTGAAGAAGATACCGTGAAATCCATCTGTCAGAAAGATGTGAACAATTATGTCGAGGTTCCCTTCGAGGGCGACCCCAAAATCAAGGGCGGCGTTCTCGTTCGTGGAATTGCCCCGGCAGGAGCGTTCAATATCAACAACAACGCTTGTGTGGTCGCCAAGGCGGTCAAGGATTATCTGGCCTACGGTATCCCGGTCGAAGATACCATCATGAGCTGTGACCGCCTGCTGGACTTCCAGTTGGTCGCCAAGGCCGGGAGTAAGTATGGTGACGCTCTCCATGAGGTAGACGGTCAGATGGAGGTCGTGCAGAAGGTCAACCGGGTATATGCCACGGAAGATCATCGGTGCGGAACCCTCTATAAAATCCACCTCGGTACTGGCAATCCCGTCAAGATTGCTGGACTCCCCGCAAAATGTGTCGTAGACAACGACAATCACCTGACGATTGATGTGGTTGACCGTGACTGGTATATCCGGCAGGCGAAAAAGTATGTCCGAGATTTTCTCGGAGAGAAGCCGCCCAAGCGAAACACCCGCAGAGTCAATTCCATCAAGAAAAAATTATTAGAAATGTTGGAGGTATAAATATGGCTACTACCAAGAAAGCTGCTGAGACTGCGGCGGTGGATTATTCCACCATGAATGTGTTCAAGAAGTTGCAGCTTGCCCGTGTGCGCTTCCTTGAAGCTGGCGTGGATAAGAGCGGCAAGCACATGAAGCTCGAATATAAGTATTTCGAGCTGGCGGACATTGTTCCCAAGGCCGAGCAGATTTTCCTTGAAATCGGTCTGATAATGGTTCCGTCCATGTACGGCGATAAGGCGACCGCTCGTGTCTACAATGTCAATGACCGTGAGGACTTCATTGATTTTGTTGCACCGTACACCCCCATCGCTCCCATCGTGTCCAACGCTGGTAATCAGGTCATAAACGAAATGCAGGCGACCGGCAGCTCCATCACCTACATTCGCCGCTACCTGTGGCAGCTCGTTCTTGACATTGTGGAGCATGACAGTATCGACAGCGGCGAGTTTGACACGACTCCCGCCCCCGCTCCCACCGTCACCAAGAAGCCCCCTGTGACCACTGAACAGCGTCAGGAAATCAAGAAAGAACTGACCGGCGCTCCTGTTGGTGCTGCCACTGAGGAACAGGTCGGTACGCTGAAAGGTCTGCTGAAAAAGCTCATGGACATTGACGCAGAGCAGGAACAGTTCGTGCAGACCATCGCCATGAAGACCGAGGGCTTCTCCAAGATCGAAGCCGACAAGTGTGACGCTCTGATCGAGGGCGTGAACGATATGCTGGCTGGCTACGAAATGAAAGCGAACAAGTGATATGGGGCAGAGAACCGTGGCCGACGAGGATTATAAATCTTTATATCGCAAACTGAAAATCAACGGCGTAAATATTGACGAACACCGTTATGTTATGGAACAGCACTTAGGGCGAAAGTTACAGCGTAATGAAGTTGTTCATCATAAGAACGGTAATAAGTTTGACAACCGCCTCGAAAATCTTGAACTCATGAGTATATCGGAACACGCTCGCATTCACAATCGAAGATACCCCGATACAAAGGTATGTGCGGTATGCGGCAAGGTATTCACCCCTCCGTACAACCATCGAAAGCGGGCAAGAGTTTGCTCCGAAGAATGTAAGCGTGAGTTAAACTCAAACGCTAAGTCCGTTCCCATCGACCAACTTACGCTTGATGGTCAATTCATTCGCTGTTGGAAATCTGCGACAGAAGCCGCCAGAGTCTTATGCGGCGAAAGAACCAGCATTGTAATTTGCCTTAAAGGGCGAACTAAAACAGCATTGGGTTATAAGTGGAGGTACACAAATGAACGAAATCAAATGGCTTGAAGGTAATCGTATTCAGATTACCCCACCAAAGAAACCTCGCAAACTCACAGGTACGAGGTTCGCAACAATTCTCGGCCTGAACCCGTGGTCTTCGGCTTTTTCGGTTTGGTGCGATGTTACTCGCACTTACAAAGAACCTTTCGAGGATACCATCTACACCATTGCGGGTAAACTCACGGAGCCGAAGCAGGCTCAGTACATGAAGGAAGCCTACATGATGGGCAACCTTATTACCCCCACCGATGTGTTTGGAGAGAACTATTTCCAGCGTACATGGGGCGATTTCTTCCCCGATCAGAAAGTCCTTGGTGGTAGCTGGGACTACCTTCTGGTGGATAAGGAGGGGAAGCCGACCACCGTCCTCGAAATGAAGACGAGTAAACGCATAGAGGATTGGGTCGATGACATTCCTGAGTATTACGCTTTGCAGGCGGCGTTGTACGCTTACCTTCTCGGCGTGGACGATGTCATCATGGTCGCTTCCTTCCTCGAACCCAAGGACTACGATGACCCTGAGAAGTTCGTGTGCAGCGGTGAGAATACCATCACTCGTCCCTTCAAGGTGTCTGAGCGGTATCCTGACTTCGAGAAGAAGTATGTAAAGCCTGCCCTGAAATGGTGGAAGGACTATGTGGAGAGCGGCATTTCCCCTGCCTTTGACGAGCGCAAGGATGCTGAAATCCTGAAAGCCCTTCGCACCAACAACCTGTCTCCTGAAACGGACATGGCGGCGCTGGTCAAGGAAGCCGAAGACCTGAAAGCCAAGCTGGACGCTCACGCCGCTGAGGTGGCTGAGGACGAGAAGCGATACAAGGTCTTGACCGACATGATTAAGAAAGCCGCAATCGCTCAGTTCCGTGACGGTGACAAGAAGGTGTCTATCGCTGGCTCTGCCTATAATTGGGAAGTCAGCCGTACTTCCACCACGAAGATCGACAAGGACGCTATGAAAGCGGACGGTATTCTGGCGAAGTACACGACCACCGAGGACAGCTACCGCATTTCCCCGAAAGCCTTGAAAGAAGGTGCGTGAAGTGGCACAGAGTATGCAGAGATTGAGCAAAGATGATTTGCTCAAACTTCTCGACCAGTATGCCGATGATGATTTTGTTGGGGTTTTGTTCACAGCAGCTCGTGATATTCACTCCGACCAGTCCACCATCTTCGTATTCTATGACAAAGTAACGGAGGTTTAATTATGAAATTTTCCAAGTTCGTGAAGTCCCTCGCCCCTGATGGCGGCGCTATCTACGAGTACATGGACGAACGCTGGCTTGCTTCCCCGTCCGTACTTATGCTCATTCCCGATGGTATCCGCAGCGTGACCGGGTACAGCAACGAGAAAATGCCTGACGGCATTGGTCGCCTGATTTCTCAGGTCGGTTGCACCGAGTACGCCACGCTGGTCAAAGCGGTCATGCCTGAGCCGGACGGCGCAATCAAGGATTGTGTCCGTATCTTCGCTACGCAGGACAGCACCATGACCCTTCCCGTCACCAACGATGACTGGTCGCTGATCGAGAAGTCTGATTTCTGCGAAATCTTGTACGCTTACGATCTGGAAAGCGACAAGAGCGTACCGAAAGCCCTGCTGGTCAAGCAGTACGCCAAGTACCCCGATGACGAAGACCAGTTGGTTGGTATCATCTTCCCCTGCGAGTATGCAGAACAGCTCAATTTCCACACCATAAAAGAAGTATGAGCGTTTGTGGTGGTTGCCCCATCTATTACAATGAATATTTCGGTGTTTATTGTGGAGGTGGGTGCTTAGGTCAAAGCGCTTGTGCCGAAAACCTAATAACTCTCGTTGCTAATATAGCAGACACTATTACAAGATCAAGAAAGGACGATAAAACAATGGCTAAAATCGGACTCACCGAGGGTTTCACCCTCATTCCCGAAGGTACTCATGTCTTTCAGATTACCGATGTGAAGTACAAGGAAGACTTCGGCAAGCTGGAAGTCTATATGCAGACGCAGACCGGCAGTAAGCACATCGAGCGCTTCTCTCTGCTGAAATCTGATGGCTCTCCCAACGAGGGTGCATACAACGCTTTCAGCTACTTCGCCAAGACTGCCCTCGGCAATTTCGACCTGACCGAGATCGACCACACTGACCTGATTGGTCACTTCATCGAGTGCGATGTAGAACATGATGTTCAGGAGAACAAGAAGAAGCCCGGACAGAACATTACCTTCGTCCGTTTGGCTGATAAACGCCCCTCTGAGGGCTGGGGCGGCGCTGGTAATACGGTTGCTACCCACGCCGCTAAAACCACTCCTGCGGCTTCTCAGACGGCTCCTAAGACCCCGATGGATTTGGCAGCTCTCCTTGGCTGATACCGGGTGCGAGGGAGGGCTAATTTGAAAGGCTCTCCCTCGCCAATGGTATGTTGAAAACTATGTTGAAAGTGAGGATAAGCTACAATGGCAGAAGCCTATATTTGTTCGCTCTCCAAGGTTCAGCGTCATGCTGAAATCTGCAAAGAGATCAACAATCTCTATGAGCGCAAGAACCATGACTACGGTGACAGCTTCCACCAGACCTTCGTTGAAGAAGGAATGGCGATGGCTCGTATCCGGTTGGGAGATAAGTTTAGCCGCTTCAAAACCCTCTCCCGTAGCGGTGAGCAGAAGGTCAATGACGAGTCTATCCGTGACACCCTGATTGACCTCGCCAACTACGCCATTATGACGGTGCTGGAAATGGAGGTTGCGGAAAATGACGCTGAATGATTATCAGAAAGCTGCCGAGCGCACTTCCGGCGACCTGACTTCATGGGATAAGGTTCGCAACGGCTGTTACGGTCTGAACGGCGAAGCCGGAGAGTGCATTGACATTCTGAAAAAGACCGAGTTTCAGGGTCATGACTTCGACCCGATGAAGATGGTTGACGAGCTGGGCGATGTTCTCTGGTATGTCGCACAGTTGGCAACCGGCTTGGGTGTGACCCTCGAATATGTGGCACAGCACAATGTCGATAAGCTGCTGGCTCGTTACCCTGACGGGTTCGACAGCGAAAAGAGTATCCATAGAAAGGAGTACGAAAATGCCTGACTGCTTCTCCAAGTCCGAAGTGACCGATTTTCTGAACTTCATGAAGCTGCCTGACGGAACCTCTGTTGTTTCCGATGACATGATGGAGTACCTGACGGCTTACGGCTTCTTTACCGCCCCTGCTTCCACCAAGTACCACGGCAATTACGAGGGCGGTCTTCTGGAACACTCCTACATGGTCACGAAGTTCCTCCTGACGCTGACTCAGGATAATCACCTGATTTGGCGCAAGGCTCGTTCTCCTTTCATCGTGGGTATGTTCCATGACCTGTGTAAGATCGACCAGTACCGCCACCCGGTAGCAGGCCACATTGAAGAATTTAATGGTGGACGTACACCAATCTATAACGAAGGGGCGTGGGAATACAACTCCGACACCCTTCTGAAAGGCCACGGTGATAAGTCCGTCATGCTTCTCTCTCAGTTCTACACACTGACCGATGAAGAAATCATGTGTATCCGCTACCACATGAGCGCTTTCACCGACAAGTCCGAGTGGAATGACTACACCAGAGCAGTCAGCCAGTACCCGAATGTGTTGTGGACACACCAAGCCGATATGCTGGCAAGCCATGTTGCGGGGGTGTAAGACATGAAAATCATTGAACCTTCTGTGGAGCTTATCAACGCTCCCGATTATAAGACCCTTCTGACCACCATCGAAGCCGCAGGGCGCACTTGCTACAAGTCCGAGGACAAGATCACGGACGGAAGCGCAGAGAAGTTCGTCCGGGGCATTATCAAGCGTGGTCACGAAGCTGTCATTGAGCATGGCTCTCTCACCGTCCGCTTCATCTGCGACCGGGGCGTGAGCCATGAGATCGTCCGTCACCGTCTGGCGGCGTTCTGTCAGGAGTCCACTCGGTACTGCAATTACGGCAAGGATGGCTTCGGCGGCGAGATCACCGTCATTCGTCCCTCTACCTTTGCCAAGACCGACTCGACCTACCACATCTGGAAGCGGTCGTGTGAACACGCTGAGGTCGCCTACTTCGATCTGCTGAATGAAGGTTGCACCCCGCAGAAAGCTCGATCTGTCCTTCCGAACAGTTTGAAAACCGAGGTGGTCATGACCGCTGATCTCAGAGAATGGCGGCATTTCTGCCGTATGCGCTGTCCCGTAGCGGCTCACCCCGATATGCGGGTCGTTGCCAATATGCTCCTGACCCTGCTGAAACAGACCTATCCCGTCTTCTTCGAGGACATTGAGGTATGAGGATTAAGAAAGCTGGCGGCAAGGTGTTCGGTGCGGTCTTAACTGCCGCCGAGAAGAAAGCGATGGACATGGAAATCAATCGTCAGATTGTGGAAGCCGACAGGCGCTACGCCGATGACATTGACGCTATGGTGCTTTACACCCTCCATGTTCACCTTGGTTTCGGCAAGAAGCGCCTGCGGAAATTCTATGACGCTTTCTCCGCCGAGCATGACCGCCTTATCCAGTATTATCAAATGCCGGACGATTACACATGGCTCTGCAAAGAAATGTTGAAGCGTATCGGCGTTGATGTTGAAGCGTGGAACAAAGAAAGGAACGAACCCGATGAAACTGAAAAGCATTAACGGTAAAGTGCCGTACATCATGGCTGCTGGAAAGGACTTCGTGAAAGATGAAATGTCGCTGGCGGCGGCAGAGCAAATTTGTTCCCGTGGAACACAGACCGCCAGCAAGCTCTTTCCCGATTTCCCCATCTGCGTAGATGGCAAGTTCTATTTTGCTGGAACCTCGACAAAGCCCAAGTCCAGCAAGTCTAAGACTCCTTGCGGGGACTGAGATTTTCAATCTTCCTGTGGTTCGTCACCATTGTCGCAGTCCTTTGTCTGAAATTACCCACGGTTGAGGTCGAAAAACCTTCTCCCGTTGTCGAGGTGGTAGAGGTAGTCACCCCGGAGCCAGAGCCGGAGGTGCCACCTCAGCCGTGGGCAGACGATGAAGTGATTGTACTGGCGAAAATGCTATGGGGAGAAGCCAGAGGGGTCAGCTCTGACGCTGAGAAAGCTGCTTGTGTGTGGTGTGCGCTCAACCGTGTCGATCATGGCTACGGCGATATTATAACGGTCGTGACTACACCCAAACAATTTGTAGGGTACAACGAGGAAAACCCGGTCGATGATGGTTTGATTACTCTCTGTATAGATGTACTGACCCGCTGGTATGCAGAGAGAGAAGGTCAGGTTGAGGTCGGTCGTGTCCTCCCTGCGGATTACCTGTGGTTTTCGGGAGACTCAAAACGAAATCATTTCAGAAATGCCTATAAGGGCGGAACGGTATGGGACTGGTCTTTACCAAGTCCTTATGAGGATTGAGATATGAAACGAATTGATTTAGCAGGCCAGCGATTTGGTCGCTTGACGGTTTTAGATTACAACGGTAGTTGCCGCTGGAAGTGCGTTTGCGATTGCGGAAACATTGTATATCCACTCGCTGGAAACCTTGTCAAAGGTGATATTAAAAGCTGTGGGTGCTACCGCAGAGAAGTGTCCAGCACACAGCATAAAATGCACGGTCAAGCCCATACCCGTCTATACGGTATTTGGAAAGCTATGCGGAAGCGGTGTAACAATCCAAATGACAAGTGTTACAACTTATACGGCGGCAGAGGAATAACCGTGTGTAGTGAGTGGTCACACTTTGAGCCTTTTCAAGAATGGGCGTTAAGTCATGGATATACTGACACTTTGACAATCGACCGTATCAATCCCGATGGGAATTATTCTCCCGATAATTGTCGTTGGGCTACTTGGAAAGAACAAGCCAACAACAAACGACCGAGAGGTGGTAGCCATGTATGAGAATATACCCGCCGAACTTCGAGGGGAAAAGGCATGGGTCAATGTGTGGGACGGGTCAAAGGTTCCCATGCAGGCCACCGTGAGAAAGGCGGCTTCTTCCTCTAATCCTGATACATGGTCAAATTACATTGACGCTGAACACAATGTCCAGCACGGCTACTATGACGGTCTTGGCTATGTGTTTCACGATACAGGGGTCGTAGGTATCGACATTGACGATGGCTTTACTGATGGGCTTCTAAACCCGCTGGCGGCTGACATTATCGGTCATTGTCAGTCCTACACGGAAAAGTCCAGAAGCGGGAGAGGGGTTCATATTCTCGTTCGTGGTGAGCTGCCCTTCAAGGGCAAGAACAACCGTGCCGCCGTGGAGATTTACAAGAGCAATCGGTACTTCATCATGACCGGCGAGGTTTTGATCTTCTCCGAGATCGTTGAAAACCAGTCAGCGATTGACTATGTAATCGAGAAGTATTTTCCCAACACGCCGAAGGAAAGTAGCTCAGGTACGGTCGCCCCTCAGCGTATCTATTCTCCCATCTATCGCCGCCCTGAAAACGGTAAGCTGCATTTGAAGCCTGAATACCCGCCGATTACACCGGGAAGCCGGAACCTCAGTCTGACTTCTCTGGCGGGTCAGCTCCATAACCAAGGATACACCAAAGCAGAGATTTACAAAGAGTTGTTATACGCCAACTCTCAAGCCTGCAAGCCCCCTCTCCCGCAGTCCGAGGTCGAATTGATTGTAAATTCAGTGACGAGGTATAGACGATGAGTGTTATCAAGTGTTGTTACGGTTGTCCTGACAGGTACGTTGGCTGTCATGCAAAATGCGAGAAATACCAGCGTGGGAAAAAGGAATACGAGCGGCAAAAAGAGTTTGAGAAGCGCCAAAAGGCACGAGAGGTGAACTACTATGACCGCTTCAAGTATTGAAGGTAAATATGGAGAGTGAGAGGAAAATCTGCCCGTTGTCTATGAGCTGCCCCGAAGATACTTCCCTCTGTCCATGCCAAAAACAGCGGTGTGCATGGTGGGACGAAGACTCTCAGGACTGCGCCGCCGTGGTGTTGGCGAGAACGATAAAGAGAAGGAAGTGAAAATATGGCTGAATACATTGAGAAAGCTGAATACATTGAGAAAGCTGAATACATTGAGAAAAACGTAGCAATCGCGCGGCTAACGGCGTTAGAAATTGGCAATCCCTGCGCTACGATGACGGATGCAAAACGGCAGATTGCTGATACTCGTCCTGCTGACGTTGTCCCGGTGGTGCATGGGCGGTGGGGCAACAATGGCATACCGGGGTCTATACTTTGCGGATGCTCCGTATGTGGCTTCACTTGCGGGGCAAGCAGCTTTTTCTACTGTCCCAACTGCGGTGCCAAGATGGACGGAGGTGCTGACAATGGCTGATAAAATCACAACCGTCCCCGAAGAACAGGCTCTTTTCCAGCTTTCCAACGGTCGTTACATCATGGACGAAGCTCAGTCCAGAGTGATGTTTCAGATTAAGGAAGCACAGCCTGAGCATAGTCACCCGATCAGCGGCACGGGATATTCGTGGGACGAGTCCGGCATGGCGGAGCTGTTCTCCGAGTGCTACAAAAATGATACCCGCTACTGCCCCGAAGCGAAAAGCTGGTTTACTTACAAAGATGGTGCATGGCGCAAGGACACAGGTTCTCTGCTGGTAGCGGAAAAGATCAAGGAGTTCTGCCGCCTGATGGCTCTCTACTGTGGCGAGATTGCCAATGAAGAACGCCGCACCGAGTACATGAAGTTCATCGTGAAGATGGGCGACCGGCGCTTCCGCGACCGGCTGATGAAGGACGCTGCCAGTGTGCTTCCCATCGCTTCGGCGGAATTTGATGCAAATCCCTACCTTATCAACTGCAAAAACGGCACTTTCGACCTCGAAAAGATGGAGTTCCGGGAGCATGACTGGCACGACTTTCTGACCATGCAAACCAACTTCAACTACACCTTGCAGGACGCACGGTGCCGCCGCTGGGAGAAGTTTATTGCGGAGGTCACGTGCAATGACGAAGACAAGGCTGACTATCTGCAAAAGGCGCTGGGGTACTCTATGTTGGGCGTGGCAAATGAGGAATGTATGTTCATTCTCCACGGCAAGACCACTCGCAACGGCAAGTCCACCATGCTCTCGGCAATTCATCACCTTCTCGGTGATTATGCTTCTGTGTCTCCCGTGTCGATCATCTGCAAGGCAGAACGCTCGAAGAACGCCGAAGCAGCGAACCCCATGCTGGCTTCCCTGAAAGGCAAACGGTTTGTCACAATGGCAGAGAGTAACCAGTATGGAAAGCTGGACGAGGAAACGATCAAGCAGCTCACGGGCGGCGAGGAAATCAAGGCTCGAAACCTCTATGAAACTGCCACGACCTTCCTGCCACAGTTCACCCTTTGGCTCTCCTGCAACGATCTTCCTACCGTCAGCGACAAGTCCCTGTTCGCTTCCGATCGTGTGCGAGTCATTGAGTTCAACCGTCACTTCACCGAAGCGGAGCAGGACAAGAACCTGAAAAATGAGTTTCAGACACAGGAAGCTATGCAGGGCATTTTCGCTTGGCTGGTCGCCGGGTACTTCAAGTACAAGCGGTTCGGCCTGAAAATGTCCCCCGCCATGCGGAAGGTGGTCAACCAGTACGAGCGTGACAACGATCTGTGCTTGCAATTCCTCGAAGAACGCTGTGAGCAGGCCGAGGGAGTCAACACCCGCTCGAAGTCTCTGTTTGACGCTTACAAGATTTGGTGCAAATCCAACGGGTACTTCGCCTGTTCAGCCAAACGGTTCAACGCCGACATGGAGACTCACCCTGAATGGCACGGCGGCAAGGTCGTGTATCAGGGCTACCCTGTCTACAAGAACCTCAGACTGAAAGGAGCGTTCTGATATGCCTGAATTGAAACCCTGCCCCTTTTGCGGAGACAAGGGCGTTGTGCAGAGAAACGGTTACTGCTTTCGGGTGTGCTGCTCAAATAGAGACTGTCCAATCGAACCGAGAACACATTGGTTTTTTAATCATCTATCAGCAATCGAAGACTGGAACAGGAGGGCTGACAATGGCTGAATACATTGACCGTGAAGATCTGGCAAAGCACCTTGACATTTTATATAACCGTCTGTGTGGGAAATCGCCGCATTTTTATTGTGGGTTTCTAACTGCTGTAGATTATGTTAAAGAGTTTTCTGATGCCGATGTTGTCCCAGTGGTGCATAGCTACTGGGAGCACAAAATTACAAATGACGGAGAAAATATTGGTATTTGTCATAACTGCAAATATCCTGTTAGCTGGTTTTGGGAACAAGCAAAATACTGCCCCATCTGCGGGGCCAAGATGGACGGAGGTGAAGAATAATGGCAAAGTATTTCAGAATTGCAGAGATTGATGCCGCTACTTTTGAGCGCATGACTGGTGACGAGCTTGATTGCCTGCAAGTGGCAATGCTTGCGGATGATGGAAACGTGTATGTTGCTGTCGATGAAGATGGGCAAGATTACATTGATGTCGATCTTGAAATGTTTGACGCGGACGGAGGTGACAGCGATGAAGACTGAGAAAAAGAACCTCCGCCGTATTTCCATCGTAGTCACGGCACAGACCAAGGGGAACCTTGAACGGCTGGCGGCGGTCTGCGGCTACTCTGAGATCGGTCGAGTGGTTGACAAACTCACCCGTGAAAAGATGATCTCCCTCCATGACTTTGAAAGAAAGGAGAAGCACTATGAATAAGGAAGACGCTCACATTGTTGTAGCGATGGCAAATCACAATATGAAAGTCACCGATGTCGCTCGTGCTATTTTCGCACACAGAAACACGGTTCTCTATCACTTGGACAAGGTGAAGCGGTAGACCGGGTTAGACCCTCGGCGGTTCTATGATTTGGTCGAGCTGGTGAAGATAGCTCAGGAGGTGTTGGAAAGTGAAATTGAGGGAGTTTAATTTCAACAGTCTGAAACACCCATTTGCCCTTACGACTTTGTGTGTCAGAGACGGAGATAAATCGTATGAAGGGCTGTCTGTTGGAGAAACCTTGCGTATGCTTCCTCTGGAACTTGCTGATCGAGAGATTGACAAAAGTTGGTGGTTCTTTAATACTTTCGTCATCACACTCAAATGAGTTAGGTGATAAAGGTGACAAAGGTGAGTGTTTTTGCAAAGACTTTTTTCAAATTGGCGTGTTTTGAAAAATTGTTTTTCGTATTTTAGGTGAGTTAGGTGAGTAATCGGGCATAAATGCCTATAACTCTCTCTTATACGCGCGTATATAGAAATAGTTATAGGGAAATGCACCCGATTACTCACCTTTATCACCTTGGCGACTTTGAAAGGAGAAAACGACTATGGCAGATGAACTATGGTTGCCGATACCCGGATATGAAGGTTTATATGCCGTAAGCAACAAAGGTAGAGTGAAAAGTCTTGCTCGTAAGACTTATACCGGCAACCGCAGTGTCCCCGAAATAATACGGAAACCGAATATCATGAAAGGTTATCATTGTATTGCCCTAAAGAAGTGTGGGAAAACAAAAGTGTTTCGGATACATCGTTTGGTGCTTGAAGCGTTTGGTAAACCTCAACCCGGAAAAGAATATGAGGTAAATCATATTGACGGCAACAAAGGCAACAACTGTCTTGAGAACTTGGAGTGGTGTACTCCGAAAGAGAATACCGCTCACGCTTTCAATACGGGTTTGAGAAAGATACTTCCGTCTGAGGAAACTCGCAGGCGAATTGGGGAAGGTTCGAGACGAACATGGACTAATCCCGATTATAGAGATTTTCAGCGGAAGATGATGACTGAGACTTGGAAAAGGAGGAAAGAAAACGGATGGACAAGTTGGAAAACAACGAACTGACAGAGGTGGTTGTGAACAAACCTCGCAAGGGCAGAGGTGGTACGGCAAATTACCCCTCTGCTAAGTTTGCTCCTAAAACAGCCGAGGATAGAGATTTGGTGTCTAAGCTGCTTGGTGAGGTCATGGTGGAGTATAAGCAGCCGAGAGTTAAGAGTGACGAGGAATTGGCACAACGGCTTGATGATTATTTCATGCGATGTGCTATGAATGGTCAGGTTCCGACTGTTGAGGAAATGTGTATGAGTACGGGATATACGCAAAGTACCTGTTATGACTGGGAAGTGGGTAGAAATCACGGATTTAGCCCCGAAACCTCCGTCATTATAAAAAAAGCGAAGGAAGTTTTGAAGACTTTTGACGCAAAACTTGTTATCGCCGGTAAGCTCAATTTCCTTGCGTATTGTTTCCGTGCAAAGAACTATTATGGCATGACAGACAAGCAGGAGGTCGTGTTGACACCCAACCAGCAGCTCGGAGATCAGGTTCCCGCCGAGGACTTGGAGAAGAAGTATCTCGAAGATGTGGCGGGTGCGTCCAGCGACTATGACCCGGAAGACTGAGCGACTTTCACGACTTTTGCGACTATGGCTTACGACTATGCCGAACGACTTTGCGACTTTCCCACGACTTTCACGACTTTCGTCCGAACGACTTTGCGACTTTCCGGCGAGGGTCTGCGACTTTGACAGAGCTGCCGATCTCCCCACGGGGTCGGCGGCTTTTCCTTTCCTCGGTTGATCGGCGGCGGGTTCCACGGGGGGCGGCGTGAGTGCTGCCGGGGTCCCGGCCTGATCGGTTCGTTAATTGCTAACAAGTGATAGTATATATTCAACAAGTTTATATATATGAAAATTACTACTATAAAAAAGAGGTAAACATTTACTAACAATTGTTAGTAATATAAATAGTACATTTTCTTTTGAGTTTTCGGACGGTGGGAAGCGTTAAGAAAAACAATGAAAATATTTTGTGTTTAGGGGTTGACAACTGAATAAATTCAGTGTATATTAAAAGCACAAAATAAATTCAGTGCAAGAATAAGAAAGGGGTTTATATCATGGGGAATATTGAAAAGCTGTATCAAAGCATTGAAAGTGAAAAGCAGCGTTCCGCATGGGATAAAGGGGTAACAAAATATGCCCTTGAAATGGTGGAACAGTTGAGTGAACATATCAACGGCGGCTATTTTGAAGAATTGGATTTAACAGAGTCTAAAAAAGTTCGAGCGGTACTGCTGAATGGGGCGGCGGATTGGAGTCAATACAGTTGGGGCGGTTGTTCTTTGATCTATGACGGCGATATAGCGGAAAGGCTCTGTTGCCCGTCAGAATTGAAGAAAACCCGCAACGGGGAACGCCGCCCCAATAGCCGGGAAGAATGGTTAGATGTGCAAGCAAGGGCGCTATTTCAGGCCGCAAACAGAGTTTGCCGCCATATTAGAACGCTTGAAAAATCCGGGGCTATTTCCTATACCGTACCGTTTTGAAAGGGGTTAGAACGATGAATAAAAGACAGTATTGTGAAAGCCGGGAAAGCATTGCATATTATAGCGGCTTAAATGGCCTTGAAATTAAAGGTATTGAATACGGTATAAATGATTTTGTTTATTGTGTTTCCGGTTGTTGGTATGGCGGGAAAGCGGCGCAGCGTTTCCACCGTTGCAAAATCTACTACCCCGCAAACGAGAAAGATAGCGCATTTTTCCGGGTGCATGAGCATAAAATTCCGTTTAACGAATGTATTAGAATGGGGGTTTAATTATGAATTACATTTTCAAAACAACGGCAACAATGAAAGAATACAATAATAAAAAGTGGTACATTGACGGCGGTATTGTTTCGGATATGCGTATAAATGCGGATAGCGTGGAAAATGCGCTTGAAATTTACCGGGAACGGGTGGAAGAAAAGCACTTTATCAACATTTCCAAAAATGCCATTAAAAACAAGTCGGAAATGTTCGCTGATCTGTCAGACGGAAGTGTAAAACAAGTTGGTTATGTTATCACGGGCAAAACAGAATTTGACAGGGACGATTATTCCGGGTATAGCACTCAATATATTGATCTGTGGGTAACAATTCTAACCGTTGTGGATACGGTATTTTAACGGGGGTGTAGGGCATGATATATGCAAGGAAAAAGCACGGCGGCGCAAGCTGCTATCTTGTATCCCCCGACACGGTGCAAGCGTTTATACGTTATGAAACATGGGCGCAAGGGGTTGCAAATTGCTTTTGTAATATCACGGTAAAACCCTATAAAGGCCGGAAATATAATCCCGCTTTTGTTTGGGTGTGCGTTGGTTGAAAGGCGGTGAAAGTGTGTATTTAATTCTTTTGTTGCTTTTGCTGCCGTTTCAAATCCTGATTGAAATATTGAAATTAAATAAGTGAACGCCGCCCCGGTGCTATTCCGGGGCGGTTATTTTTGCGCTTTTTCGATCTGATCGGGGCGGCGGGAATGGGTGGCGGGGGCGGGGGATATAGGCGCAGCGATCAACGCCGGGTAAGGGGTTAATGGCGATTTGCGTACAAAAGACACTTTTCGATAGGCACTTCTGAAAAATCCGCAAAAATTAAAAAGGCAATTTTCGAGCATAAAGGTGTCAGTTTAACACCCCTCATTTCATTCAGTAGACTGAAAATATTTTGTATTTCTCTATTGACAACTGAATTATTTCAGTGTATCATATCATCAAGAGGTGATTGCAATGTATATCAACCAAGCCATTAGAAGTTTGATGAAAAGCAAAAATATTTCTCTGCTTTCAATGGCGAAATCTTTAGGTAAACAGCGTGGCAACGAAATCAGTTCCAGACTAAGAAGCGAGAATATGTCATTTAACAGTGCAGTAGAAATGTTAAATGTTCTTGGGTATGAAATTGTTATTCAAGAGAGAAAATCCGGGATTCGCAGAGCTGACCAGATCGTAATTGACCAATCCGAAGACAATCCCGCATAACTAACAAATGTTAGTAAGTGTCCATGAAGATTCTATATGTTGAAAAATAGCACTATATAGATATATGGAACGATAGCTAACAATAGTTAGCAAAGGAGGTATCGCCTTGACAGCGAAAGAAATTATCATCTTGCTATCGAAGCAAGCTGGATTGACGCAGGAACAGGTTGCGGCACGGCTCGGCTTTGATAAAGCTAATCACATTTCCGTCCCTCTTTCAAGAAATGACGGAATGGGTATGCGGCTCGAAACATTCATTCGTTGGTTGGACGCATTGGACGCTGAATTAGTGGTGGAGTCAATCAATGGTGATGGAGAATGGATTTTAGACGGTGATGACGAAGAAGTGACTTACAAATCATGAGTTTTAAGGCTATTAAACCCTTACTTCAAGAGAAGGGATACCGCATTGGCGATCCTACGGAGCGGCTATGGCACACTAAAGGAACTAACATTTCTCATAGCCGGGTGGCAGCGTATATTCGAGCTTCTGACGAAAGCTACGGAAAGCCGGAAGTATGGGAGGACATTAAGGCGTGTCTCTCCGATATGGGAGTGGAATGGCCGTGAGATGGGGATATGGTCGAGTCAGTTCTAAAGGACAACGACTCTATGGTATGTCACTTGAAGATCAGCTTGAAAAGCTGCTGGCTCAGGGTATTGACCAAGAGCATATCCTACTGGACACCTACACTGGCACGAAGATCGACAGGCCGAAGTTCAACGAAGTCCTCTCTAAGCTGAAACCCGGTGATGAATTAGTGGTGTGTAAACTCGACCGCTTTGCCCGTACTGCTCCCGAAGGAGCCATGTTGGTTCGTGACTTGGTAGAACGGGGTGTTAAAGTCAATATTCTCAACATGGGTGTTGCGGACAATACACCAATGGGAAAAGTCATGGTCACAGTCATGCTTGCTTTTGCCGAATACGAGCGGGACATGATTGTTGAAAGAACCAGTATGGGTAAGGCCATGAAGCGAGAACATGACCCCGATTGGCGGGAAGGTCGTAAATTAAAAGAAATTGATAACGAGCAGTTTGAAAAACTCGCTCAAAAACAAAAAGACGGTCTTATTACCGTAGCGGATTGCTGCCGGGAACTCGGCATTAGTCGGTCTACATGGTATGACCGGGCAAGAAAGGTTGGGTGAAATGAAAAAGGTGGCGTGGCTGATAGGGCTGGCGGTCATCGTAGTTTTCTTTCTGGTCGGGTGTTCCAAGAAAGACTCGGCGGAACCTGTTGCATGGGACTCGGCTCTTTCCGAAGCTGGGTTCACCGATGACGAGATCGCAAGCTACCGCAAAGTGTTTGACACTATTGGTGTGACCGATTTCCACGATGTTTCTATCGTAGATAATGACCCGATGACCGTGATTTGTGGTAAAATTTATGACAGCGAGGATTTGCAGCTCAATGTGACGCTGGAAAATCGTCAGATCATCTATGTAGAGCTGGCGGGTATCCCTGACACCAAGACCCAAGCCTATTTTAACTGGCGTGGCAAAGTGAAATGGAAGACGGTGAACACGAAAAAAGCAGTTGAGCTATATTCTGACACCGAGGGCGGCTATTTAGGGGTTCTGGATTGGGGCAATAAGACGATTTCGAAGTATGAGGGCTGACACTATGAGGTTTTTTCTCAATGTAATCGGGTATTTCCTGATAATCAGTTCTATTTTACTGGTTCTGGCGTTTGTGATACCGAAAATTCTATAATCGGCTTCTGCAAGGGCAGGAGTGACAGCCATAACGGGCTATCTGTGTAGAAATACACGGGTAGCCCTTTTCCGAAAAGGAGGAAATATGAGAGAAAGCGCAATCAATGAAAAGTGGATAGGTCAGCGTTTTGGACGCTTGACCGTTTGCGGATTTGAACATTCCGATCAGCGGCACAAGTGGCTTTGGCTTTGCCGATGTGATTGTGGTAAACAAGTGGTAGTTCTTCCGTATCTGGTAAAGAACGGACATACTCTTTCCTGCGGTTGCTTGCAGAAAGAAAAACTCAGCCAAGCGTCGAAAACGCATGGGCAAACTAATTCTCGTCTTTATCGTATTTATAACGGCATGAAGAATCGGTGTTACAATAAGAAACAGCCCAGTTACTCAAACTACGGCGGGAGAGGAATTACTATTTGTGATGAATGGCTTCGCTCTTTCGCCGTTTTTCAGGAGTGGGCACTCGCCAATGGTTATTCTGATGATTTGAGTATTGATAGGATTGACAACGACAAGGGTTATTCCCCTGAAAACTGCCGCTGGGCAACGAGGACAGAACAAAATGAAAATACTCGAAATAATCATCTCGTCACCATCAACGGTAAAACTCAGCCTTTGTCGGCATGGGCGAGAGAACGGGAGCTGAATTACCATACTGTGTCGTTCCGTATTCATCAAAAGCACATGCCCCCTGAACAGGCATTGGAGGTGTAACTGAATGGATAACAAGATGATTTTTAACGCCATTTGCGCTCGAATGGATAACAGTCCCCTTGATACAGTTCTCTACACGGACGCTTTTTCGTGTTTGAGAAATGAGGGTGAGTCTGATATTGCAACCGCTTGTGAGTTAAATCACCAGCTAATGAGCCGAGTTGCAAAATCTATGCTGCTTGCCAAAGAGAACGGGCAAACAAAAGTTATTCAAAGTCTGCATGATGTGTTCAGGAAGCAGCTTTTCTATTCCGCTCCCTACTGTTTGGATGATTTTGCACGAGCAATCGAGATCGACCGCCCTCCCCACAAGAGATTTTATGCCCCTCGCCGCCATTATCTTCGTCCAATGGTACAAGGCTATCAGGATGTATTGGACGGGAAGCTGCGCCTACTGACCGTTTCCATGCCTAAAAGAGCTGGTAAGAGTCAGACCGAGATATTATTCACCCTTTTGTTGTCGGGGCGATTTCCTGACAAATCTACACTCATGGAGGGCACGGGTGATGACCTTGTTAAGAGCTTCTACAACGGCTGTCTTGAATATTTGCAGACTCCGAACGAGTATAACTACTACGATATTTTCCCCGCTGTCCCGTTGGTTCAAACTAATGCCGATACAAAGACAATTAACCTTCTGAATAAATCCCGATTTCCTACCGTCATGTGCCGATCTATTGATGCAAGACAGGTCGGTTTGTCGGAAGCGAGTAACGCTTTGATATTAGATGACTGCGTGGAAGGTCGTGAGGAAGCGAAAAACCGCCAGCGGCTTGATGACAAGTGGGAAGTGATCTCCGGCGATATTATGGGTCGTGCCATTGAAGGTACGCCGATGGTCTTTACCGGCACTCGCTATTCCCTGTATGACCCCATCGGTCGTGTGCAGGAACACGCACAGCGGGAGGGTTGGGCTTGGAGAGCGATTGAGATACCCGCCCTCGATCTCGTGACGGACGAGAGCAATTATGAGTATGAGCGGGAGGGCAAGAAGGTCTTTACCACCGCCTACTTCCGGGAGCAGCGGGAACTTCTGAGCGCAGAGCAGTTTGAGAGCGAGTTCCAGCAACAGCCTTTTGAAGCGAAGGGTCTGCTGTTCAACAAGGACGAGCTGAACTACTTCTTTGAGCTGCCGAAAGACCGTGACCCGGACACCATCATCGCCGTTGGCGATACGGCGGAAAGCGGCACGGACTCGACCTCCATGCCGGTGGCGAAGATTTACGGCAGCGATGTGTATATCGTTGATGTAGTCTTTGATGACTCCCCCGCTGAGGTGACAAAGCCGGAATGTGCCAAGTGCCTGATTGAGAACAAGGTGGCTTCCGCTGTCTTTGAAAGTAACAACGCAGGCACCTATTTCGCCAGAGATGTTGACCAGATCATTCGTGAGCGTGGGTACTCTGTTGGTATCCGCACGAAGCGCACGATCTCCAACAAGCAGACCCGTATTGAGTTCGCTTCCGACAACATCAAGAAGAACTTCTACTTCAAGCACCCCTCCACCTACAAGCGGGGCAGTCAGTATTGGAACTTCATGAAGGAAGTGACCACCTACACCCGCTCCGGCAAGGTTCCGCACGATGACGCTCCTGACTCCCTCTCCCTGTTGGAGAACGAAATCCGTATGCTGTCCGGGGGTAAGGTGGAGGTTTTCAAACGGCCTATTTGAGTCCTTTACTTTCACTGTGGCGAATGGTATGATAAAAGGTTAGTATTGACAACCATTGGAGAGTTTGATACAATGATAAGAGAGAAAATAGGTAGAGGGGAGGTATTCTGTCTTGGGCTGTTTCGGTCGTAAGAAAATCTTTACCGATGTGACGGAGATCACACGGGACAATGTTCTGAACGTGCTGAGAAAGGCACTTATCACACATTGGTCGAACAAAGCGGATATGGAATATCTCTATGCCTACTACAAAGGCAGACAGCCGATTTTGAACCGTAAAAAGGAAGTCCGCCCTGAGATTCAAAACAATGTGGTCGAGAACCGTGCCAATGAGATCGTGTCCTTCAAGGTCGGCTATCTGATGGGTGAACCCATTCAGTATGTCAGCCGAAGCGATGATAAGATGGTTGCCGACAAGATCACCACTCTGAACGGCTACTGTCTTTCCGAGGATAAGGCCGCAAAGGATAAGGAACTGGCAGATTGGTTCCACATCTGCGGCACGGCATACCGCATGGTGCTTCCTGACAGCGTGTTTGAGAAGGGAAGCGATGAAGCTCCCTTCGAGATTTACACCCTCGACCCTCGGTTTGCTTTCGTGGTGTATGCCAATTCCATCGGGGAACCGCCCGTAATGGGTGTGAAGTACATTCAGCGGTCGGACGGTGTAGTGGTTTACAGCATTTATACGAAAGACCGCTATTTCGAGGTTGAAAACCAGAGTATGATCGTCCGGGAAGAAGCCCAGTCACTCGGTATTCCCATTATCGAATACCCGGCGAACAACGCTCGGTTGGGTGCTTTCGAGATCGTCCTTCCCTTGCTGGACGCTATCAATACGGTGGACAGCAACCGTCTTGACGGTGTAGAACAGTTCGTTCAGGCGCTCATGCTGTTTCACAATGTTGACATTTCCGGTGATGATTTTTCCAAGCTGCGGGACGAGGGTGCGATCAAGTACAAGGACATTGACCCGCAGTATAAAGCGGAGATCAAGTATCTGACCTCCGAACTGAACCAGAGCCAGACACAAACACTGGTCGATCACCTCTATAACACGGTGCTGACGATCTGCGGTATGCCAAACCGCAACGGTGGTTCTTCCACCAGCGATACCGGCTCTGCGGTCATCATGCGTGATGGTTGGTCGGCAGCGGAAGCCAGAGCGAAGGACTCCGAGTTGATGTTCAAGCTCTCCGAAAAAGAGTTCTTGAAGCTGGTTCTGCATATCTGTTCCGATCTGAGTGATCTGGAATTGAAGCTGTCGAACGTGGAGGTTCGTTTTACTCGCCGCAATTATGAAAATATTGCTCAGAAAGCGACCGTATTGACCACTATGCTCAGTAATCCCAAGATTGCTCCCGTTCTGGCCTTTACCCATTGTGGTATGTTCTCCGACCCGCAGCTTGCGTACCGTATGAGCATGGATTACGCTGAGGAACAGGAGAAAAAGGCCGCTGAACTCGCCAGCAAGCAGAAGGAGGTTAATCCTGATGGAAAAGGAAATCCGCCTGACCCCGGAAGCGGTCAGGAAGATTGAGGAAATCTTGACTACGGGAAAGACCGTTGAGATCGCCGAGCGGCACGAGAAAGTGGTTGTTTGGGCGGTCAGCAGCAAAAAGAAATATGAACAGCCTATCGCATAGGCGGTAGGGACAGCCATTACGGGCTACTGATACCGAAAAGGTATTGGTAGCCCTTTTTCTTTTGGTTTAATCGCCGTAAGGCGTTGAATAGGCAGAGAAGCCTTAAATCACAAAACGGAGAGAACCGTAAACACAAAGGTATAGTGCGGAGATGCACTCTAAAAAGCGCAGAAAGGAACGATTGTATGGCAAAGATTGATGTTTCCACCATTGAGGGCTTTGCGGATATGACCGCAGAGCAGAAAGCGGAAGCCCTCGCAAACTACGAGTTTCCCGACCCTGATTATACCGGCTATGTGAAGAAAGATGTTTTTGACAAGACTGCTTCCGAGCTTGCGTCTTGGAAGAAGAAGCACAATGAGCTGCTTTCTGAGGAAGAACGCAAGAAGCTGGAAAATGAGCAGATGTTCGAGGAAATGAAAAACAAGCTGGCGGGGTTGGAAAAGGAGAAGACCGTTTCCAGTTACAAGGCGAGTTTCGCCGCACAGGGCTATCCTGAGTCGCTGGCGACCGAAGCCGCTACCGCTATGGCGAACGGTGAGATGGATAAGGTCTTTGCCGCACAGAAGACGTTTCTGGAACAGTATGAAAAAGATGTAAAAGCCAAGGTTCTGAAAGAAACCCCCAAGCCCCCTGCCGGTGGCAAGGGTGGTGAGATGACCAAGGCTGATTTTCTGAAACTCGACACCAAAGCCCAGTTGGAGTTCATCAAGGAACATTCTGACTGGCAGACAATTTTGAAGTAATTATGGAGGTAAAACATTATGGCTACCTATCTCGGTTTCCCGTTTGACCCTGAGCTGTTTAACTACAACTGGGCAAACGCAAAAGACCCCACTCTGACCGCTATGTTTGAGAGCGGCGCTGTCGCCCCGAACGCAGAGCTGGCACGGCTGATCGCTAACGGCTCTGACTTCTACACCCTGCCCTTCTACAAGGTCATCGGCGGCACTCCTGAGAACTACGATGGCGCAACCGACATTACCCTGACCGACCCCGCTGGCGGCGCTCAGAACGGTATCGTGTTTGGTCGTGCGCACGGCTGGAAGGAGAAGGACTTCATCGTTGATTACAACAGCGGTGCCGACCCCATGCAGCAGATCGTGTCTCAGGTGTCCAAGTATTGGCAGAAGCAGCGCCAGTCCATCATGCTGAAAATCCTCAATGCGGTCTTCGGCGTGACCGGCAGCGGTGAGTTTGCTGATTGGGCGAACCACACCACCGACCTGTCTTCCGCTTCTACCACCGTTGCGGACGCTAACAAGATGGGTGCTACCACCATCGGTGACGCTATCCAGAAGGCCGTGGGTGACAATCAGGACGCTTTCCAGCTTGTGTTTATGCACAGCAAGGTCGCCACGAACATGGCTGGCCTGAAACTGCTGGACTTCCTCAAGTACACGGACGCAAACGGCGTGGAGCGCCCCCTGCGTATCGGCACGGTGAACGGCATGACCGTGATCGTGGACGATGGCTGTCCCACCACCGCAGCGGATACTTCCAAGGCAGCGACCTACACCACTTACGTTCTTGGTCTGGGCGCTATCCAGTACGCTCCCGCCCCCGTGAAGGTTCCTTCCGAGCTGACCCGTGATGCTCTCAAGGGCGGCGGCTATGACGCTCTGGTGACTCGTATTCGTGAAACCATGCACCCCAACGGTTTCAGCTTCACCAAGCCCACCAGCGGCTACACCGCTTCCCCCACGGACGCTCAGCTTGCGGCTACCGCCAACTGGTCTATCGTGGCTGACCCCAAGACGATTGCGCTGGCGAAGATCATCACCAACGGCTAAGGAGGTTCACCATGTTCTATGTTTCTGACGGAAAAGTGTATGTGCGGGAGGGAGATCACTTCCGTAATGTGGGCTTTACCGCAAAGGACAAGGTGATTACTCGGCGTGAACTGGAAAGTACCTCTGTGGTGATGGGTACGGTGGTTGTTGATACTCTCGACAACCCCGTAGCCCTTACCCGTGAGGAAATCATTACCAAGTTCAATCTGTCCGAGGAAAATCCCATTCCCATTATCAAGAAGTCCCGCAAGAAGTCCGAGGAACCCGCTGAATGACAGGAGGTGGAAAGCATGACGGACGCTGAGAAGTTGAAAATGGTGAAAGCCATGACCGGCGAGACAGACGAGGACACGCTTTCCACCTACCTTTCTATCGCCGGAAACAAGGTGTGCCGCAAGGCATACCCCTTCGACCCCACCGTGACCGCTGTTCCTGACCAGTACGCTCACATTCAGGTGGAGATCGCCGTGTATCTGCTGAACAAGCGGGGAGCCGAAGGGCAGACCGCTCACAGCGAGAACGGTATCTCCCGCTCCTATGAGGACGGCGATGTGCCGCCTACGCTGCTGAGGGACATTGTTCCCTTTGCCGCTGTGATGGGAGGTTGAGTGCATGAGAACACTGAACCGCAACAAATCGCCCTTCTGGTATCTGCTGTATGACAGCAAGGTTCCCGCCAAGGACGAGTACGGCAACGAAACCGGCGAGGAACTGGTGGTTTACAAGCCTGCCGTGGCGATGAACGCCAATATCTCGGCGGCGACCGGCTCCGCTCAGGTGGAGCAGTTCGGTAATTTCGCAGGGTACGACAAGGTGATCGTCACCGATGACCTGAGCTGCCCCATTGACGAGAATACCGTGCTGTTCATCGACAAAGAACCGCAGTATGACAAGGACGGGAAACCGCTCTACGATTACATGGTCAAGCGGGTCGCCAAGTCCCTCAATTCCATTTCCTATGCGGTCAGTAAGGTGACGGTATCGTGAGTCAGACGATCAATATTCCGCTCTCCGGGAGAGGGATTGAGCGGCTGATACGGGAAGCTGAAAATCGTAAAACTTGGCTTCGCAATCGTACAACGGTTTTTCTTGAACGCTTAGTTGCGATGGGGGTTGGAATTGCTTCTGCGTGTTTCGATGACGCAGCCTATGATGGCACAAATGATGTTGTTGTATCTGCGGAATATCGAGGTGAAAATGCAAGGGCGATTGTGGCAGTCGGTAAAGCGGTTTTATTTATCGAGTTCGGCACAGGCGTGACCTATCCCGATAACCACCCGGAAGCCAGAGATCGCAATATGAAGCGTGGCGAGTACGGTCAAGGTCACGGCAAGCAACAGTCTTGGGGCTATTACGGCGAACCCGGCACGAACGGAGTGCTGAAAGAGAAGAAAAACGGCGGGTTCGTGGTCATCACCCACGGCAACCCTGCCAATATGCCGATGTATGAAACAAAGAAGGAATTGCAGTTCCAGCTTACCCGAATTGCGAAGGAGGTGTTTTCATGATTGATGTGGAGAGTCAAATCTACACGCCGATTGCGGAAGCCCTGAGAGCGCAGTTTCCCGGTATCTTGGTCAGCGGCGAGTATGTCAATGCCCCTACCCGTTTCCCTTATGTGAGCTTGGTGGAGCAGGATAACTACACCACGGAAGCTCACATGGACAGCGGCGATACGGAGAGGTTCGCCACGCTGATGTACGAGGTGAATGTCTACTCCGATAAGGCAGGCGGTAAGAAATCCGTTTGCCGAAAAATCATGAGGTTTGTGGACGATCTCATGTACGCCAAGAATTTCCGGCGTATTTCTCTGTCCCCGGTTCCCAATTTGAAGAACGCAACAATCTACCGTCTGGTTGCCCGATACAAGGCTGAAACGGACGGAACCACTCTTTATAGGAGGTAAATGAAATGGCTATTTCCACCTACAAGGTTTTTCTGATGAAGAAAGCCGACACTGGTGAACAGTGGAGCAAGCTGATCGACATTAAGGAGTTTCCTGACCTCGGCGGCGAACCCGAAATGCTGGAAACCACCACCCTGAGCGACAATATGCAGACCTACATCGCCGGTATCCAGTCCCTCGATGGTCTGTCCTTCACCGCCAACTACACGCTGGCTGATTTCCAGACCCTCAAGGCTTTGGAAGGCAAGAAGGTCAGCTATGCGGTCTGGTTTGGCGGCACCGAGAGCGATGGCACTGTTACTCCCGATGGCTCTAACGGCAAGTTCAGCTTTGACGGTGAGCTGTCCGTGTATCCCGTGGGCGGCGGCGTGAACGAAGTGGTGAACATGAACATCACCATCGCTCCTTCCACCCCCATCGCTTTCTCCGCAACCTAAGACACCAATAATCGCCGTATTGATAAGGAGGATTTATCATGGCAAAGCAGTTGACAATCAATGACCCCACTACCGGTGTGACCTACACGCTGGAATACACCCGCAAGACCGTTGAAGCGATGGAGAAGAACGGCTTTGTTGCCGCCGATGTGGAGCGCAAGCCTATGACTCTGCTTCCGGCTCTGTTTGCTGGTGCGTTCCTCGCCCATCATCGGTTCGTAAAGCGTGATGTGATCGACAGCATTTACGCTCGTATGAACCACAAGGACGAGCTGATTGCCGCTCTGGTAGAGATGTATAACGACCCCCTGCTGAGTCTGCTGGACGAGCCTGAGCAGGAGGGCAACGAGGGAAACCTGAGCTGGAAGACCGGCTGGTAAGCGACCGATCTTCCAGAAGTGAGGGGGGCGGCGGCGACCATCGCCCCGCTCCCCTTCTCGCTTACACGCCAAAATTTTATGAGGTTTTCCCGTACTATCTTTCCATCGGTATGACCTATGAGCAGTTTTGGGAACAGGATTGTGAATTAGTGAAGTATTACCGAAAGGCGGCGCAGATCAGGCAAGACCTGAGAAATCAAGACGCTTGGCTCCAAGGAGCTTATTTTTACGAAGCGCTTATTGATGCCGCCCCGGTTCTTCGTGCTTTCGCCAAGAAGGGAACCAAGCCCACACCGTATCGGGAAAGCCCCTACGAGCTGTTCAGTCGGCAGGATAAAAAACAGCAGAAGCAACTTCAAGAAAAACACGATGACCAAGCCAAGGCATACATGGAAGCCTTTATGGTATCGGTCAATAAGAAATTTCAAGAGAAAGGTGGTGGCGTAAGTGGCTGACAATGTGGAAATTCAGGGGTTGGAGTTTCAGATCGTCAATGACAGTACGCAGGCGGTCACAGGACTTCAAAACCTGATTAACACACTCAATCGTTTGAAAACCGCTACCAACGGCGGCGCAACGGGTCTGAGCAAGACCGCTCAGGGTATTCGGGAGCTTTCCAATTCTCTGAAAGGCTTGAACAGCGGTGACGCTTCGCAGAAGATCACCCGGCTTACCAATGCGCTGACCGCTCTGAGTCAGGTTGGAAATGTGAAGATTTCTTCCTCCATCGCCAACCAGCTCACGGCAATCAACACCGCTCTCGCTGGCCTAAAATGGACAGACGGCGACAAGCTGACTTCCCTTGCCAACGGTTTACGCCCTCTCTCCGAGTTGGGTAAGGCTAATATGACCACCTTTATCAATCAGCTCTCCAAGCTGCCGAAGGTGATCGAGGATTTGGAAGCGGCGGACATTGACAAGTTCACACAGCAGATGACCGCTCTTGCCGCCGCCATGAAGCCTTTTGCCGATGAAATGCAGAAGGTGTCCAACGGCTTTTCGGCGTTCCCGTCCAAAATCCAAAAGCTGATTACCAGCACGGAGAAATACAACGCTTCTGCCCGTAAAGCAACCACCACGACCGGGAAGTTCACGAGTGGATTGAAAGCGTTGAATGTCGCCGCTGTTGCAATCACTTTCCGCAAAATCGGTCATTTTATCGCACAGGCGGTCACGGAGTCCAATAAGTACCAAGAAGACTTGAACCTGTTCACGGTTGCCTTGGGGCAGTATGCCGCAGAAGCTCAAAACTACGCTGAAAAGGTGTCCGATGTCATGGGTATTGACCCGGCACAGTGGCTCCGCAATCAGGGCGTTTTCAATACGCTGCTGACCGGCTTCGGTGACACGGCTGAACGAGCGCAGCTCATGAGCCAAAACCTGACACAGCTCGGCTACGATATTTCTTCCTTCTTCAATATTTCCATTGAAGACGCTATGCAGAAGTTACAGTCCGGTATTTCCGGTGAGTTGGAACCTCTGCGGCGCTTGGGCTACGATTTGTCGCAGGCACGGTTGGAGCAGACCGCTTTGAACCTTGGTATCAAGGAAAGCGTTGCCAACATGACGCAGGCAGAAAAGGCCGAGCTGAGATACTACGCCATTATGACTCAGGTGACAACCGCTCAGGGTGATATGGCGAGAACGCTGGAAGCTCCTGCAAACCAGCTTCGTATCTTGCAGGCACAGCTTACACAGGCCGCACGAGCGATCGGTAACATCTTCATTCCCGCACTGAACGCAATTCTTCCCTATGCAATCGCTGTTGTTCAGGTCATTCGAGAGATCGCCAATGCCCTTGCCAACCTTGCGGGTTTCAAGTTGACGGAGGTGGACTATTCAGGAGTGAATAGCGCTGCTGTCGGCGCTGGGTCTTTGGCTGATAATCTCGATGACGCTGCCGGTGCTGCCAAGAAGCTGAAGCAGTACACCGCAGGCTTTGACGAGCTGAATGTCTTTGCTCCCAACACGGGAAGCGGTTCCGGGGCGGGTGCTGGTGGCGCAGGCGGATTTGATTTCGATTTGCCTACCTACGATTTCCTTGGTGACGCTGTGCAGACCCGCATTGGTGAAATCAAGAAGATGATTGAGGACACTCTCGCAGAGATCACCACGATTGTTTCCGGCTTTATGCTGGCGGTAGGTGCAATTCTGGTCGTAACCGGTGTGAATATTCCGCTGGGTGTCGGTCTGATGGCGGCTGGTGCGGTCGGCCTTGCGGCTACCGTTGGGCTGAATTGGACTGCTATGAGTAGCGAACTGGCAAGTACGCTGGCTCTCATTACAGGTGTTGTCGGCGGCTTCCTGCTGGCTCTTGGCGCAATTATGGCGTTCTCCGGGGCGAACCTTCCTCTTGGTATCGCTTTGATGGCCTTGGGAGGGGCAAGCCTTGTATCTGCCGCTGTTATCAACTGGCATAACAGTGACCGACACCTCACTGACGCTTTGACCACCTTAACGGGAGTTCTGGCGGGTGCTTCTCTGGCGGTAGGCGCTATGTTGGCCTTTACTGGGGTCGCAACCGGGCTGGGTATTGCGCTGATGGCTGTTGGTGCTGTCACGCTTGTATCTGCCGCAGCTCTGAACTGGAACAGTATCCCGGACGCTCTGGCTTCTCCCTTGTCCAGAGTAGGATTGCTGGTCAGCGGAGCAACCTTGGCTCTCGGCGCTATCCTCGCTTTCTCCGGGTGTATGCCCCTCGGTATTGCGCTGATGGCGATTGGTGCTACTTCTCTGGTTTCCGTAATGGCTCTCAACTGGAATGGCCTGAGCGATGAAATCCAGAATGTGATTGCCATTATTACCACGGTCGTATCTGTGGCGTTCCTCGCTATTGGTGCGGCACTGGCATTCTCCGGGGCGAATATCCCGTTGGGTCTGGCTCTGCTGGCGGCGGGTGCGGTCATAATGGGTACGGCTATTATGCCGAACTGGAATGACCTCTCCGACAATGTTCAGCAGAAGATCAGCATGATTACCACCGTTGTCGGCGGCGCACTCTTGGCTGTCGGCGCTATCCTTGCTCTAAGCGGAGTCGCCCTTCCTCTCGGTCTTGGCCTGATGGCGGCTGGCGCATTGAGCCTTGGCGCTGTTGCTACCCTGAATTGGGATTTTGTGGTTAATTCCATTAAGAAAGTCGTATCGGTCATCACGGGTATTCTCAGCGGCGCATTGATCGTTCTCGGTGTCCTGCTGTGCCTGAGCGGTGCGGGTGTTGGTCTTGGTCTTGCGGTACTGGCGGCGGGTCTGTCCCTGTCGTATGCGGCATGGACGCTGGACGATAACCCCATTACTCGCTTTGTGCGACAGATGGCAAACTCCATCATTGGACTTGTGAACGGTGTCATTGACGCAATCAATGATATGTTCCACATCCAGTTCAACGGCCTGTCTGTCATGGGTATCACGCTTATTCCGGCGTTTGATATTCGATTGGTGGATATTCCGCATATTCCGTTCTTTGAAGACGGCGGTTTCCCGAACGAAGGACAGCTCTTTATCGCCCGTGAAGCGGGTGCGGAAATGGTCGGTGCGATGGGGCGCAGAACGGCGGTTGCCAACAATGACCAGATCGTTGAGGGTATCTCCGCAGGCGTATCCGTTGCCAACGATGGCGTGATCGCTGCCATTTACGCTCTGCTGAATGTCGTGGAGGAAAAGGATATGTCCGTTGTCATTGGCGACAATGAGATCGGTCATTCCTACGACCGCTACAAGGAGAAGCGTGGTCGGCAAGTATCTACTGGCGTGTTCGCCAATGCCTACTAAGGAGGGCTGAGGAAATGCAAAGTTTCATTACAATCAATGGCACAAAGTTTCCTCAGCCCCGCAGGGGCTTAGAGCTGCTGTCTGCCACCATCGTAGACTCTGCCAGAAACGCCAACGGCGTTGTGGTAGGCCAGAAGGTAGGCAGAGATCAACAGAAGCTCAACAACCTCTTTTGGGGCTACTTGACAGCGGAACAGTGGTCTACCATGTTGCAGATTTTTGATAAGAACTTTTTTGTGACGGTCACTTATCCCGACATGGTGAACAACCGCTGGACAACCCGAAAGATGTACCCCAGCGACCGCACGGCTACCCCGTACCATCTTGACCCGAACACGGGGCTTCCTGCGGACTACATCAACTGTAAAGTCAATATCATTGACTGCGGCGAACCGTTCTAAGGAGGTGTAGCCGTGAAACAGGTAAGCAACGCTTACAAGCTGTCGATGAAGTCTTTGCTTCGTGAGCAGTCCTTTGTAGAGATCACCTTCTCTCAGGTGGACACGGCAGCGGCAACAGACGGTAATTGGGTCAGCAACGGGGCGCAGAGCTATTCTGAGTTCGACACACTGGACTACGGATATGATTATCAGGAGTCCTATGCGGCGTTGGAACTAAACCGATGGGCGCTGGACGGAAATACGGTCATCGTTCCTTCTTCCGGGACGATGTATGACGGCTTTGTTTCGAGCCACATGAGTAATGCTGAGGGCAAGTTCACCACCCCTGCGGTGCTGACCCGTGCTTTCAGCAATCCTCATACCTTCCCCGGTATCACGCTGACTTTTGACACCCGCTATCAGGAATGGCCTGACACCGTGACGGTTGATTTCTACCTGAATGGGGCGGTGCTGGAAAGTCTGACCCTTCCCGTAGAGGGAACAGAGGTGGTCATTGATACGAAGGTCGCTTCTTGTGACAAGATCGTGTTGACAATGGGGAACACCCTTCCGTACCGCCGACCTCGGTTGCAACAGGTTCTCTATGGTGTGCAGAAGAAATTTGGAAATGATGACATTGTTTCCATCAGGGAGTCTCACGATGTAGACCCGCTCTCCCGCAGACTGCCGCAGGAAACCATGCAGTTCGTTCTTTTGGACTACGAACACAATTATGACCCGGATAACCCGAAAGGTATTTATGCCTATTTGGATAAGAAGTCACCGATTTCTCTCCGATACGGTTATATGCTTCCCACGGGTAAGGTCGAGTGGCTGAAAGCGGACAAATATGTGCTGAACAGCAAACCGAAAGCCGCCAAAAATCAGGCCACCTTCACAGGGACAGGTCTGGTTGGAAGTCTGACCGGAACCTTTTACAAGAGCAAGCTCGGTTCCAAAAACTTCTATGACATGGCTGAGGAAGTGCTTTTGGACGCAGACCTGACGCTGACAGCGCAGGGTACGCACCCGTGGGTGATTGACTCAACCTTGAAGCAGATGTTCACTACGGCGGCGCTTCCTATTGACTCGCACATGAATTGTCTGCAACTGATCGCTCACGCCTGCCGCTGCCGCCTGTTTACAGACGATGACAATATCATTCACATCAAGCCCTTCGGCGTGACTGTGGTTGGTATTTACAGCGGCGTATGGGCGGATAACGGTCATCTGTGGTACAGCGAGTGGGACACTGTTGACCGTGGAAACAAGGTCGGTGACACCTATGCGGCGTTGGAACTGAACCGCTGGACACTGGACGGTGGAGATCAGGTCATTGTCGAAGACACCGACCCCTCCGGTCGAGGGTTTATCAGTGAAGCGATGACTGCGGCAGATGGCACTTATACCACGAAGCCGACCTTCACCAAGACCTTTGATGTTTCTCACGATCTTCCCGTGCTGGCTCTCCGCTTTGATACCCCCTTGGACGAGTACCCCACCTCTATTCAGGTGAAGTATTATGCCGGGACGAAGCTGCTGGACACGCAGACTGTGAAGGGTATTACTTCTGCGGAGGTGTTTGTCAACAGCGAAGCGGCGATTGACTGTACCAAGATCGAGGTAACGATGGACGGTGGCCTGCCGTACCGCCGTATGCGGGTGAGCAAGCTCTACTACCGTGAAACGGACTTCACACTGGACTTTGACTCGATTGGTAAGGACTCCCAATCCATCGCAAAGATCGACCAGCTCAAAGCGGTGTCTGTCGCTAAGTATGCGTATACGGCGGCAAATGATACCACCAAACTTTTCGAGGGAACGACCACCGAAACTCAGCTTCATGTCGAGTTCTCTGGTCTTGCACAAGATGTTTCCATCTCTGTTTCTGGCGGCTCGTTGGTATCCTCCAACATTTACGCCAGAGCTGCGGATTTGGTGTTATCCTCCGGCACTAAAACCGTAGTCATTACCGGCAAAACTCTGTCTGAGAACTCGGTGGTCGTTTCCTATCCCGTGGCTCTCGATGGAGAAATCGACAAGGAGGAAAACCCCCTTATCACCAACGATACGATGTGCGCCGCTCTTGCCGATCAGGTGAAAAAGTATCTGCAAATGAGAAACACCTATCAGACAAAGTACCGTGGCAATCCTGAGTTGGAAGTGGGCGATGTGATTGGCTTGCAGACGCTCTACACCGATGAAATGGACGCATTGATCTTGGTGGACGAGATCACATTTAACGGCTCTCTGAGCGGAAAGTTGAAGGTGAAAGGTCTGATATGAGTATTATTGATAATCTCGTCTACGACCGCACACAGGCCGATGTGGACAGGGTTTTTACCCTGAAAAACAAAATCCTCACGGAAGGGCTTTCGAGCCTTTCCGCTGAGGAAAAGACCGAGTACATGGCTGGTATGAAGGGTGCTTACAATTACGGGGACATGAACCGTGTAGGGCAGGCGGTAGCCTATATCGCTAACCGCATGACTTCTCTCCCCGGACAGTTGGCGGCATACCGAGCGGAGAAAGGAGTCGCTGATGACCCGATCTACCATGTTCCGTATGACCCTTCCTCGGTGGTGGTTGCGGCAAAGACGAATTGGGCGATGGGTGATACGCCCACCCAATCTCTCGTGAAAGCCTACTTGAACAACCTGACGGTTCTCCGAAAGCAGCTCACGCTTCCCCCGGACGCACCGCTGGTTCCGAGCAGTCTGGACAATCTCACTTTTTCCACGGCAAACAACATTGAATATCTCCTGTATGTCATCGACACAACACTGACCGAGGTAGAAACCGAACTATATTCCAAGATCGACCGCACGGTGGACGCTTTCGCCTATGTTGGTCTGTATAACTGCGGAGAGTAAGGAGGAAATTTCATGAAAGATACTGTCATCAAGGGCAACGGTAAGTCCCGTTCTATCAAGGCTCCTACCGATATGCCTGCAACCTTCGAGGAATGGCGCACACAGCTTCTCGCCGGAACCGCCACCCTCGACATTGGTCTGAACGCCGCAGGCTGTGATGTGGTCGGCACAGCCATGAGCAAGGCAAATCTGCTGTCCGACACCACCAAGTCGGCACTGGAACTGAGCGGCAACGACCCCACGGTGAATGACGCTCTGTATGCTTTGAGCCAGAAGGGTTCTCCCGCCGAGGTGCGTGTCATCGCTGATATAGGCTCGACCGTCACCATGAGCAGGGGCGGTAAAACTCTGACCGGCAAGGTTGCTTCGACCGGCTATGCCACTCTGTACCCGACCGAGCTGGGTGACTGGACTATCGTGTTTACTTACAACGGTTCTCAGAAAACCAAGGTTTACACGCTGGAAGTCATCGGTATCGTGTATGTCTATCCCTTCGTAGTTGGCGCTACGCTGGAAGCTACCTCTTGGGACAACATCGCTGCTGTTTCCAAGTTCGGTCAGGCTCCGAACTACTGGAAGGTCGGTGACAAGAAGAACATTACCGTTAACGGCGTGACCTATGCGGCGCAGATCATCGGCTTTGACCACGACACTCTGACTACCGCAGATGGCGGTCGCACCAAGGCGGGTATTACCTTCCAGTTGGTTGACTGCCTGAAAACCACCTATTCCATGAACGGCTCCAACACCAATGTGAACGGCTGGCGTGGTTCCACTATGCGTACCTCCACAATGGCAACGCTGCTGAACCAGTTTTCCTCCGACCTGAAAAGCGTGTTGAAGTTCGTCAATAAAGTGACCAGCGTAGGTAACAGCAGTTCCGGTCTGGAAACCACTTCCGACAAGCTGTTCCTTCTGTCCGAGATCGAAGTCTTTGGTGCTACTCAGTATTCTTACGCTGGTGAGGGTAAGCAATACGAGTATTACACCGCTGGCAACAGCACCATTAAGAAGGTCAATGGTTCTGCGAGCTACTGGTGGGAGCGTTCTCCTCTTTCCGGCAACACCGGCACCTTCTGTAGTGTGGACAACGGCGGCAACGCCACCTATGACTACGCCAGCAACTCCCTTGGCGTGTCCTTCGGCTTCTGCGTTTAATCCCCGGTTTCATCAACATCAATCCCGCCCCGTCAGGGGCGGTGTAAGAAAGGAATGTTGGCGTGTCAGTCATCAAAGCTATGCGTGGCGAAAGCTCCATGCAGTTTATCGAAACCGCCAGACGGTTAGAGCTTCACGCTTTCTCCGTCTGCACCAAGGCTCCTAAAAGATACGCACCTCTGCTGACAAACCGTATCTTCGAGCTGGCTTCCACGGTTCACGAGGAAGTCCGAGCGGCGAACAACATCTACCCGCACAATCAGCATGAAGCGCAAATGCGGCGAGATCACCTGATTAACGCCAACATCGCCCTTCAAAATCTCAGCCCGAAGCTGACTTTACTCTATGACGCTATTCTTCAAAACCCTGAAAAATGTCCGTGGATTGACCACGCCATGAAGGAATTTGGAGAGTACATCACGGACGAAGCACAGCTTATCTCCAAGGTTCGGAAAGCTGACCACGAGAGGTATAAAGACCTCCCTGCGTGAGTTTTTCATTGGGTCAAGCCCTGTAATTGTTACCGTTTCTGCGAACAACTGGTGGGAGCGTTCTCCTAATTCCGGCAACACCAACAACTTCTGTAATGTGAACAACAACGGCAACGCCAACAATAACAACGCCAGCAACTCCAATGGCGTGTCCTTCGGACTCTGCAACTTCGCATAGGTCAGTCGTAGTAACCCCTTTGGGCGAAATCAGTACCTTTTGCAGAGGGAGGGCTTGTTCCCGGCTACCAAGCCAAAACACCCCGTCCGATGTAGTCAGCCGGACGCTTCTTGCATGGTGAGCGATTATACGGTAGCTCATTTCATGGCTGGTACTACAAGCAGTTAGAACCCGTACCCGACAATAAGACTGTACGGAGGGGAACCTTCTATGACAAGTGAAGAACGGAGAGAAGCCCGTTATCAGCGCAGGAAAGCCAAGCGGGACGAAGCTCGTCTGCGGCGAAGCAAAGAATGTGGTGATTTCGATGAAGTCTTTTCGTTCAGACACCTTTACCTTTCCGGGAAGAAATGCTGTAAGGGTGTCTACTGGAAAAACTCAACTCAGCGGTATATCGGCAATATCATTCCGATCATCGCAAAAACCCATCGTGAACTTCAAAACGGAACCTTCAAGCACCGTGGTTTTCACGCTTTCACCATCATGGAGCGAGGGAAGAAGCGGTATATCCGATCAGTCCATATCACGGAACGAGCGGTTCAAAAGTGTCTGTGTGACTACTGCTTGGTTCCCATCTATTCGGCCTGTTTCATCTATGACAACTCAGCCAGTTTGAAACACCGAGGTATGGACTTCGCCTTGCGCCGTATGACCTGTTATCTTCAACGGCATTACAGGAAGTACGGTCTGGAAGGAGGGGTTCTGCTTTACGATTTTCACAGCTTCTTTGACTCAGCTCCACATGAGCCGCTGTTCCGTGAAGCCGACCGCAGACTTCATGACCCGAAAATCAGGGAGCTTGCGAACAGCTTTATTACAGACTTCGGTTCTGTGGGCTTGGGTCTTGGCAGTCAGGTGTCTCAGACGAACGCCCTCATGCTTCCCAATATGATCGACCACTATTTCAAAGAGGTCTGCCGTATCAAAGCCTATGAGCGATACATGGACGATGGTGTGGCAATCAGCCCTGACATTGATGACCTGTATCTCTGCATGGACGGGTTAAAGATCATCTGCGAGAAGTGCGGTCTGGAATTGAACTTGAAGAAGACGAGGGTCATTCCTCTCAGAGATTATTACCACTGGTTGAAAACGAGGTTCATCATCACACCGACCGGAAAGGTTGTTCGGAAGATGAATAGGGACTCAACAAAAATCGTTCGACACAAGCTCAGGGCTTTCCGAGGAAAGCTCGACCGGGGCGAAATGACCTTGGCTGATATTCGGTGTTCCGTAGACTCCTACAACGGTCACATGAAGCGAGGTCACAGCTTCAAGGTGCGACAGCGCACTAATCAGTATTTCAAATCATTGTACGGGTTCTACCCGGACGAGAAAGGTTGGAAAAGCCATGTATAAAATCATCAAGAAGGACGCAGTTCTCGGCATTGTGAGCAATCTAACTTGGGTATGTATGCAGGAAAACGGCTGCTACGGCCTGACGGTCGAGGACAATGCACAGGGTATTGCCTTGAACGGTACCGTGTACCATGTCAACGGACACCCCGAACTGGACGGTGCTGAAACGGTTTCGGTCGAAGAAGTGGACGATGGCGTTTACGCTTCCAGTCTGACCGCTCTGCTGACTGACCCGAACGACATTCGTAATTCTGAGCAGTTCCGCAAGGCTGTTCAGATGTTCGCCAAAAGCCTTGACGAAGACTCTGCGATGGTGGTTGCAACCATCTATGACCCCTATCAGGTCGGTCATGCCTATGCTGTTGGTGATTATTTCACCTACGGTGTGAACGGTGTAGGCGACCCGCAGCTCTACAAGGTAGTACAGGCGCACACTTCTCAAGCAGATTGGAAGCCTGACGCACTTCCCGCTCTCTACACGCCGATTGGCCTGACCCCCTCTGGCTATCCCGTGTGGACTCAGCCCACCGGCGCTCATGACGCTTACAACAAGGGTGACATTGTGAGTTACAACGACAAGCTGTACCGCAGTCTGATTGACGGAAATGTGTATTCCCCGGACGCTTATCCCGCTGGCTGGGAAGAATACACCGGCAAGTAAAAAAGGGGGCAGGACATGAGTGACGCAATTCTGGTCGCTATTATCACGGGTGGTCTGAGCCTGCTTGGTATCATCTACTCGTCCGGCAAGTCTGCCAGTAAGGTTGATGCAAAACTGGACAAGCAGCAGGCGGTCATCGAAACCAAGTTGAACGAACTGACCCGTGAAGTGCGGGAACACAACAATTTCGCAAGGCGTGTACCTGTGGTTGAGGAACAGATCAAGGTCATCAACCGCCGTATCGAGGACTTGGAGGGCTTTCACAAGCCTGCATGACCCGAAAGTAAGGTGATAAAGGTGAGTAATCGGGTCAAAATCCCTATAATTTTCTCTTAGTATGCGTGTATAAGAGGGACTTTATAGGAAAAACGCCCGATTACTCACCTAACTCACCTAAATTAAAAATTGGAGGTAAAAATTATGCTCGAAACCATTTTGCACAACCTGACGAACATCGGCTGGGCTATGCTGATTTTTCTGTGTGCCTACCTTTCCAATGTATCTTTTTCTCTGTATTACAACATCAAAGTCCTGCTGGAACCGTTCAGCAAGGAAAAGTTGATAAACTCCGGCTTGAAGATCACCGCTTTTGTCTGCGGTCTGACCCTGCTGTGTGTGGCTATTACCACGCTGCCGCTGTTTGCGGATATGGTCGGGTGGGAAATTCCGGCTGAGTATGTGGATATTTTCAGCAATTTGGTGATTATTGGTGCGGTACTTATGGTGTCCTGTAAGTACATCACAGAAGCATTTACGAAGTTCAAGGCCATTTTGGACGCTACCAAGGAGGGTAAAAGCTATGATGAAATCAAGTGAACTGGTTGTCAAGGTCGTTGATATTGCCAAGCACTACAAGACCCTGTATGTCATGGGGTGCTTTGGTGCGCCGCTGACCGACACAAACAAGTCTCGGTATATCAAGAACCACCCCTACAACATGGCGGCAGCTCGTACCGCTATGATTATGGCGGCGACCCCTGACACCTTCGGCTTTGACTGCGTGAACCTTATCAAAGCCGTTTTATGGGGCTGGACTGGTGATAAAACCAAGTCCTACGGCGGCGCAAAATATGCCACCAACGGCGTACCTGACGAGGGCGCTGACACTATGATTAAGAGGTGCAAGGACGCTACTGCTTCCGGGTGGGACAAGGTTGACCCCGGTGAGGTGGTGTGGACTACGGGACACATCGGTGTGTATATCGGAAACGGTCTGGCGGTCGAGTGTTCCCCTCGTTGGGCGAACAATGTGCAGATCACCGCTGTCGGCAACATCGGAAAAAAGAACGGGTACAATACTCGTATGTGGAAGAAGCACGGACACCTCCCCTATGTGATCTACGATAAAACCGTGACTCCCGCACAGCCCGAAATGGTCAAGCCCGTTCCTACCACCGAGGTCAAGGCAAAAGGTGTCGCACGGTCTTTCAATAAGGCTGTGGCAGGCACTTACACCGTGACCGCTGGTGCTGGCCTGAATGTTCGTGACGCTGCCGGGACGGACAGTAGAGTGCTGGTGACAATCCCCAAGGGAACCACCGTCAAGAACTACGGCTACTATACCGTTGTAAATGGTGTTAAATGGCTCTATGTGGCGTTCTCGCACAAGAGGGTAAATTATACTGGCTTCGTGCATGAACGCTTCCTGAGTCGCTGAGAGGGCTTCCTATGGGTGGTAAACGAGTGCAACCTAAGCCGAAGAAGAAAAGAATGAGAAAGCGTACAAAGTTCACGATCTTGTCCATCTTCAATCTGACTTGGTACGCTGTTGTGGTTCTGATTTTGAACGCCTGCGGTCACACAGTTGACACAGAATTGACGGTCGGCTGGTTTGCGGCTTGGACTGCCGAACTCGCCATTCTGTACGGCATTAAGGTCAAGTCAAAAGAAACCTCAGACGAGGACGCTCCGGGGTGAGAAAATGCAAGTGCTGAAAGAAATCACGCTCGACAAGGTTATCAATCTCTATGAAGGTCAAGTCGTTCATGACAAAAAGCAGCTCATTGAATGGGACGATCATCGCCGCACTCCACTCTATGAGCTAAAAGAACGAACTCTGGCTCAAGACAAGATGATCTTGGGTGCGCTGAAATGTGCCAGAGCAAACGGGTATTCCGGCGAAGAATAAAAGAAGACACTCCCTACCGATTAAGGTAAGGAGTGTCTTTTGGTTTGAACGAACACCGTTCCCCACACGATGTAGGGTTCGGATATGCGCTCAATGGTACGCCGTGAGGGATTCGAACCCCCGGCCTTCTGGTCCGTAGGTTGTCTCAA
>ERZ779895.562-NODE-562-length-50054-cov-5.871277_pt1 | contig 50054 bp, 44 predicted proteins | sample MGYA00511093_ERZ779895 | MGnify/ENA primary metagenome ERZ779895 (study PRJEB29588, sample SAMEA2142970) | human gut metagenome | biome: human gut; feature: human-associated habitat; material: faeces | place: Denmark | collected 2008/2010 ... | reverse complement strand
GCAACGGCTCCGGCAGCAGGCTTGAGTCGTGACAATAGCTTGGCCCTTTCCTCTCGAGACAAACCGAAACGAGGCTTGGGCGGGGTAACGGCGGGGGTATCTTCGGCAGGAGCTGTCATTGTTTGATTTTGTTCTTCTAAGCTGCGTCTGAGCGCGAGTCTGGAAATGTGAAACGATATCAAACTCGCATCGATCCCGTCATTTTAGAGCCTTATACGGAAGCACGTGAAATTCGGCGAAGCTGCGCAGGCCAATTCACAAAAAAGCTCCAGCCTCGGTAGGCTGCAACAGCTCCCTGCCGTAACGACAGCAACTTTTTGCAACCCAAATTGCCGAATTAAGTGCAGATGACATTTCTGTCAGCGCCGATTCCGTAACCGTTTGTAGGACGCTTTTTCGCAGGTCCAGAGCAGCTCTCTTTCTATCAATCTGTTAATAGATTAATAGATATTAATAGCTATTTAATAGATTCGTTCACTCCCAAAAATGACAAACTCTGTGGTGGTATCGATGGCAATCAGTGTCCCCGTGCCCTGTCCGAATAAGGATTCGGAAAGCCGAGCGTGTGCATAATTTCCCGCTCGCGCGCTTCCATCTCCTCGGCCTCGTCATCGGTTTCGTGATCCCAACCCTGTGCGTGCAGCGTCGAATGCACAAGAAGATGCGCGAGGTGCGCACGAAACGACTTGTTTTGTTCTTTGGCTTCGCGCACCAACACCGGCGTACAAATGACGATATCGGCTTGCGCCGTCGGTTCATGCTGATAGTCAAACGTCAAGACATTCGTGGCGTAGTCTTTGCTGCGATAGGTCTTGTTGAGTTCTTGTCCCTCTTCAAGTCCCACAAAACGCACGCAAAACGCAGCCGGAACCGAAAGCGCCGCCAGCATCCACTGCGTCATTTCGGCACGAGTGGGAAGGCGCTTTGTCGTATCGTCCGTTCGCTCAAATTCAACTTCAAGCGTTGCTTTCTTCTTTGCCATATCGTTCTTCCTTGGCTTGCCTCGCCGCTTCTCGACGTTCCCGAGCCGCAGCCTCCGCCTCTTTTTCCGCTTTCTCGTAAGCTCTCACAATGGCACCCACCAACGGATGTCGCACAACATCTTCGGTTGTAAAACGCACAATTGAAATACCGCGCACGTCTTCGAGAACATTGCAGGCGTGAGTGAGCCCGCTTTTGACGCCCTTGGGCAAATCTACCTGAGTGGCGTCACCCGTAATCACGGCACGCGTCCCAAAGCCTATGCGCGTCAGAAACATTTTCATCTGCTCGGGCGTCGTGTTTTGCGCTTCGTCGAGAATCACAAACGCATTGTTAAGCGTTCGTCCGCGCATAAAGGCAAGCGGCGCAATCTCGATGATCTGCTTTTCGATGAGTCGTTGCGTCTTTTCAAAGCCGAACAAATCGAACAGGGCGTCGTAGAGCGGGCGCAGATACGGATCGACCTTCTGCACCAGATCCCCCGGCAAAAAACCGAGTCGTTCACCCGCTTCAATCGCAGGGCGCGTCAGAATAATGCGTTCAACCGCATCTCGTTCGTAGGCATCCACTGCAGCCGCCACCGCCCGGTACGTCTTGCCGGTACCTGCCGGACCTACGCCGAAGACGACATCGGTCTGCATGATGGCCTGCAGATATTTCTTCTGGTTAGGCGTTCGCGGCTGTAGTCCCGCGCGACGGGTTTTGAGCATGAACGCTTCATCGTCGTCAATGTCGGTTCCGGTTTGTTCGCTTAACACCGCCATCTGGACGTCGTTGACGGAAATCTCTTCACCCGCATGCACGCGGGCCGCGCAGCTTTGCAACACCGCAAAGGCTTTGGGCGCCTCGGCACCCGCAATGCGAAAGTGATTTCCGCGGCGAGAGATCTTGGCGTCGAAAGCCGTTTCGATTTGGCGCAAGTTTTCGTCCAGAGGACCCACAAGCATCGCGAGTTCGCCGGCCGTCGCCTCAAAGACGTAGACAAAATCTTTCAGGTCTTTTTTCATATTCCTACCGTCGTTAGGCCAGTTCGCCCCCCAAGGTATGCGGATACACCTCAGTGATGCGAATGTTGGCCATCTGACCGATGAGCGAGTCGTCGCCCTTGAAGTTCACCACGCGGTTGTTATCGGTTCGTGCGGACAAAAGCCCTTCACCCTTCTTAGCCTTACCGAACACGAGACAACGCTCGACTCGGCCGAGCATCGACTGTGAAATCTCCGTTGCCTTTGCATCAATCACAGACTGAAGATGCTGCAGTCGCTTGAGCTTGACATCTTGCGGCGTGTCGTCTTTGTAAGAAGCTGCGGGCGTACCGGGACGCGGCGAGTAAACAAACGAGAAGCTTGCATCAAAACCCACCTCCTTGATCAAACGCATCGTCTCGGCAAAGTCTTCCTCCGTCTCACCGGGAAAGCCCACAATGAAATCCGTCGCAATACTGATATCAGGGCGCACTTCGCGCAACTTGGCAATGCGTCCCAAATACCACTCGTGCGTGTAGCCGCGCTTCATGGCGCTCAGGATTCGGTCGGATCCGCTTTGCACGGGTAGATGCACGTGATTGGCCAACTTGGGCAATTTGCCGTAGGCCTCAATCAGACGATCCGAAAATTCCTTGGGGTGACTGGTGGTGTAACGAATGCGCTCAATGCCGGGAATTTCGCTGACAAATTCCAACAGCGTCGCGAAGTCCACGGGATTGCCGTCGGTACCGCGACCACAGTAGGCGTTAACGTTTTGCCCCAAAAGCGTGATTTCCTTGACGCCTTGACTGGCCAAATGCGCACATTCCACCAGGACGTCCATCAACGGGCGACTGATTTCTTCACCTCGCGTATAAGGCACCACACAGTAGGAGCAGTACTTGCTGCAGCCTTCCATCACGGATACGAAAGCTGTTGCACCGGTGGCAGTCGGAGCAGGCAGACAATCAAATTTTTCGATCTCAGGGAATTCAATATCGACCTGAGGCTTGCCCGTGCATTCGCGCTCGGCAAGAAGTTCCGGCAAACGATGCAGCGTCTGCGGTCCGAAGACCACGTCAACCCAAGGCGAGCGTGACAGGATGCGTTTTCCCTCTTGGCTGGCAACACAGCCGCCCACAGCAATACGCATGGAGGGCTTTTCTTTCTTGAGTTCTCTTAAGCGACCCAAGTCAGAGAATGTCTTTTCCTGCGCTTTTTCACGAATGGAACAAGTGACCACGACCAGAAGATCGGCATCTTCGGGCTGAGCGGTACGTTCGTACCCTTGCTCTCGCATCAGATCAATGATGCGGGCAGAGTCATAGTCGTTCATTTGGCAGCCGAAGCTGCGGAGATAGATTTTTTTTGCGTTCACGGTTTATGTCCGGTGGCGAAGTTTTCTTGAATTTTCTGCAAAGCGAAAAAGAAAATGCCGGCAACGATAACATCACCGGCAGTCGTTCTTGTTTTACGGTCTTCACACAGAAGGCCACAAGAACTGCTGCGCCGAATTGTACATGGGTTTTCCCTTCAGCTACAGCAACTTACACTCTGGCAAAGCTTGTTTTTGCCATTTCAGATCTCTCGCGAATCGTTAGCATTCCACGATATTAACGGCTAGTCCTCCACGACTCGTTTCTCGGTACTTAGACTGCATATCTTTTCCAGTCTCAAACATCGTTTGCATGACGGCGTCAAGGCTAACGAAATGGCTTCCGTCCCCGGCAAGCGCCAAACGCGCAGCGTTGACCGCCTTCACAGCAGCCACAGCGTTGCGTTCGATACAGGGTATTTGCACTTGCCCAGCCACGGGATCACATGTCAGCCCCAAGCAATGTTCCATGCCGATTTCTGCAGCGTTTTCGACTTGACGGGGATTGGCGCCCAAAACTGCAGCCAGCGCACCGGCGGCCATCGAGCAAGCAACACCCACTTCGCCCTGGCAGCCGACCTCTGCACCGGAAATCGAGGCATTGCTCTTGTAGAGAAGTCCGATGGCTCCGGCCGTGAGCAAAAACTCGCGAATCCCTTCGGGACTGGCTCCTTGAATAAAGGTACGGTAATAGCGGAGAACTGCCGGAATTACGCCTGCCGCCCCGTTGGTGGGACTTGTGACAACACGACCGCCGCAAGCATTTTCTTCGCCCACGGCAAAAGCCCAGGCATTGATCCAATCGAGTGCACACAACGGGTCGGAGGCGGAGTTCACGTTTTCCAACCGTTGCGCCAGGTGCTTCGCGCGGCGCTTGACCGCAAATGGTCCCGGCATGATGCCTTCCGCTTCCAGACCTCGGTTGATGCAATCGTTCATTGCTTCCCAGACGGCATCCAACTCGGTGTCAATCTCTTCATCTGTATGATGTACGCGTTCGTTGGCGCGGGCGATCTGAGCAAACGAAAGATTGTGTTCAATGGCCAATTCAAGCAACTCTGTACCGTTTCGGTACACATAAGGCAACGGCTGAGCCTTGCTCTTGGTAACGGCCGCCGGCTCATTGGGGACATCCGGGTCTCGTTCGCTACCGGCCACAATAAATCCGCCGCCCACAGAGTAATAACGACGGCACAGCAAACCGTTTTCCTGAGCGTCGAGTGCCGTCAAATCCATGGCGTTGGTGTGAAACGCACAAACCTTGTCGGCCGAGAAAATCATGTCGCGGTCAGGATCAAAGGCAATACGCTTGATCCCGGCAAGATTCAGCACATGATTTTCTTCAGCTTCTCGCGGGATCTCTACGGACTCCCTGCCGGTCACGGTTGCCGGAGCCTTGCCCGACAAGCCAAGAAGCACGGCCTTATCGGTAGCGTGCCCGCGACCGGTTGCGCCGAGGCTTCCCATCAGCTCACAGACCACGCGCTCCGTCTTAGGTAAAAGCTCCTTCTTTTGGAGCTCCTGGACAAACAGAAGTGCGGCGCGCATCGGTCCGACGGTGTGACTCGAACTCGGACCGACGCCAAGCTTGAACATTTCAAAAACGCTGGCAGCCATGTTGCTCATTTCAGTTAGATTTGTTTGTCCACCACCAAAGCAGCTTCACAGTGCGTACGTGGATCCGTCTTGACATCCACCGGGACACGATCACCGATTTTGACCTCCTGAGGCAGACGTACCAACGCCACGGTAAAGGGGCCTTCGGGAACTCGAGCAATCGAGGTGCAAGGGTATTGCGTGCCGTTGATCACAATGTAAGGCACTTCAACGAGAAGCGCCGGATCAAACGCAACGTCAAAGGCCACCAGCTGCATACGATCGTAATTACCGGCTTTAAAGCGTGCTTCGGTCAAAGCTCGGCCAATGAAAATGCGATCGGGATCGTCAAAGTTCAACGCGCCTTCCAGGCCTGTTTCCAACGGGCTTGAACTTTCATCCAATTCCAAGCCTGCCGCAGGTTCACGAGCAAAGATTCGCAAAGCATCCCATCCGGTCTGCTCGCCCTTCTTAGCCCCTGCTTTAATCAAGTTTTCACTCAAGGCCTTGATATTGGCTTCGGGACCGATAGCCAAGCACATCCACCCCATATCGATGAAACGGATGCCAAGGCTTTCGACCATATGACCGGCTTGCAACGTGATACCGTCAATCGGAAGCTTGCCGACGAAGTAGAAGCCCGCAAGAGCCTCCACACCCACTTCTGCTTCAAACGCAACGCTCACCTGACGAATCCAGGCCTGCAACGCGTCGGTTTCATCCCCCGCAAGAATGATTTCGTAGGCATCCGTTGCGCGACGAGCCACCCAGGGAGTGCCCAGCACACCACCCGTCGCATTCATTGCCACCGATCGCTCCACACCGCCCACGGCAAGTTTTGTCACGTCGCTCGTCAGAAGTCGGGCCAAAAACTTATCGGCTCCCTGCACTTTGAGAATCGTGACGGGAGTTTCATTAAAGATCACCAGATCCAAAGCCATTTTCTTTTTTCGTTAAGAAGTTGTGTTTCGATAATTAGTCTTCACGCACGCAGTCAAGCATGTACTTGATGGTTCCGTCAGGCTGTTTGACCTTCACAAGACCGTGCACGTCGCTCTCAAAGCCCGGGAATCGACGGGTGAAGTCGCGCGCAAAGCGCAGATACTCAACAATCTTGGAATTGACGCGTTCGCCCGGCACCAAGAGCGGAATTCCCGGCGGATACGGCGTGAGCAGCACTGCCGAAATGCGGCCTTCCAGAGAATCAATCGGCAAACGATCGATTTCACCGTGCGCGAACTTGGCATAGGCGTCCGTCGGGCGCATTGCCGGAATCATTTCGGAGGTGTACATCTGCGTGGTCAAACGCGCCACGTCGTAGTCGCGATAGACCTCATGCACGCTCTGGCAGAGGTCGCGCAGGCCCAGACCCTCGTAGTGAGGAAACTCCGAAAGGAATCGCGGCATCACGCGGTAAAGCGGCGAGTTGGCATCGTAGGCATCTTTGAACTGCTGCAGTTCTGTCACCATCGTGTTCCAACGGCCCTTGGTGATGCCGATCGTGAACATGATGAAGAACGAGTAAAGCCCCGTCTTTTCCACAATAATGCCGTGCTCAGACAAGTACTTCGTTACAACGGCAGCAGGAATACCCGTCTCGGAGAAGTCTCCTTCCACGGACAAGCCCGGCGTCACGATCGTTCCCTTGATGGGATCGAGCATGTTGAAACCTTCTGCCACGGGACCGAACCCATGCCAGCTTTCGTTGGCGTGCAGCATCCAGTCTTTTTGCGAGCCGAAGCCTTCGCTCGGAAGTTTTTCCGGTCCCCAGACGGAGAACCACCAGTCGTCGTAGTTCTTACCGACTTCGCGCATCGCACGACGGAAATAAACAGCTTCAGCAATGGACTCTTCCACAAGTGCCTTGCCGGCACGGCCTTCCATCATGGCAGCAGCCACGTCGCAGCTTGCAATGATGGCGTACTGTGGTGACGTGGAGGTATGCATCATGAACGCTTCGTTGAAGCTCGAGCGATCCAGCTTTTCCGTTTCGGAGTCCTGAATGCAGATCTGGCTTGCCTGCGAAATGCCGGCCAAAAGCTTGTGCGTTGAGTGTGTCGCAAAAACCATGCTCTTTTTGGTGCGCGGCTTGTTGCGATCGATGGCGTGCATGTCACTGTAAAACGGCGAGAAAGCCGCATGCGGCAACCAAGCTTCGTCAAAATGCAGGATGTCGACCTTGCCGTCGAGCTTTTCCTTGATCACTTCGTCGTTGTAGACGATACCGTCGTACGTCGACTGCGTGATCGTCATAATGCGCGGCTTGGCGTTCTTATTTTTGATCAACGGATTCTTGGCAATCTTTTCCTGAATCGTTTCCCAATCAAATTCGGAACGCGGAATCGGGCCGATGATTCCGTAATGGTTGCGCGTGGGCATCAGGAAGACGGGAATGGCCCCCGTCAGAGTAATAGCGTGCAGAATCGACTTGTGGCAGTTACGATCCACAATCACGATGTCTCCGGGAGCTACCGTGTAGTTCCAAACAATCTTATTGGACGTGGACGTACCGTTCGTCACAAAGAAAAGATTGTCACAACCGAAGATTCGAGCCGCATTTTGTTCGGACTTTGCCACCGGGCCGGTGTGATCCAGCAGTTGACCCAGTTCTTCCACGGCGTTGCAGACGTCGGCGCGAAGCATGTTTTCGCCGAAGAACTGATGAAACATCTGTCCGACCGGACTCTTTAAGAATGCCACACCGCCCGAGTGTCCCGGGCAATGCCAGGAGTAGGAACTGTCAGCCGCATAATGCGTCAATGCGCGGAAGAACGGCGGCGGCAGGCTTTCGAGATATTGACGCGCCTCGCGCACGATGTAGCGCGCCACGAACTCGGGTGTATCTTCGAACATGTGAATGAAGCCGTGCAGTTCGCGCAGCACGTCGTTCGGAATCGAAGGCGCCGTCTTCGTTTCACCGTAAAGAAAAATCGGCACATCCGGATTCGAACTTCTGACTTGGTGAACAAAAGCGCGCAACTCGGCAATGGCTTCGTTTTCCTCGCCCGTGTCAGAGAAATCGTCATCGTCAAGACTCACGATAAATGCGGACGTACGGCTCGCCTGACGCGCGAGACTCGAGAGATCGGAAAATGTGGTAACGGCGCTAACCTCCTGCCCCTGCGCCTCGATGGCTTGTGCAAGGTCTCGAATGCCAAGACCGGAAACGTTTTCCGAATGGTAATCCTCGTCAATGATGACGATCGGGAAATGGTATTTCATAGTTGGAAACGCAAAGGAAGAAGCCTCCCGCCAGAAATCACCTCCGGCAGGAGATTGCTGTTAAAGAAAAATAGGTGCCTACGGTGAAGAAAAAATCACGATCTTTCGCGGGCAGTGCAAGTATATCGGCATCGTCCTTGTTCTTGAACATTGGGCCTTTACCCGCCAATTTTTCTCAGCCATGCAAACGGATAAAATACGGCCCATCGTCGGGCGCTGTTCTGTCGTTTTGCCCTAGCCGGAAATCTTCATCTGGATGATTCTCTTATGTCTCACTGTGCTGCTCAGAAACCCACCACTCACGCCGGTCGTCTTTTCATGATCACGGCCCCTTCCGGAGCCGGGAAAAGCTCCCTGGTCAAAGCACTTTTGGAGCATGACCCGGAAATTGAACTTTCGATTTCTCACACCACGCGTGCACCTCGTCCGGGGGAAGTGAATGGTCGCGAGTATCACTTTATTTCCGTCAATGAATTTGAAGAACGCAAAGCGCGCGGTGAATTTTTAGAATCCGCCCTTGTGCACGGCAACTATTACGGCACAAGCCGCGTCTGGATCGAGCAGCGCATGGCCGCGGGAAAAGACGTTTTACTTGAGATTGACTGGCAGGGCGCCCGTCAGGTACGTTCTCAATTTGAAGGAACAGTGGGCATTTTCATTTTGCCGCCCTCAATTGACGCTCTCGAAGCACGACTGCACAAACGCGGCACCGACAGCGAAGCAACCATCACGCGTCGTCTGATGGGCGCCGGCGCAGAAATCGCCCACGCTCCCGAATTCGAGTTCGTTATAATTAATGACAGCTTTGACGTTGCTTTGTCGCAACTGATCTCCGTAGTGACAGCCTCGCGCCTGAACTTCCAAAATCAGGCTGCGCGCCATCGCGAACAATTCATCTCGCTCGGTGTTCCTGTCTGATCTCTACCCCACTGCAACGATTTCCTATTTTTACAGAAGAAAAATGGCACGTATTACTGTTGAAGATTGCTTGAAAAAGATTCCGAACCGTTTTGAGATGGTTCTGTGCGCGGCATATCGCGCCCGTCAGCTCAATGACGGTCACGCACCGCGCGTGGATGCAAAGGATAAGAACACCGTGATCGCTCTGCGCGAAATTGCGCAGGGTAGTGTGTCGCGTGAAATGCTCGAACGCGTTTCTTAACATCTTGCATCGACTTGGCAACGGACAACCGTTGCGTTGCCCACAAGCGAATCAAAGCGCTGCCTATCCGATAAAACAAAACAGGCGGCGCTTTTTTGTTTTCAATTACTTTCCGGAATAGGTCCTATGCTGTTTACCGCCCCTCAAACAGCCCCGGCTGCACCGCTCCCCGGCATCATTCGCCCCCAGCATCCTCATGCCGGTCAATCCAACGAAGACGACTACGATGCCGCCTACCTGGATGCCCGCGCTGACGACATTGTCGGTCAAGAAGCCGATCTCCCGCTCTTTTCTCCCGTAGAAAAAGTAACCAAAGTCGTTACCTCTTCCGAACTGCTCGCCCGTTGCAGCCAGTTTCTTTCCAAAGCCGACGTTGAACGCGTGCGTCAAGCGTTTATGTATGCCGATGATGCGCATCTGGGGCAATTCCGCAAATCGGGCGAACCATACATCACGCATCCCCTTGCCGTTGCAAACATTTTGGCGGAGTGGAGACTGGACTCAACAACGATCTGTGCGGGTTTGATGCATGACGTGCTTGAAGATACGCCGGTAGCCAAGATTGAAATGGTCGAGCGCTTCGGCGTGGAAGTCGCCGAACTCGTTGACGGTGTAAGCAAACTCGATAAGCTGCGTTTCTCGTCCAACGAAATCGCTCAGGCTGAGAGCTTTCGCAAGATGCTTCTTGCCATGAGTCGCGATGTGCGTGTGATTTTCGTGAAGCTTGCCGACCGTTTGCACAATCTTCGTACACTCGGGGTGATGCGTCCGGAAAAACGCCGCCGAATTGCAAAGGAAACACTTGAAATTTACGTGCCGATCGCGCACCGCTTGGGTCTCAATACCGTTTTCCGCGAACTGCAGGAACTGTCTTTCTTCAATCACTATCCCCGTCGCTACGCTATTCTGCGCGAAAACGTGATTCTTACGCGTGGGAACCGTAAAGCCGTTTTGGAGCGCATTCTGCGTGAAACGCGTTCCGCTTTGCCCAAGTGCGGCATCATTGCTCAAGTTCAAGGACGCGACAAGACCATCTACGGTATATACAACCGCATGCGTGATACGCATGCTTCATTTTCAGACGTTTTGGATATCTACGGCTTTCGCGTGATCGTGCGCACGCGTGAAGAGTGCTACCTCACGCTATGCGCCCTGCATCAGCTCTATAAGCCCGTTCATAACCGCTTTAAAGACTTTATCGCCATCCCCAAGGCAAACGGCTACAGAAGTTTGCACACCACTGTCATCGGCCCTTATGGAACGCCCGTCGAATATCAGATCCGAACCGAAGAAATGCACCGTATTGACGAAATGGGCATTCTCTCGCACTGGATCTACAACGACAGCATGGATACAAGCGGCATTCAGAACATGGTGAAGTCGTGGCTGCAAAGCCTGATGGAAATCCAGCGCACAAGTGCCGACAGCAGCGAATTCCTTGAGAACATCAAAATCGACCTCTTCCCGGATCGCGTCTATGTCTTTACGCCGAGAAGTAAGATCGTAAGCCTCCCGCAAGGTTCTTGTCCGGTCGACTTCGCCTATCAAATCCACACCGATGTCGGCAATAAGGCCATCGGCTGCCGCATTAACGGCGAGAACCAACCTTTATCCACGCCGCTTAAAAACGGCGATATGGTCGAAATCATCACTGCTCCGGATGCCGAACCGGATCCGCAATGGATCAGCTTCGTGCGCAGCGGCAAGGCTCGCGCCGAAGTTCGTCAATACCTTCGTACACGCAACCCGGAGGAATCCGAAGCACTGGGGCGCAAGGTACTCGCAAAGGCTGCTCAAGAAGCTCAGCTCAACCTTCAGGCGGTTCCCGAGCCTATCTGGCACGAAGTGCTGCGTGACGCCTCTATTGGAACGCGCGAACAGCTCTACATGGATATCGGTCTGGGGCATATGCCGGCTGCCGGCATCATCGGGCAAATCAAAACATTACTTCAGGTGAAAAAGCCGGAGCATCCGGCCGGAGAAGCCGCAGTCAGTATTCGCGGCACAGAAGGCATGGCGGTACAGTTGGCAACCTGTTGCCACCCTGTTCCGGGCGACAATATCTGGGGCTTCATGCGCAAAGGCCACGGTCTGTCCGTGCACCGAGCCGACTGCGAACATGTCGCTCGCGGCCGTCAAAATGCTCCGCAGCGTTGGATGTCGTTGGCGTGGCAGTCCGACAGTGCCGAAGAAGCTCGCTTCTTTGTTCCGTTGGATCTGGAAATCACCGATGACCGTGCCACACTTGCCTCGGTTGCAACGGAACTCAGTTCTGCCGGTTCCGCCATCGTAGGTGTCAATGTTGAGCCCAATAAAGAAGGCAAAGACTCTCTGAATTTGATGATTCAGGTTCGGAGTCGCCTGCATTTGATGCACATCATGCGTGCGCTCAAACGTATTCCCACCGTGCTTAATGTGGCGCGACGTCTCGACGGCGACAAGAGGATATTCCTTCCGTCGGAAGATCGGTAAGTGTGACGAGGGCTCCCGCGGGAGCCCTCTATGTTGCAGTTAGATTTTGCCGCCGTAGTTTTTCAAGTAGTAGTAGCGCACGTACTTGGACATCGTGTAAAAGCAGTGGTTCATTGAAAAGATAAAGCCCAGTTTTCCGTCCATAAACCCACGGTTAATCACGTAAACCTTAAAGAAAGCCCACAAGGGTCTCAGCAAAATGTCACTGACATAATTGCAATGTTTGCCTTCCAACAGGTACTTATCTGCTGACAATCGGCTGTAGAGTTCGATCTTCCGGTAGTACGAATCCCATGAAACATAGGGGAAGTGCTTTAATCTTCCCTCTAACTTTTCCTCGTCAAAAGGTGTCACGACAGCTTCATGCACCTTGCCGACCGAAGGCAACCGTGTTTCACATCTGCGGATATGAAATGATTTTCTCGCTGGATCAGATAGGCTCACTTCGGTTTTACTCCGGTGACCACATCTCGTATGGACGCTCGAAGCGTCGGCGTCACACGTTCATCTGCATCGATTATTAAAAAGAGCCACGGACACGTCGCCTTTTGAATTCCAAAAGTCTTCTGAGCCCCCCAGTCACCATTCAGAGACCGATGAAACACTCGGGCACCCAGACTTTCAGCGATTGCCACTGCCTGATCAGTACTGTCGTCGTCCACAACGACGATTTCTTCCGCAAAATCACAACTCTGCAGACATTCGTAGATGTTGCGCTCTTCGTTATGCGTCAGCAAAACAACACTGACCGGCAACTTGCTGTTTTTCATAGGAAAACTCACGTCGTATGCTCGTACGTAAATTTTCTAAAGCCTCTGAAAAACCTCGGTCAAAACCAGATCAAACCTCCGTCAAAAGCCTTCCTACCTTGTTTCTCTTTGTAACGCCGGCGTCTCACACGTACTCCACAGCAATGATTTCCAGTTCTTCCACTCGAGCCGGATGATCGATTGTGGCAGGAGTCGGTAGTTTCACACTGTCTCCTTCTCGCTGTTTAAGAAACACTCGGGCAATGGGACTGACCCAACTTACGTCGCCCTTTTCCGGGTCCGCTTCGTCAATGCCTACAATCCGAATGGTGTGTTCAGTCCCGGTTGACAAGTTTTCATACGTCACAGTCGCCCCAAAAAACACCTGATCCGTGGGCGGTCTTCTGGCAGGATCCACCACCTCCGCACTCTCAATTCGCTTGTTCAGAAAGCGAATGCGGCGGTCAATTTCTCTCAACCGACGTTTGCCGTATTGATAATCGCCATTTTCGGAACGATCGCCATTACTTGCTGCCCAACTGACGACGTTTACGATGCTGGGCCTCTCAACATTGACCAGTTGTTCGCGTTCGTCTAGTAGTCGTCGGTAACAAGCCGGCGTCATATAGTTTTTCGTGTTTGGGGGAAGTCCGGGCAATTTGACTTCCTCTCCATCCTCATCTTCGAGTCGCAGATTGTTTGTCATTTTCTAGCCTCTGTTCCGGTAACCATCATTGGCGATACTTCCCTCGCATCTGCAGGTAGGCCGGTACCCATTTCTTAACTTCAGAAGATTCAATTTCCTGCCAGTCCTTAAGTCGGTGCACTTGCATGGCTCCACTCATTTTGATAAGCAACACGTCATTTCCGGACACAATGGCATCTTCGTTGTAACTACCAACGAAGAAAGCATCTCTTCCGCCAGATTGGAATAGATCCGTTCCTACACTATAGTCTTCTGGCGCGTTCTGTACCCCCAACACTCGCTTCAAAAGCGTGGCGCTGACGTCATAAGCTGTCGTACGGTGCTGAAATTCCTTAGGAGCCATACCCGGCCAATGAATGACCAACGGGATCTTGATTTGCGCCTGAGAAAAGTTTCCGTTATGTCCCCAATAATTAAGTTTGGAGTCATTGAACTCTTCTCCGTGGTCGGATGTCACTAGAACAATAGTGTTCTCGAGCTTGCCCTTCTTTTCAAGAATCTTGAACACGCGACCAATCAACACGTCCTGCCAAAAGGCTGAATTTTTGTACCGATTGAAATAGGGCTGCGGATCAAAGTCCGGACCTAACTCAAGTTGATTGACTTCCTTCCAATAATCTTTGTACGGAACATTCAGATCTTCAGGAAAAGCGTTCGCGTGCAGATTGTCAAGGAACATGAAGCTCATGAATTTCTTGTCAGCACCCAACGTATCCAACCATGCCTCAAAATCATTGACACTGTCCATATCGCGTTCGGGCGCTGTCGCACCTTGATCCGACCCCATTCGAATGGGGCGAACATTCGCAAACACCGTGGCGTAGAACTCCGGTCGCATCAATGAGGCTGTCGTGAAGGCTCCGATCTCATAGCCGGCCTGCTGAAATCCTGAAACCATCGCCGAGGGAATATTGGTTGAAAGCGCACTTTGCCAGTAGAAAGGAGGCAGTCCGTAAAACAAACCGAAAACCCCCGCTCGAGTAGCGTTTCCGGCGGAGTAGTGATCAGCGAAAGATATAGACTGATTTTTTATTCTCGTGAGGTTGGGCATCGTCTTTTCATCAACAACGTCCGCACGCAACGAATCAATCGCCAAGATCAACACATTGAGGTCTGTCCCTTTGCCCAGCTGCAGAGGATGAAGCGGATAACGGAAGCTCCCCTCTTGAGAAGAAAGTTTCACACTGTCCTCTTTCACGGCAACAAGGCCAAACTTCGCCAACAAACGATTAGCACGGATGGGGTAATACAGCGGAATTCTTTCCGTAAGCACCGTCACCGATCTGACACTTTGAGAGACGCTGTAGGCATTCACGCCATTGACAACAACATATCCCAACAAAATGACCGCGCAAAACCAGCGTACCCTGATTTTTCGTTGAAAAACGCTTGATAACCACAGCAAAAGACCTGTCAGCAATGCAACAGCACCTGTCAACAGAGCAATTCGCAACATCATCCCGGACGAGAAGGAAAACACCTCTCGTCCACCGACGATGGCCAAGTCAATCATCGGCCAGTTGATGTGGAACCGATATTGTTGGTAGACAAAAGTGTCGGTGACAAGTGCTGTCAGCAACACAAATGTCAAAAGCAGAGCGACTCCCTTGCCTGCTTTGGCATTGAGGCAACCGATCGGCCATACCAGAAGCGTCTGCAACAAAAAGTGCCCAATGAAAAAAACACCCGATGCAGCAACAAACACATAGATCGATTGCCACCACAAAGCGTTGGGAAGCCCTGTGATGAATCGGATGGAAATCGCGGCACCAACCACGGCAACCAAAACGGATAGCCACACATTGACGTGTTGCTGAAAACTGGACTTGAGATTCATGCTTGAACTAGACAATAGGAGACTTTCCTCGGATTAATTTTCTCCGCGCTCCCATGGAGCTGGCTGAGGAAATTTACCATTCAGGTACCGGATCATCTCCGGAGCTTCGTCTCGGCGCAAGTTATTAATGCAAAAAGCTTTGGGCTTGAACAGTTCAACATCTCTTTTCAACTTGGCAAAATGATCGCGCACAACTGCCAACACTTCCACAGGCCTAAAGAAGCGTGTCTTCATACGGTTAAAAAAACGCGTATTTTGCCTAAAAAGGCACTGACACCCCAACTCATTTGCCATCACATAGGAAAACAGCACACGCGAAATTTCACCTCCCGTCCGAAAAGGAGAAGAGTTAGTCTGCAACAACTCAGGAAACCGAAACAACACCTCGCGAAACATAGAGATGTTGTACGTATCCATTGCATGTGCCGGCGTAAAAAATGGGATCCGTCTTCCGGTTTTTCTGCGATAGAGTTCCCTTGCTCGAATCAGCGTTTTCTGCCAACTGTTGATCGAATCATCGTTCAAAATTAGACTCGCCCGCATTGATGTCATTTTGGCTGCACCCGCATTGCTCATCCAAAGAATCGGCCTGCCTTGTGCATCGAAAAAGTCCCCCGGCATAAACGGCCGGCTCAGCATCATGTCGTCATTGGAGTAGACAAAATGCTCCGACAAACCAAGTATCCGATCCAGATGCATTTCTATGCAAATGGATGAAAAAACCGGTTCAAATCTTTGGGAATGATGTCTTTATGATCAACAATCGAAATTTTAGGGTGATCAATCAACCACTTCGGACGCTGATTATTCGTCACGACAAAAATGTGGTGAAACCAGGGAGCAAACTGATTCACTGAACGTAAAGCGTACTTCAGCTCATCGAACTGCACGTACCGAATATCCCCTATATTCTCTGTTATCAGCTCCGGCCGAACCTCCTTCATGCGCTGGGCTTTTTGTCGTACGAAATCCGGGTCCGCCCCATCACACCATAAAAACACGAAGTCGATAGCCGTCTGCATTTCTGATATCCGATCACCCTATTCTCAGGATCTTCACAGCCCACTATGCCTCTTTCGGGAACCTATCCGGGAAAAACAGCGTCAGAATGACTTGGCTTGATCAGATTGCTTTGCCCCCTCGTTCGTCGCTTGAACTTGAGGCGGTACATATGCTGCCGTTCCCCATAGCGGGACAGTCGAGAGGCTATGTTTGAAGCTGCCGGATGTTTCCCTTGTGGAGTAGGAAAGATACATCAATGTTTGACTCTCTTCGTCAAAAATGCGTCGAATCTTGAGCGTTTTCAAAAACACGCTCTTCGATTTTTCGAAAACAACTTCCCCCGCTTTTCCCTTCTTGATGCGGGCAATCATCGCCGGCGTGATTTCGCCGGTTTGTCGACAACTGACCGCGCTATCCGAAGGATCCGACAGGGATAAATTGGCCTCAATGCTCGCAACATGACATGTGACCCCCGGAACCAAAGGGTCCACAAAACTGTTGAGCTTGATGTCTTTAAGCGTAAAAATCCCTAATGACACATCAGCCACTTCGTTATCCGAACAAGCAGACAACATCACTGTTCCAACTGCTGCGGTCGACAGCGTAACAAAAAAACGCTTGATTGAAGATGCTTTGATCGATTTCAACACAGCCATACCTACTTTTTGCGTTTGAAACAACTTACTCATGGTGGGGCGTGGCAAACTGGATGGAATAAAGATGCGCATAGAGCCCTTTTTTATCCAGCAACTCCTGGTGTTTGCCGACTTCTTGGATTTGTCCGTCTTTCATCACAACGATTTTGTCGGCACCGATGATGGTGGATAAACGATGCGCCACAACAAACGTCGTACGACCTTTCATGAGTTCATCAAGCGACTGCTGAATATATTTTTCGCTCTCGGTATCCAACGCACTGGTTGCTTCATCAAGAAGCAGAATCGGCGCATCTTTGAGAAGCGCACGCGCAATTGAAATTCGCTGTTTCTGTCCACCGGACAGTTTGCTGCCGGCTTCACCCACCATGGTGTCCAGCCCCTGGGGCAACGTTTCAATAAACGGCATGAGGTAAGCAGCTTTTGCTGCCGCTTCGATCTCTTCTCGCGTTGCCTTCTCATTACCGTAGGCAATATTGGCCGCAATGGTGTCGTCAAACAACACAACATCCTGACTTACCAGAGAAATCTGTTCTCGCAAACTCTTAAGGGTCACAGAACTCTGCGCTACACCATCAAAATAGATTTCACCCGACGTAGGAGCCCAGAAGCGAGGAATGAGATTGATTAATGTGGTTTTCCCCGCACCGGATGCTCCAACCAAAGCAACGGTTTCACCAGCTTTTACATCTAACGTAAAGTTCTGAACTGATGGTTTGTCCGCTCCTACATACTGATGAGAGACGCTCTCGAAACGAACGTCTCCACGAGTCTTTTTCAATTCTGTTTGACCAGGATCAGCTTCCTCGGCTTCATCAAGCATCTCAAAAATGCTTTCGGCCGCAACACTCATAGCTGCAGTTGATCCATTTAGCGAGGAAAGATGCCGGATCGGCGTCATCAGCAAAAGCAATGCCGACAGGAATGTGATGAACTCACCTAAGGAAAGCATTCCGTGTTGCGCTTGCAACAAAGCCACCACCACCACAATGCTCACCGCACACATACTTACGAAATGCGTCATCGGCGTACCGGAAGCTGACACGGCTTTACGACGAAGCGCCAATTTTTTCATCTTTCCGTTGAATTTAGTGAAGCGTTCCTCTTCATAGTCGTATGCACCGTAGATCTTCACCATACGCTGGCCGCTGTATCCCTCGCGAATCACATTAGCCAGGTCGGCCAATGCCTCCTGAAAACCTCCCGCATAGCGTCGAGTACGTTTTCCAACCCAACGGATAATCAAGGCCAAGAATGGGGCAACAACGAATGACACAAGTGACAGCTGCCAGTTGTGATAGAAAAGTACGCAAAGCAAAGCGATGATCTGCAAGGAATCTCTGAAAATCGTTGCAATCAACTCCATCGCCCCACCAAGCGCTGTGCCTGCTTGATTCAGGAAAGTTGTCATCACAAGCCCTGAATTCCGACGTTGGTAAACTTCCGCAGGCCATCGTAAAACTCTGGAAAACAGAGCATTCCGGAAATTGAACAGCACACTCTGAGAGATTGACTGCAAGTAGTATGCACTCACAAACGAGGCCACTCCATAGGCCAGCGAAATCGCCAAAAGAGCACCGGGAGCCCACCAAATGGCATTCGGGTCTTTCTCGTAGAACCCTTTGTCAGTCAGTTGCCCGACCAAAATTGCAATAAGAGAAGAGGCGCCAGCATTGACAATCATTGCGCAGAGGGCAATGGCGATCCGTTTTTTATATTGCAAAACATAAGAAAAGAGCCGTTTAACGGCGTCTTTCTGTCTTGCTTTTGAATCATCTTGTTGTTTGTTATTGGTGCCCTTGACCATTACTGAGAATTTCCTAGCGTTGAAAAAAATTCAATTTGGGGATTTTACCGTGCCCTATCGCATAATCTTTGTAGTTAAGTGCAGTGTCTCAACTACGCGACTGTTCTTTTTGTAACATTGGACAACAGCTGATTCAACTCGCTATCCTTGTGCATCTTTCTTGCTTTGTGTGAGTCCATCCTATGTCAGTTGTCCTCTGTCGACTTCCCAACCACGTTGGTGATTGCTGTATGTGCCTGCCTGCGTTGCGGCTTTTAGCTGCAAGTGGTTTTACACCCGCTCTGGTTGGCAAGCGCTGGGCAGAGGACCTATTAGCAGGCATGGGATGGCGTTTCGATCCGATTGAAGGAAAAGTTTCCGAAGATCTTTCGCGCATTCGTTATCTTGCTGGCAACGCTAACGCATCTCAGGGACTTCTGTTTCCCAACTCCTTCGGTTCTGCCCTTCTGTTTAAGTTGGGCCGATTGAAAACGGCCGGACTCCGGACGGATATGCGTTCTTTTCTGCTCGATAACGGCATTCCAGAACCGGGAACAATGCACGAAGTTGAGCGTTTCTTCTATGTTGCCCACGAAGCAATTAAGGCCTGGGGATCCACACCTGCCTTTGACAAGGTACCGGAACGCCTTAGCCTTATTCTGATGAAGCGACATGAAGCTGCGGCTAAAAACCTCATCGAGCAATACAAGATTCCTGAAAAATTTGCTCTCCTAGCCCCGATCGCCCGCGGCAAACATCAGGGTAAAGCCAAACACTGGGAACATTTCAACGAATTGGTGGCTCCTTTGCGCGCGAAAGGGGTTGAACCCATTGTCTTTCCTTCTTTGAGAGAGGAAGCCTTAGCAAAGGCGGCTTGCCCAGACGCAACTATCTTGCCGCCCACCACTCTGGGAAACTTTGCAGCCATTGCGAAACGGGCTCAGGTCGTTGTCGCCAATGACTCTGGTGTCAGCCATATTGCAGCAGCCGTCGGGGCCAATCAAATCACTCTTGTCGGCGTCACGGACACCAAACGGACCGGCCCTTGGAATCCCGACGCGATTGTCCTTGGCGAAAACGGTCGTTGGCCTGAAGTGTCTGAAGTTCTTCAAACTCTGGACAACGTGCTGAAATAAAACATCTCTTACAGCGGCAAATCAGTACACGAACTTGGCAGAGGCAACGCTATCTGAATTTCTAAGCTGGTTGAGTAACTGATCGGAAGGAATGTATCCGTTCTTAAGATACATCTCCGCTTTTACACCGTTGCTCCGAATGGATACTTCGCACGAAACGCCGCCGATTTCGTCGTTTTGTCCGGCTTGAAGCACTTCGACAAGACTCTTCAAGCCTTTACCTTCTGTCAATTCAAGCAACAGCGTAGCGCCTTTCCGGACACGCATCTGCTCAATCGTCAGCACTTCGTCGCATACAAACGACATACCGCCGCTACGCTCATCTTTGCGGCCTTTTCCAGTAAAGATCAGCATCTCATCGGCCTTGAGTATGTGCTTATAGCTCTCGTAGGCTCTCGAAAACACAAGCACATCCATCGTGGTCTGTCCATCACTCAAGACCACGACACCGAAATTGCCGCGCTTACCCGTGATCGTACGCACACTCTGGACAATGCCTGCAATCGTTTGTTGTTCCCGACTGTCTCGGACATCCTTAAACGGAACGGCAAAATTGCGAGCTTCCACGCGATACGGATCAAACATGTCGCCCGTCAGGCAGAAGCCAAACGCATCTCGCTCGAGCGTATAGAGCTTGCGATCATCCCATCGTTCGGCCTTTTTCCAGTTCACAATACGTTCATCTTCACCGTTTTCATCAGCAAAGAGACTCGCTTGTCCAAAGGACGCCGCGACGGCCTGCCCGGCCTGAATAGCATTTTCAACATTACCGAAAAGCTTGCCTCGGTCCTTATCCAACGAATCAAAAGCGCCGCCTTTAATCAGTTGTTCAAGAACCTTGCGATTCATCGAGCGCACGCGCGCAGCCACATCAAAGATGTCCAAGAAAGGACCATTGAGCAGGCGTTCGTTGAGAAGATCCTCGACAATGTTCTGCCCGACACCCTTGATGGCGCCGAGACCAAAGCGAACCGTCTTGTCATCCGGAACTGTGAAGAACCATTCACTTATATTGATGTCAGGCTGAAGAACCGTTACTCCCATTTCGCGGGCATCTTCCACCAACTCACGCATCTTTTCACCCTGGTTCATCACAAGGCACATGTTGCCGGCGATAAAGCAAGCCGTATGGTGAACCTTCAGATAGGCCGTCTGCCAGGCTACATAAGAGTAGGCTGCGGCATGCGACTTGTTAAAGCCGTATCCCGCAAACTTTTCCATCAAATCAAAAATTTCTGTGGCAGTTTCTGCGCTTACGCCGCGCTCAGCCGCACCTTGAATGAAGACGGCACGCTGGCGCTTCATTTCTTCGACATTTTTCTTACCCATGGCACGACGCAACAAGTCTGCGCCACCCAGAGAGTAGCCGCCGATTGCTCGAGCCACCAGCATCACCTGTTCCTGATACACCATGATGCCGTATGTTTCGCGCAAAATCGGCTCCATACGGGGATCAAGGTACTCCACTTTCTCTCGCCCGAACTTTCGATCGATGAAGTGCGGAATCTGATCCATCGGACCGGGACGATACAGAGCGTTTAGAGCAACAAGATCTTCCAGACAGTCGGGCTTTGCTTGCCTCAACTGCTCGCGCATACCGTCCGATTCAAACTGGAACACGGCGCCCGTGTTACCTTGTTGGAAAAGCTCCAGTGTTTTCTTGTCGTCGGTCGGAATTCGTGACAAATCAAACTTCGTGCCGGGATTCAAACGGTCAATGTACTCTGCCGCTTTCGTAAGAATCGTCAGCGTTGTCAGCCCCAGAAAGTCAAACTTCACCAGCCCGACATTTTCGATGTCTTTCTTATCGAATTGGCTAACGGTATTTTCTGGTCTACCGTCAGCGTTGTAGAGAGGACAGAAATCCGTAAGTTTGCTCGGTGCAATCAATACGCCGCCAGCATGCATACCCAGATTTCGCGTCAGTCCCTCGAGTTTTTGAGCGTAGCTCATCAATTCAACATAGTCGTCTCGCTCGGCCATCGCCTTAAATTCGGGCTCCATCTCGGCCGCTTTTGCAAGCGTGACGTCCATGCCCGGCTTTTGCGGAATCAATTTAGCCAGATCGTCGACCTTGCCATAGCCCATGTTAAGCACACGTCCGACGTCACGAACCACAGCTTTTGCACCCATCGCGCCGAACGTCACGATCTGACTCACGGCGTCCACGCCGTAAGTGCGCTTGACGTATTCAATCGTACGGTCCCGGTTGTGCTGGCAAAAGTCGACGTCAAAGTCAGGCATCGAAACGCGTTCGGGATTCAAAAAGCGTTCGAACAGCAATCCGTAATGCAATGGATCCAGATCGGTAATGCCCAGGGCATAAGCCACCAGAGAGCCAGCACCGGAACCGCGCCCCGGCCCTACGGCCACACCGTTTCGCTTGGACCAATTGATAAAGTCTTGAACAATCAGGAAGTACCCGGGGAACTTCATGGACGAAATCGTCTTGAGTTCGTACTCCAATCGTTCGACATACTCGGGGCGGCGCGCATCGCGCTCGACCTGATTCGGATACAAGAATTCAAGTCGACGCTCCAAGCCTTCGTGGGAAAGCTGCGCCATATACTCATCAAGCGAAACACCTTCGGGCGTCGGGAAAAGCGGCAACTGCGGCTTTTGAAATACCCCGTCCAGATTGCAGCGCTGAGCAATCACCACGGTGTTATTGATGGCCTGAGGGATGTCGGCAAAGAGAGCTCGCATCTCCTCTTCGGTCTTCAGATACTGCTCTTCGGTATAGGGCTTTGGACGCCGGGGATCCGCAAGAACATAGCCGCCCGCGATGCAACAGCGTACCTCGTGAGCGTTGAAGTCCTCACGATGTAAAAACTGCACCGGGTGCGTCGCTACCATCGGGAGTCCCGTCTCCACGGCAAGTTGCGCAATATTGGCCACAACCGCTTCATCGTTTTTACGTCCGGCTCGTTGAACCTCCAAATAAAAACGATCCGGGAAAGCCGTACGCAATTGTTCGACAACTGCGTTGGCTTCAGCCTTATTGTCGTCAAGAAGATGGCGCTCGATTACCCCTTGCGGTCCACCCGAAAGACAAATCAATCCTTTGCAGTTGTCCGTTGTCAACCATTCCAGACGCACCTCACCACGCCCCAAATATTGGTTTTCCATCCAACCGCGGGAAAGGAGCTCACAGAGCGACAGGTAACCTTCATGATTCTGGCAATAGAGCGTCAGACGATACGGGTTGTCTCGCTTGCCCTGCGCTGTGTTGGTGATCCACAAATCGCAACCGACGATCGGTTTGATGCCGTCGGCCATCGCGTGCGAATAAAACCGAAGAGCACCAAAAAGGTTCATTGAATCCGTAATACCCAGAGCTACCCCGCCCTGCTCCATCACTTCTTCAAGGATGGGATCGAGACGCACAATGCCGTCTTGGATGGAATATTCGGAATGAAAGCGCAGGTGAACGAAATTGGCGGACATAGACAACGCAAAAGAGCAGTCCGGCGCATTTTCTTAGGAAAATACGCCGGTTAACTGAAAAGATCTTAGTGCTTGAGGGGCTTGAAGCGAATGCGGTGCGGACGCGCCGCTTCTTCACCAAGGCGCTTTCTCTTGTCGGCTTCATACTCGTTGTAGTTGCCGTCAAAGAAGACCACCTTACTGTCGCCTTCAAATGCCAGAATGTGCGTCGCGATTCGGTCAAGGAACCAACGATCGTGCGAGGTCACCAGTGCGCAACCGGCAAATTCAAGCAAAGCTTCTTCCAACGCGCGCAGAGTTTCAACGTCCAAGTCGTTCGAAGGTTCGTCGAGCAACAGCACATTGCCGCCCTTAAGGAGCGTCGCAGCCAAATGCAAACGACCTCTCTCACCACCCGACAGCACGCCTACCGTCTTTTGCTGATCGCCGCCCTTGAAGTTAAAGCGACCAAGATAAGCTCGCGAGCTCATTTCGAACTTGCCGACTTGCAAAATATCGAGTCCACCCGAAATAGCTTCAAAAACGGTCTTGTCGTTGGGAAGACCCTCACGCGTCTGGTCCACTGCGGCGATCTTGACAGTATCTCCGATAACAATTGAACCGGAATCCGGCTGTTCCTTGCCCGTGATCATCTTAAAGAGCGTCGACTTACCGGCACCGTTGGGACCGATCACACCGACAATGGCGCCGGGCGGAATCGTGAAAGACAAGTCGTCAATTAATAGACGATCGCCGAAACCCTTGCTGACGTTGTGAAACTCGATGACTTTATTGCCAAGGCGATCTGCCACCGGAATAAAAATTTCATTGGTTTCGTTGCGGCTCTGGTATTCGTAGCTCGACAGCTCCTCAAAGCGATTCAAGCGAGCCTTGGCCTTTGCCTGACGTCCCTTGGGATTCTGGCGAACCCATTCCAATTCGTGCTTGATGGCCTTGGCGCGGGATTCCTGCTGCCGCTTTTCTTGCTCAAGACGCTTTTCCTTCTGATCAAGCCAAGACGAGTAGTTGCCCTTCCAAGGAATACCTTCCCCGCGGTCCAATTCAAGGATCCACTCGGCAGCATTGTCAAGAAAGTAACGATCATGCGTCACAGCAACCACCGTCCCCGGGAAACGGTGCAAGAACTGTTCCAACCACTCGACGCTTTCAGCATCCAAGTGATTGGTCGGTTCGTCGAGCAGGAGCATATCCGGACGAGAAAGCAAAAGTCGGCACAATGCCACACGGCGCTTCTCACCACCCGACAGATGTCCGATCTTGGCCTCCCAAGGAGGCAAACGCAACGCATCAGCGGCAATTTCCATCTGCGTCGAAGCATCCGTACCGGCAGCAGCAATGATGGCTTCCAGGCGAGCCTGTTCAGCAGCCAGAGCATCAAAATCGGCGTCCGGCTCAGCATACGCGGCATAAACAGCATCGAGCTTGGCCTGCGCCTGCATCACTTCGCCCATGCCTTCTTCAACAGCTTGTCGAACCGTTGCTTCAGGATCAAGCTGCGGTTCCTGCGGCAGATAACCGATTTTGAGATCGTTCTGCCACGTGATTTCGCCGTCAATCTCCTTGTCAACACCGGCCATAATCTTCAACAGCGTTGACTTGCCGGCACCGTTGAGTCCCAAAACGCCGATCTTGGCGCCCGGGAAAAACGACAGAGAAATATCTTTGAGAATGAATCGCTTGGGCGGAACCACCTTAGCCACACGATTCATGGTCATGACGTATTGAGCCATTTGTCCTGATCTTTGATTGAAAATGGAAATTAGAACGTAGAATTATGCCCGTGCCGTGCGAAGCACACAAACGGGGACAGATGATTACCTGTCTGCTATTTTGCCCTTTTGCTCTGTTCGCGGCTGATTATTTTTTCTTGTCTCGCATTCATGGACTCTCTGCGCAAATCTTTGATCTGTTTTATTGCCGGCATTTGCTTCGTCGGTTCGGTGTTTTGCGCAGAAACACCGGCTGTTGCCGAAGTGCGCCAAGCTGATGATCTTCCTGCTACGGAAGCAGAAGTATCTCCCCCAGTTGACATCTGGGATCGCATTCGACGCGGCTACGCCATGCCTAAGCTCAACAACTCCCGAGTGAAAACTTCGCTTAGGAGCTATAGCCGTAATCCTCGCCACATCGAGCGAGTCTTCGAGCGTGCCGGCAAGTATCTCTACCACATCGTTGACGAAATTGAACAGCGAGGGCTTCCCACCGAACTTGCGCTTTTGCCGTTCGTTGAAAGCGCTTTTCAACCCGAAGCTTTGTCGCACGCCAAAGCATCCGGACTCTGGCAGTTCATGCCTCAGACTGGCAACATTTATTCGCTTCAACAGAACTTCTGGAAAGATGAACGCCGAGACGTACTGCAAAGCACGCGCGCGGCGTTGGATTATCTGGAGAAGCTCTACCAACAATTTGGCGACTGGCATTTAGCTCTTGCAGCCTACAACTGGGGCGAAGGCAGTGTTTCGCGTGCTATCCGAAGAGCGAAAGCGCGCGGTCGCAAAGCCGATTACGCTCATTTGCGCATGCCCCGGGAGACGGCTTACTACGTACCGCGTCTAGAAGCCATCCGAGAAATCGTGGCTACACCTGAAAAGTTCGGCATTAACCTTCCGGAAATTGAAAACGCTCCGTACTTTGTCCGTGTCACAAAAAGCCGTGACATTGACATGAAGACCGCAGCAGAACTTGCCGAAATGGATCCCGATGAGTTTCGACTACTCAATCCCGGCTTCAATTTACCGGTGATCGTCGCCAGTCACAATTCCGTCATGCTGCTTCCGATGGAAAACTTGGAAGTCTTCATGGACAACCTTGCTAGTTGGGTCAACACCGGCAAACCCCTTTCAAGCTGGGTGCTTTATCACCTTAAAGAGGGTGAAACGCTTGCCGATGTCGCCCTGAAGTCCGGCATGACCGAAGAGGAACTGCGCCGCGTCAACCGTATTCCCAAAGGACGCAAGGTGTTGGCAGGCTCCGCCTTGCTGGTTGACGCCAACGGTCAACTTGCTCCTGAAATTGCTCAGGAAGAACTCAACGCCGGGCTTAAGCTTTCGGCTCCGGAAGTGCGCCGCGTCGTTTATCGCGTTCGCCGAGGCGACTCGATTTATAGCATTGCAAAAAAATACGGTATTACACAACGCTCCATCCGTCGCACAAATAATTTGCGAAGCTCTCGCTTGCGTATCGGGCAGCGCCTTGTGCTTGTGATACCGCCGCGCGTTACAACGCAACCGCCCCCTGGGAAAAACGTTCATGTGGTCAGACGCGGCGAGACGCTTTTTTCAATTGCAAAAAAGTACGGCACGAGTGTCTCTAAAATCCGTATCATCAACAATTTGAGAACGACTCGAATCTCCATCGGACAACGTTTGAAGATTCGCTAAAAAACAAAAAATCCTTACCGAGGAATAAATCATGGGATTTCTGCAAGGCAAGAAACTTTTGATCACGGGCGTGTTGTCGAACCGTTCGATCGCCTACGGCATCGCCCGAGCCTGCCATCGCGAAGGTGCTGAGCTCGCCTTTACTTATGTCGGCGAACGCTTCCACGACCGTATCGTTGAGTTTGCCAAAGAATTCGGCAGCGACATCTGCCTTGAAATGGACGTCACCAAAGACGATCAGATCGCCAACGTGATGGGCGAGTTGAAGGAGCGCTGGGGTGGTTTGGACGGTTTCGTGCATTCCATCGGCTTCGCTCCGCGCGAATGCATTGCCGGCGACTACCTTGAAGGTGTTGGCCGCGAATCCTTCCGCACCGCCATGGAAATCTCCGCGCTGTCCTATCCGGTTCTCGCCAAGGCCGCTCTTCCATTGATGGAAGGTCGTGCCGCATCGATTCTCGCACTGACCTATATCGGCAGCGAACGCACGGTTCCGAACTACAACACGATGGGCGTTTGCAAGGCAGCTCTTGAAGCTTCCACGCGTTATCTTGCCGGCAGTCTTGGCCCCAAGGGCATTCGTGCCAACGCCATCAGCTCCGGCCCGATCAAGACGCTGGCAGCTTCCGGCATTCAGAACTTCTCAAAGATTCTGACCTACATGGAACATTCCGCTCCGCTGCGCCGTACTGTCACGATTGATGAAGTCGGCAATACCGCAGCATTCCTTCTCTCTGATCTGGCCAGTGGCATCACCGGCAATGTGGCCTACGTTGACGCCGGCTTTCACAGCGTTGGCGTGAGCCCTGTGTTGGTGGAAGAGTAAGTCCACGCATCTATAGATATCAGAAACGGACTCAGGTGATTTAGCTTGAGTCCGTTTTTTTGTAGTGTGAGTATTTATTGCGTTTGTCTACTTGCGGCGAGCCTTTTCTTTCTTTCGACAATCTTCGCAGACACCGTACAGCGCCAACGAGTGCCCTTCTAGCTCAAAACCCAGACGCACAGCAATCTGTTTTTGGCGTTTCTCGATTTCCTTATCGACAAACTCTTCAACTCGTCCGCAACGCGTACAAACGATGTGGTCATGATGAGCTCCATCATCCATCTCATAGGTTGCGCGGTCATTGCCGAAATAGTGTCGGACGATAAGCCCCGCTGCCTCAAACTGAGTCAAAACGCGATAAACGGTTGCAAGCCCGACTTCGATATTTTCCGCAACCAACTGCTTGTAGATATCTTCAGCCGTCAGATGACGCACCGCCCCGGATTCCTGCGCCTTTTGAAAGAGTTCCAGAATGCGCATGCGAGGCGCAGTCGCTTTGAGTCCGACATTTTTCAGTTCCTGTTCGGGCTCAAGCATCTCATGTTCATTGTTTACGCTCATTGGCTATCCTCAAGAGGCTCATTTCAATCCGATACTCGCTATCATAACGGGAAGTTTTTAATTTACGAATTTCGAGGCGTTTTCTCGACCGTTTTTCACATGTCCTTGCGCACATTTCTTATCACCGCCCCCCTTGCCGTCGGTTTGATCGCGCTATCCGGCTGCAACTTCAATAGCTACGTCTACCGTACCGATGTCCACCAGGGCAATCTGGTCACCAAAGAAATGATTGACCAATTGCAGGTCGGTATGGCGCGCCAGCAGGTACTCTTCCTGATGGGCGAGCCGCTCATTGAAAGCCAGTTCCACCGCAATCGCTGGGACTACACGTACTACTTGAATCCGCGCTACGGCGACATTCAGATGCGTCGCGTCACGCTTTACTTCGATGATCAGGACATCCTCACCAAGATTGATGCCGGTCCCGTTCCGACGGAGAAACAAGCTGACGAAATGATCCTGGGCAGAGAAACGGATTTCCCTCCCACTCCGCTTGTACGTCCTGAAGATCAGTAAGGAGCCGAACGTGAAAATAGCCGTTTCCGGTGCAACCGGTCGCATGGGCAAACTCATCATTGAAACCGTACTCAATAGTGACAACCTTGAACTCGTCGCAGCTGTGACCGCTCCGGGTGTGGCCGAGATCGGAACGGACGCCGGTGCGTCGCTCGGGAAAACCACCGGAATCTTGATCTCTGCCAATGTTGAGGAACTTGCTCAGTCAGACGTGTTGATCGACTTTACGCGTCCTCAAGCGACTCTGGCATACCTTCCTTTCTGCGTTAAACACAATGTGGGCGTTGTGATCGGAACGACCGGTTTCGACGCTCAAGGCAAAGCACAAATTGCCGAAGCCGCAAAAACCGTTCCCGTCGTTTTTGCGCCCAACATGAGTGTGGGTGTTAATTCCGTTCTCAAGCTTCTGGAGATCGCCGGCGCCATGCTCTCTCAGTACGACTGTGAGATTGTGGAAATGCACCACAAGCACAAAGTGGATGCTCCTTCCGGTACCGCACTTGAAATGGGACGACGCGTTGCCCTCGGACGAGGCGTCGATTTTGACTCTGTCGCCCTTCTAAGTCGCGAAGGTCATACCGGCGAGCGTCCTGATGGAGCCATCGGTTTTGCAGCTCTTCGAGGAGGTGACGTCGTGGGAGACCACACCGTCATTTTTGCCGGACCTGGAGAACGCATCGAGATCAGTCACAAATCGGGATCACGGGCCGGATACGCACAAGGTGCCATAACCGCGGCGCGCTTCCTGAAAGACAAGTCCAACGGGCTTTTTTCCATGTCTGACGTGCTCGGTTTCAACTGAATTTGTTTTTCCGCGTAAAAAGCCACGCAGACAACCGTTTTGAGTGGCAAAATTCGCAGGCAATCTTTTCTTACGTGCGCAAATCTGCTTTTTGCGTATGCTCAAACGAGGTAACAAATGAACGACCAGCTTGACAAACTTGAATCCTCCGTCGCCCGCCTTGTGCAGGCCTACAACGAAATGAAGGCTGAAAATGCAGCCCTCAAAGCACAGCTCGCCGACAAAACCGCCGCTGTCGAACTGCTCGAGGAAGAAGCCGCCGCTGTTCGTGGCCGTATTGAGTCGCTGATCGTCTCTTTGACGGCCGACCAGCAGACCGAACAGCCCTCTGCTTAATCGGGTTATTTTCGGGTAGTCAATCGGAGTCATAAAGCATGCCACGCATCAAACTCACCATCTTGGATCGCGAGTATCCCTTTGAGGTTTCCGATGAAGACGTTGAGAATCTTCGCAGTGCTGCGGAAATCCTCAATACACGTGCATCTCAAGTGCGCTCAGCCAACCGTTCGCTCACTCCTGAACGCGTGGCTGTTATGGCGTCGCTACAGATTGCTTTTGACTCCATTACCGGCCGACTCGGTCAGGTGCCTGTTGATGAAGCAACGGTTTCTCGCGTTGCTGCGCTTCGCATGAAGTGCGACGAAGCTTTGGATCCTGCACTCGAAGGCTGATTCCGTACAGTCTTTGTGTAAAGATTCTCCGAAAGGCCGCTGAAAACAAGTGGCCTTTCTTATAATTGCCTTACCCTGTGATGTTTCACCACACGGCTCCAATGTTCCTAACCTATGCATTCGTGCAAGGCCGTTTAACTCGAGAGCCGATAGTGCAGTGGGCACGCGTTGTCCGCTCCGTTTTCCGCTCCAGCCGCGGCCACCCTGACCTTTCGGTTCAGGTAACGTAGCCGGAAACCACAGGGTCTTCTTTTTTTCTCTCCCTTCTCTCCCATCAAGCACCTTTTGCGCAGGTATCATGTAGCCGCAAATCAGCAATTCTGCGGGAAGTGTGTTCGTGTCTTGGGAAATTGTTGCAGCCCTGCTATGTTTAGGCGCCTGTACGGGCTTTCTGGCAGGTCTTCTGGGTATCGGTGGTGGCATGGTGCTTACGCCGTTTATGACCATGCTGCTGGTTTACGTGGGCGTGCCGGATACAGCAATTGTTCATACTGCGATTGCCACATCTCTGGCCACCATCATGTTTACGTCGCTTTCGTCCGTGCGAGCTCACCATAAACGCGGAGCCGTACTCTGGAATGTTGTCGCGGCAGTGGCTCCCGGCATTTTAGTCGGCGCCCTTTTAGGAGCAAAAATATCCAGCCTTATGCCGACTTTCTGGATTTCTCTTGTCTTTGTCTGTTTTGTTGGTTTTTCTGCCATCAAAATGTTCATCAACTCCAAGCCACAGCCCAAACGAACGCTACCTGGCATGGCAGGAATGTTTGGCGCCGGCACCGGCATCGGCGTCATCTCTGCCTTAGTCGGCGCCGGAGGCGGTTTTATTTCCGTTCCCTTCATGGTTTGGTGCAACGTCAAGATGCATAACGCCGTAGGCACATCAGCTGCACTGGGCTTTCCCATTGCAGCAGCCGGAACGCTCGGTTACATCATCACGGGTTGGAGTGAACCGGGCTTACCTCAATTTCCCATGATGCTGGGATACATTCATCTGCCTGCATTGTTGTCCGTTGCGGCGGCAAGCATCTTCACTGCCCCCTTCGGCGCCAAGGTCGCCCATAGCATCGATACAAAACCTCTAAAGCGCATTTTTGCCTGCATGCTTCTGGTTCTTGCTGGCTATATGCTCACTCGTGCCATTAATTCCCTTTGATCTTTTAACCGCTTTTTCCGCTTTATGTCTGAAATTACTTTGCCTCCTGTCCGTGCTGTTGAGCCCGAAACCATTGCCACGCATCTTTTCCATGTCAAGGAAGTAGCTCCGCTTGTGCACTGCATTACCAACGACGTCGTGCAGGAAATCACCGCTAACGTACTGCTTGCGATGGGGGCCTCGCCCGCCATGGTGGTTGCTTGTGAAGAAGCTGCTCATTTTGCGGCGATCTCTTCTGCCCTGCTCGTCAATGTCGGAACGCCTCGTCCCGAATCTTTGGAAGCCATGCATCTGGCGGCTAAAAGTGCAGTCCGTCACAACGTTCCCTGGGTTCTTGATCCGGTAGCCGCCGGTGTCATTCCCTGGCGCGACAAAATGATCATGGGTCTTTTGGCCCTGCAGCCGACCGTTATTCGTGGAAACGCCTCTGAAATCATGGCTCTTGCAGGTTTAGGTAAGGGTGGAAAAGGTGTCGACAGTACCGACTCAAGCGACGCCGCTCTTGAAGCCGCCGTCAAACTTGCTCGCGAATACAACACCATTGTTTGCGTCACCGGTAAAACCGACTACGCAACCGACGGCAAAGAAATACTTTCCTGCACCGGTGGCTCAATTAAGGCAACGCTTGTGGTCGGTACCGGTTGCTCCCTTTCGGCCATGGTCGCCGCCTTCGTTGCACAAACCGAACATCCGCTTGAAGCCGTTATTTCAGCCTGTGCGCTCGCCAAGCGTGCCGCTCAGCAAGCCGCCGGCGTTGCCCGTGGCCCGGGCAGCTTTGCCGTTGCTTACATAGATGCGTTGAATCTGCTCCAAGCCAAGGACTTCTATTAATGCGACACCCCATCGATCTTTCCGTTTATCTGGTACTCGATCCCGATTTGTGCGGTGGTGCTCAAGGCATGATTGAGACCACTCGCGCTGCTGTGCAAAACGGCGCCACCTGCGTACAGTTACGGGCGCCGCACTGGAAAAAAAGAGCTCTTGTGGAATGCGGGCGAGCATTGAAGTCTGTCCTGGCCGATTTTAACGTTCCTCTCATCATCAACGACCATGCAGATGTCTGCCTGGCGGTTGATGCAGAAGGATTGCACGTTGGGCAGGACGATCTGTCGCCTCTCGATGCCAGAGCCATCATCGGCAACGAAAAAATATTGGGGCTATCGGTTTCCAACACACAAGAACTTGCCGCAGTCGATATTCGCTTGGTTGATCATCTTGGTATCGGACCGATTTTCTCGACCAGTACGAAACCAGACGCCAGTGCCGCTCTCGGACTTGGCGGCTTTGCAGCATTAGCTTCACGAAAACCGTGCCCTGTTGTTGCCATCGGTAGCGTCAAGGTCCCGATTGTCGGTGACTTAATCCAGGCCGGTGCGGACGGCGTTGCCGTTGTCTCTGCTATTTGCGGACAAGCAAACCCCGGTGAAGCCACAAAAAAGTTGGTGCGAGCCGTTCAATCGGCCCGTCGCTAAAGCGCACCTAAGCACTCTCACCTAAAATAGGGGTTTAACCGATCACACAGGATTTCGCACTGCCATGGCCCAAAACAAACGAATGTCGGTTCGACTGACGCTACAGCAAGCCAAGCTTGTTTTGCTCGCCAAGGCTATAGAAGAGTCTAACGACTCGCACATCCATTGGTCCTCGGCCGATTCCGAAGCCGCGAGTCTTCGCGCCGCTCACACCGTGGGCGAATCGGCCGACACTGCCAAACTCCTGACCGAACGAGCCAAGGTTGTTTTGAGAACAGCCTCTCAGCGAGGCATCAGTACTACAGTGAGTACCAAGGCTCGGTTGCCCCAGTTCTTCTCACCGCTTTTCGTTTTGTTGGCCTTCGTTCTCGGCGCTCTGACGGATCGTATCGCAAGTCCCGAGCACATCGTCAACCTGCTCTCTCCTCCTTACTGGGGCGTGATTCTCTGGAATCTGGTTGTCTATTTCGCCCTCTTTTGTTGCGCTATCGGTTTGGTGGGAACCGGAACCAATCGCTTCGCCTTGCCGTTGCGCAGCAGTCTCGGAGCCTTCGTCCAAAAAACAAGTTACGGCACGCTAAGACGCACAGGATTCAAGTCGCACTTCTACATTGAGTGGTCGTCATTTGTGGCTCCATTGATTCGCATGAATGTTGCCCGGACTCTGCATTTCGCCGCTGTTTTCTTTGCCCTGGGCATCATCGTGAGTTTGCTTGTACGCGGCTTCGGCACGTCTTATTGGGCCGGATGGGAAAGTACATGGCTTGCCGAGAGCCCCGAGAGTGTCAAAGCGTTCATTGATCACACCTACGGACTGATTCCTGCAGTAGGCCCCTTGTCTTCTATGCCTGATCTCGCGCAAATCGTTGACATGAGAGCTGATCGTCTGCCGTATTTGGAAGCACCGATCACGGCTGCTCCCTGGCTCATTCGGATGATGATCCTGATGGGCGTTACCGTCATCGTTCCCCGTCTGTTTTTTGCCATGTTTGACACATGGCGTATGCGACGCTTTAAAACGCAGACAGCGCTGTCCATCGATTCGCCCTACTACGAGAACATTCTCGTTCAGTGTGCTCAGGATGCGGTTCTTGGCAACTTGATGATTGTCACATCGACTGCCAACCGCCCGTTAAGAGATCAGACAGCCTCTACTCTGTGCAAGCACTGGGGCAACGCTGAAGACTCGACGGTCAAGAGCATTGACTTTGACGATGACGAATCGACAGTTCCGTCAATCGCAGAAGGCCCCAGAAAGCCAATTGTTCTTCTCTGGTTGGACGGCATTGAAACACCCGAGGAAGATGTCCACGGTGCTGTCATTGAACGCTTGCGCGAAGCCTATGAAACGAAAGGTTCTGCTGTCTTTGCCGCACTGCTCGACATGAAAGAGTTTGCCCAAAGATTTGCCTCAACGCCTTCTCGTATCCAAGAACGTAAAGAGAGTTGGCTCGCCATGAGTAAGTTACATCAGATCAAACTGTTTGATCTGGACGGAACCTCGGAGTCTCAACTGACAACTATCAAGGCGCTCCGTGCTTGGGCCGCTCCGCGCGTTTCTTCCAACCAAATAATCGTGACTGACAAGAAGGAAAACAACAATGAGCAATGATCCGTTGCGAATCCATTTGAGCCTGGTCAGTCATACCAATATCGGTAAGACGACGTTAGCTCGTACACTGCTGTCTCGAGATATCGGCGAAGTCGCAGATCGTGCTCACGTTACGGAAACGACTGACGACTATGTGCTGGCGCGCAATGCCGAAGGCTGTGAACTCGTATTATGGGATACGCCGGGCTTTGGCAACTCTGTGGCACTTGCGAAACGACTCGAAGGCAGAGCCAATCCTGTCGGTTGGTTCTTGTCCGAAGTTTGGGATCGCATGGCCAACAAGTCGCTTTGGCTGAATCAAAAGGCGCTCAAGCATGTCAAAGAAACGTCAAGCGTGGTTCTCTACCTTGTGAATGCCACCGAACTTCCCGATTCCGCTCCCTATGTGAGTGCGGAAATGCGCATTCTCGAGTGGATCGGGAAGCCAGTCGTTGTGCTACTCAATCAAATCGGTCAACCGAAACAACCGGAAGCAGAACAAGCCGATGTAGATCGTTGGAAGCAAGCGATGGCTGCTTACCCCATTGTCAGTTCTGTCCTTTCGATGGATGCTTTCGCTCGCTGTTGGGTTCAAGAATTTACACTCTTTGATGCCATCGCCAAGGCTTTGCCGGAAGAGCAACAAAGCACTCTTGAAGCGCTCAGAGAAGTATGGTCAAGACAGCGTCGAGCTGCTTATAACTCAAGTATCCAGGCCTTAACTCATTACCTTGAGAAACTCGCCAACGATCGCGAAGTTGCGGAAAGCTCTTCGGTTATGGATCAGCTTAAGTTCCTAGGCAAACGCTTAGGACTTTTTAAAAACGAAACTGTCCATGATCCTCTGGGAGCCGCTCAAACCGCGCTTTCAGCACGCGCTGCCGATGAATTCTGTGCTTTAACAGACAAACTGATTGCCGTCAATGGGCTAAAAGGCAAAGGTGTCCGGAAAGAACTGCTTCGTCGTATGCAAACGGACTGGAAAGTCACAAGCTCAGTACCGCCAGCGCCAGCCGCCGTAGCAGGAGCGATTGGAACCGGTGCGGCAGGAGGGCTAGCGAGCGACCTTGCAACAGGAGGTCTTTCTCTAGGCCTAGGAACATTGATCGGCACCGTTGTCGGCGCTCTTGGTGGTGCAGGACTTGCAGTTGCTTATAACCACAAAAAGGGAATTGAAGGTACAGTGGTTACCTGGTCTGATCAAGCACTTAAAAAGTTCTTTGTTGAAGCAACTCTTCTTTATCTTGCGGTAGCTCATTTCGGTCGAGGCCGAGGCAACTGGGCAGAAAGCGAATATCCAGAACACTGGAGAGCCAATGTTGATGCCATTCTGACTGATGAAAACATCACGGCCTCCGAGATCTCCAAGTACTTTGATCCAGTCATTCGCAGAGCTCTTTCTAGGTTCTATCCGTCTGCCAATTTCTAAAAAAATTTCACATATCAGTAGCTATGTTGATTGCTCTTTGTCTTTTTAAGTATTTTCCGTATGGCGGTCTCCAGCGAGACTTCTTAGCAATTGGGAAAGAATTGTATAAGCGCGGTCATCAAATCCGTGTGTACACACGATCATGGCAAGGCGACAAACCCGGCGAATTTGACATTATTGAAGTCCCCGTTCGGGCATTAACCAATCATTCAGCAAACATAAAATACTACGAATGGGTAAAGAAACACTTAGCGGCACATCCAGTAGATAAAGTCGTTGGATTTAATCGCATGCCGGGACTAGATTTCTATTATGACGCGGATGTTTGCTATGCAGAAAAACTAGAGCAGGAGAAAAGAAGTTTCATCTATCGAATAAGTGGAAGATGCAAACACTACCTCGAGTACGAAAAGGCTGTTTTTGAAAAAGGGGCAAAAACTAAAATTCTACTTCTTTCTCGGGTTCAACAAACTTATTTTCAGAAACATTACCAAACTGAGTCAGAAAGATTTTATTTGCTTCCTCCGGGGATTTCTCCTTCTCGGAAATATCAAAATGCTCCCGCTGGAGCACGTGAGAAAATTTGCAAAGAATTAGACATTCCTACATCTAGTTTTCTTCTTCTTCAGATTGGATCCGATTTTTCAAGAAAGGGGGTAGATCGTTCAATCGAAGCTCTTGCCTCGCTACCTGAAGAAAAACGCCAAAAGACGCATCTTATAATAATTGGACAAGATAAACCAAATAAGTTTATCAAATTGGCCAACCAACTAAAGATAGACAAAAACGTTCACTTTCTTTTGGGAAGAAATGACGTTCCTTATTTTATTGCTGGCTGTGATTTACTTTTACATCCTGCTCGCTCGGAAAATACAGGCACCGTAATTCTTGAAGCTCTGGTTGGAGGACTTCCCGAGATTGTAAGTGCTGAGTGTGGTTACGCATATCACGTTAAAACAGCTGATACAGGGTTCATCCTTAGCACCCCATTCCGCCAAGATGAATTCAACTCAATACTGAATGAGTGCATTAAAAATAAATTAATTAAACACTGGCGAGAACAAGCAATAAAATATTCCGAGAAAGCCGATCTATATTCATTAAAGACTAGAGCCATCGACTTGATCGTTTCCTAACGCTTATATTAATCTAAAATATAAACAAATAATAACTTACATCATAATTTCACCAACACTTAAAAAATAAAGAAATGAACGAATTGACTGGCAAAAAAAAGCTTCGCATCATCATGCTTACGACAGTAAGATTTCATCTGTCTAAAGGCGGAACAGAAAAAGTGATGATTGATACTGCAAATGCCATGACAGAAAAAGGATATGATGTAATCATATTATATAAAGACAAAAGAGGTTGCACACCTGGCTTTGCGCTTAACAAGCAGGTCAAAACCATAAATTGTTGCAATAACCATATCCCTTTTATAGTTTCGGGGCTAATGCGAGAAATCCGCTCTTTCTCCTTAAGCAGAGAAAAACACAAAGAAAAACTAGCACTTTTAAAATTAAAAAAATTAGCTGCAACTTTTAAAAAACCACTTATAGAAAACCCTGCCGATATATACATAACATACGAACCAAAACTTTCTGCTATGTTGAATAGAGAATTCAATATTAGCGGTAATGTCATCACCACATTCCAATTTAACCCAGAGCACATAGCCAATCGGTCAGATACGAAATATATCGAAAAATACATAGGAACTGCAGGTCCGATTCAAGTTCTTAGAGAAGAGTTTATAGAGCCAACACGCAAGCACTTTCCGTCGGCATCACAAATCACAGTAATTCCAAATGCTATCCCTCCAAATAAGAGTACATCTAACCTAAACAACAAAATTATTACAAGTTTAGGTAGGGTCTCAAAACAAAAAAATCAATTGCTTCTTGTAGAAGCGTTCAATTTAATTCGCACAGATTTCAAAGACTGGAAAATAGAAATCTGGGGAGAAACTGGCCTTGAAAAAGAATACGAGCGAGCCATTAAAAATCTAATAAATAAATACAATTTAGAGGAAAATTTTATCTTTCGCGGATCTACTAACGAAGTTTATAAGGAATTAACCAATGCTTCTATCTTTGCATTTCCATCCATCTACGAAGGGTTTGGATTAGCTCTGGGCGAAGCTATGGCAACAGGACTTCCATGCATTGGCCTAATCAATTGTCCTGCTGTCAACACACTTATAAAACACAATCAAAATGGATTATTATGTAATAATGATCCCTACGAATTTTCTCAAGCCTTACGCAAATTGATGGAAAATCGCGATTTACGAATAAAATTAGGAAGTCAAGCTCAAAAGGATATTAGCCTATACGATCCTCAACACATATGGCAGCTATGGGATGAATTTCTTTCTAAATATTCGAACCTTTCACAATCAACAATACTTAACTAGTCTTTATGCCTCACAACATTCTTATCGCAACTACCCATCGACTTAACAATCGAGCAGGAGGCACCGAAAGAGTACTATGTTCTTTTGCTAATGCAATGTCACTCAAAGGACATAAAGTTTACATATTATATTGTGATAAACATAGCGGCTCTCCATTTTTCACAATCGACAAATCCATCTCAATCATTAATACATACACAAACCGTTCATGGTTTTCAACCCAATTCATCAGGAATTTAATTTCTTTTTCACCAGATAAAAACAAGAAGTACAAAAAGAGAAAAATAATCGAGTGCAAACTGGTCGCAAAGGACTTTAAGAAACACCTCAACTTAATTAAAACCTGCGTTGACATTGCAATTTGTTTCGATTTTGAATCAGCATACATATTTAAAGAAATATTTCACGTAGAAATACCAATTATTACAACACTTCAAACAGCACCATCATTAGCTTTTGATTCACAAAAAAATGATCTCTTTTTAGATACAATCAACAGATGTCAAGCTTTGCACGTTCTGATGCCAGATTTTGAGCCTGAATGTAAAAAAAGATTTCCCAACACAAATGTAGTTTGCATCCCAAATTGTATTGAACCATTTACAAAAGAGGCAAACTATTCGCAGAAAAAAATTATTTGCGTATCGAGATATGATCCAGAAAAGCGACCAGCATTGTTAGTAGAAGCGTTTTCTCTTCTTGCGCAACGATTCCGAGATTGGAAAGTTGAGTTTTGGGGGCGACTAGGCGGAAAAAATTGCAAAGAAATTCAGAACCTTATAAAGCAAAAAAAATTAGATAAGCAGTTCAAACTCTGCGGAGTTACAAACAACATCGAAGAAAAACTTTCCCAAGCTTCTATTTATGTAATTCCTTCTGAATTTGAAGGATTCTGTCTATCTCTAGTTGAAGCTATGGCAGTAGGATTACCTTCCGTAGGCATTAACGACTGCCCTGCGGTCAATTCTCTTATTCAGAATAATAGTAATGGCTTACTTAGTAAGCCTACTCCTGAACATCTCGCCTCGTCTTTGGAGAAACTCATGCTTGATGCCAATTTACGACAAAGACTTGGACAGCAGGCTCGCATCGATTCACAAAAATATCAGCCTAATGTGGTGTGGCAGCGATGGGACAATCTTATTAAAGGTCAACTCTCAGTACTTAAACTTAAATATTAGGCTAAGTCTCTTCTTAATATCGCATCTCTACTTTCGAACATTTAATTGTCTTCTGTAAAAATTAGTGAAAATTACCATTCATTCGCTCGATGACTCTCACTCATGCGGCCCCCCAATTCTTAAACATTCGTACAGTGATTTCGATGCCGATGATCGAGAAAACGAGGTTGTTCCGAGTGCATCTTTAGTGCTGATGTTTCAACCTCTCTAACCCAGCCGGCGTTCGACCTGCCGTTCATGTCGTAAACGATGGGCTGTAGGTAGGTCGGAGCGCAGGCTGGGGCATCCCTCGGAGTCAGAGCGAGTGCTCGCAGGCTGTCAGAGCTTTTCGGTCGCGCGGAGCGAATGAGGAGCGCGCCCCCGAGTCACAGCCGATAAAACTCAAGATTCGAGAGATGCCTGCCTAAGAGTCTTCCTTCTTAAGGCTTCAGCTTCTTCCCATAGGGATCTTCCAGTGCTCCGCACTCTGTTCGGCTTCGCATAGACGGGCCCTCCAAGTTCAGGCGCCAAGCTCGATGAATAAGCCTGTCCAGAATGGAATCACTAAACGACACGTCCCCGATACAGCTCGCCCAGACATCCACTGGAAACACGCTTGTAACGATTACGCTTTTGCCTCCTTCGCGCGTTCTCTCATTTATGATTTCCAGCAGGTCAGCACGTTGATTCGCGGTTAAGCCGCCTAGGCCGAATTCATCAATCATCAGCAGGTGATACCTGTTCAGTTGTTTCTTCTTACTCGCTCGCAGCGTAGTATTTGGAACTGGGACGTGGGCGCGGAATTTCGAATCTCGATAAAATAGCCCGGATTACAAGGCTTGCGCCCTTAATCTGAATTGATAAGGGGATCGCATCCCCAGCTGTGAATGGGGCCGAGTTCCCTTTAATAAGATATCCAACGAGTCACAGTATCCTGCGCCTCCTTTCGGCTACTGAAGCATCCGGATAACGGTAGCGTTTCCCGCTTCAGGGTTGCCCAAAATGATTCGGCCGGAGCGTTGTCCCAGCATTGCCCACGCTCGCTCATAGAGCCACTGATGCCCTGGCGCAGCAAAAATTCCTGAAAAACATGGCTGCAGTACTGTGAACCTTGATCACTGTGAAAAATCAAGCCAGGAGCCGGGTGCTCATTGGCAACAGCCATACGCAGGGCGTCCATAACCAGAGACGTTTTCATGGTGGAGTCAAAACTGTAGCCAACCAGGCAGCGACTAGCCAGATCAAGCACACTGGCCATGAATAACCAGCCCTCGTCGGTTGGGATGTAAGTGATGTCTCCGCACCAAGCCTGATTGATCGCATAGCGGTTGAACTGACGGTCAATCAAATTCGGTAGCCGTGCCAGATTGTGGTTGCTGTCTGTGGTGGCAACGTATTTGCGATGGTAGCGATGGAAGATGCCGTTGCTTCGTAAAAGTCTGCGCAGGCGCTTAAAACCAACGCTCAAGCCCTGTTGGCGCAACGCAAGGTACAGGCGCATCACTCCGGGAACCTGCTTGCCGCAGCGACTGATAACGGAGCGCACATGACAAAGCAACTCCGCATCGCTGTGATGCACCCCGTGGCGGTGGTATCGATCAACCTTTAGCCACTGATAGTAGCCGCTGGTACTAATCCTCAGCAGGGCGGCAGCCTTTCGAACACTGATGAGTTTTTTGCGCCCGATGAGTTTGCTGTCCAAACAAGTCTTTAAAAAAGCGTACTTCACTTGGGCAGCTTGGCAAAGTACGCTGCTGCTTTTTTTAAGAAGTCGATTTCGGCCTGTTGCTGGCGAAGCTGCAGGCGCAATCGTTTGAGTTCTTCAAGCTCATTGCGTTGTTGTTCAGGCATACGAGCTTGTGCTGTGGTACCCCAGTGGCTGAGTGTCTTGGGGTCAACTCCCAAAGCTTGAGCAACCTCGATTTGTGTCTATCCCTGATTGACGAACTCAAGAGCTGTTCTTCTGAGTTCTGGACTGTAACGTTTCGGCATTCTGAAACCTCCTATTGATACATGGCTTATAGCCATATTCGTTTTGAGATTTAAAATTCCGCAACGATGACCTTAGTTCATTAGCCGGCTAACCAAGTGTGTAAGATTTTGGGTGCCCGAATGTTTGAGAAGCGTCGTACGAATGCTCGAGATTTCTCAAATTATGTCTAAAACAATAGCTTATGCTCAATACCGAACGTAAGCTATTGTTTTATTGGCATCTATTATCCCGATACCTCATTTATATTACTCAAAGTATTCTTTGTTTTCATTAAATACTTCTGACTTATTTTTTATTACAATACAAAAGTACAAACTCAAAGCTGTTCCCCCCAAATTAAAAATAAAAATTCTTTTCCTATTTTTACCTTTGCTTAGCACATCTGAAATAAATACTTTGCGCATATTCAACAGTGCTGTTTTAAAAATATCATAGTGTTCAGATAATGCTCCTGCACAATATGCAACCCTTAGGCAGTTCCACCATCCGTTAAACACTATTTCTTCTAAATTTATACGCTGTTCGACAGAAAGTTCATCTTCTTCACTTAGCCATTCAAGAAAAAGAGAATAATCACTATGCCTAACCCTCATAGAATGCGATAAAGACCCCTTTCGCAATCTATACAAATATGCAATACGCGGGTTCGTTGCAGCATGATCCATAGTTAGAATTACTCTCTTTTTGAAATCTAAATCTTCACCTACGGACAGTTCTTCATTAAATCTAAATCCTTTGACTTTTCGAACCGAGAATATCACATTCGTCAGTGCAAAAAATGACGCTGGGGACTTACTTTTAAAGAATTCACCCATACAAAAAGCAAAGTCAAATACTTCTGCCCCATTCAAAATAGATACATTCTTGTTAAATGGTTTTGTTTGCTTCTTTCTTCCTATTCTGTCAAAGAACTCAACCCCAATAAAAATACAATCTTGCCGATCTTCTATATTTGAATCAAGTATTATGTTAAAATAGTCAGCGGATATTGCATCATCGGAATCTATAAAAGCTATATAATCAAACCCTCCATCCTGTTCGACAAGATTCAAAGCTAGATTTCGCGCAGAAGAAACTCCTCCATTTTTCTTCCAAACATATTTCAGTCTTGGATCTTCTGCAGCAAACCTTGTAGCGATTCTGGAAGATGTGTCTGTTGAACCATCATCAATAATATAGGCTACGAAATTTAAATAATCCTGTGCAACAATAGAACTTAAGCATTCTGCTAGATACTTTTCAGTATTATACACAGGGATAATTAGAGCAAATCGCGGCTTCAATCGTTCTTTTTCAGCCATCCCTCCTCCTAATTTCCTTTTACCTCTGATATTATCTTCCTTTTTTTCAAAATTTTTCATTGAAACATTCCTTCCAATTCAACCAGATAATTGATTTAGCACGAACTAATTATTTCTATTTATTTTCGCATTTCATACCATCTTTTTAATCTAACTTCCAATTTTTCCCATTGTCGTTCAACCTTCCTTTTCCTTAAGCAGTCGAACAGAGAATTAATTGGGATAAATTCAGTCCCACCTAACCCATCAATAATCACAAAACGTTCCGCGGCACCTTGTCTGACGACAACAATATTTGACGTACTTAGATCACAACAAATTACTTTACTATCCAAAATCTGATGTTTAAAAATTATTAACTTTTCCCTAATATCGTTCTCATCATTTGTCTTATCGGCTACATACTCTCCTAAAGAAACAACTTTCTCAAACACACCTCCATTTTTTACTTCTAAGAAACATTCTTGCTCATACCCTACTATATTTTCAGACCTAAAAGGTCCGTAATATTTTGGCAAAAAACTATAAAACTCCCCCTTTCTGAGGATTTTTTCAAAGAATTTTATCTCTCTCGAGGTCTGTATCGACCTCCCAATTGGACTAACTTTAAAGCACTTTGATCGATCACGTAAGTTTAAATAGCAACATCTCTCACTTCCTCTTCCAATTATATCTCCCTTATATAAATAATATTCGTCTATTTTTTTCATGGTAATTTGAACTTAAATTGACGCCAATATTCTATTGTTGAAGACTTTACAACTTTTTTCTTACGGTTCTAATTGCTATTTTTTCCGCTCTTTTATCTACACCTAGCAAAAATTCTTTTTCTTGTTCGAAAACAATCTTCAGTCGACAATTCCCAAAATATGTCCTGAGAAATCTCAAATAGTCTTTTTCATCAAAACCTATTTCTAATGAAGAGTAATAAAGAGCAACAAGATCCTTATCTCTCCACCTAACAGGAACCTTTCTTCGAATTTGAGCTCGATGCAAATCGATAACACTTAGCTTTGGAATATCTTGTTCAGAGTACGGTAAATGCAACAAAAAATGACAAATATAACAATCCCGATGATTAACTCCGCCCTCATGCATCGTTTTTACCATACGAGCGACTTCTTCGATCAATACCTTCTTTACATGATAAGACGGTGGATTATCTTTCCAGACCTTGCAATAATCTTCTAGACTAATTGCAGGATTTAGATCTTTTGTAATAATAAATGACTCTCGTGTCAGAGGATTTACTCCTCTTTCACCGAAAGCCACAACCTCCATCGTATTAACACCCAACTCCGTCAATCTATTGATCGCCTTGTATTCATTTGCTGCACCCAATACCGGAGCTCTTAACGACAAATAATTTTTCAGAATTTCCTTTACAGTTGTTCCTCTGTGTACCTTTATATAAAAACTTTCACCTTGAAATTTAAAATTCAAAGTTCTTCTCGTTGCTACTTCTCGATAAACCTCACCATTTAACTTTAACACTTCTTCAAATGGATCTTTATTAGCCCATGCAGTTTTAAATGGCTCTTTTAATATCAGCATTTTTAGCTCAATAATTTTTAAAAATTTTGCACGTTGACTTTTTTCAAGTCTGTAATAACGCAATTCACAATTTGAATGCAGATTCTGTCCTGCGTTTCGTTGACTCTCACCATCTGCCAGGACAACAGACTAATTTTACGAATCTTTGATTTTTACTTCACTAATTTTTTACTTGCTTGACAGCTTAACCAGCTTGCTTAACCAGCCCTCTCTGGTCTCAGAGCCAAAGGCAGTCAACATCTCTGATTAAGTTTCTTTTGAAGTGTTCGTTGTCGCCTTCTACATGAAAACTGAACCGATACTCTTTTCCATTTTTCTCTCTACACTGCCTAGAATTGAAGCAGGACCACTTGACTGACTACGTTCTCTCAGACGTGTCAGCCACAGTGATAAGAGACGAGAAGAAAAGAGGATCCGGTATGACAATGATCATTGGAATGACAGGCGGCATCGCCTGCGGTAAAACTGCTGCGACAGATGTTTTTCGCTCCTTAGGCGTACCGGTGATTGACGCCGACGAAATCAGCCGTGAGCTCACGGGCCCCGGCGGCAAGGCTCTGCCTGAGATTGCTGTCGCCTTCGGTGCCGACATGATCGGTACTCAGGGGATGAAGCGTGATCTGATGCGCGAAATCGTTTTTTCCGATCCGCACGCAAAAGAAAAACTCGAAGGAATCCTGCACCCCATGATCAAGCGCGAGATCTTCGAGCAACTCAAAGCCGTCAAGGCACCCTATGTCATTCTGTCGGTGCCGTTGCTCCTTGAGAGCGGCCGTTGGGCAGATGCCGTCAAGCGCGTGCTGGTGGTTGACGTCAGTGAAGAGGAACAAATCAACCGACTTGTCTATGACCGACACCTCGGTGAAGAACAAGCTCGCGCCATCATTGAGACACAGATTTCCCGCGACAAGCGCATTGCGGCCGCCGACGACCTAATCGACAACAGCGGCACGCTTGAAGACCTTGAAGAAAAAGTGAAAGGCCTTCACAAGTTTTACTTGAAGATGGCCGAAGGCGAGCTTGCCTCCTAATCTGTAGTAAATAAAAAAAGCACGGTCCGCTGCATTTTCTAGTGCGGTCCGTGCTGTTCTTTGAAGAAATACCAAGCAAGTTTTCTACTTCTTCTTGCGTTCGTTTTCTTCCTGCTCTTTTTGCATCTTTTCGAGCTGCTCGACGATCAAGTCCGGATCGGCCGATCCCGGCTCGCCGCGAATCACGTAGTCGCCACTCGCCCATGCTCCCAGATCAATGAGTTTGCACCGTTCTGAGCAGAACGGTCGCCAGGGGCTGTTCATGTCGTACTCGTGCAGTTTCTTGCACGTTGGGCACTTCACCATCATTTCTTCTGTCATTCCTTTCTCAAATGGCAACGTAAACGCCTTGCGCGCCCAGTTGCATCAAACGTTCGTTTTCCTCTTCCGTTTCTCGGGCAGCCACGTACAAGGGTAACCGTTGTTCAGCAGTCTTTAAAATCGCTTCGGCGTCCGCTGTCGGCTCCAACGCTCCCACCAACCACTCCTGCAACTCCGTTACTATGACATCCTCTGGCCGCTCAAACCATTGTAGGCACACGATCATCGGTACCCCGAGTCGTTTGGCCAAAGCCTCTTTTTCCGGTACAAATGAAGACGCCAAAATTGCTTTTGCTCCGCTTTCTTTGAAGTCTGCCTCCGTCACATCCGACAACGGCGTCTTCACTAGTGCGACTCGGTCGGGCAACATCAATCGTTCGATCACAAGCGAACACATCGGCAACAACTTTTCGGCTTGTGCCTGCTTGAGACTTTCAAACCACAAAAAAGTTTGACCTTCTCGGGACTGCGGTACCCCTTCCCAATCGGTGATACGGCAGAAATGCAGTCTCACGTAGGCGTGAGGATATCCGCGCTCAAACACAAACCACGGGCTGGCATTCTTTACCGTGATGCCAAGCTCCTCTGCATACTCGCGCCGCAACGCCTCAAGTACCGTTTCTCCAACTTCAAGCTTTCCGCCCGGAAACTCCCACCAGCCCGCATAAGGTTTTCCCTGCGGGCGACTTGCCATCAGAAAACGCCCCTCTTTGTCAATCAGTACGCCAACGGCAACTTCGGTCACTTCTCGCATGATTCTCTAGCCTTTGAGCGCTTCGCGAGCACTGACAAGCTTGGCAAACTGCATCGCGACACGACCGCTGCGGCCCCCTCGCTCGATTGCCCACTGCAACGCTTCAAGGCGCAATTCTTCAGAGGTTCGAACCGCTTCGGGCACAGGATAAACCTCAAAGGCCCGATCCAGTACCTGCAGGTACTCGGCTTGCGTAAAGGGATAGAAGGACAACCACAATCCGAAACGCTCAGCCAAAGAGAGTTTCTCTTCCAGCACCTCACCCGGATGTAAATCCCCGTTTTCGTCCAGTTTGGAAGTGAGATTGTCGCTTGCGGGTTCCGGCATCAAATGACGACGGTTGCTGGTTGCATAGACCAGAATCCGACTGCCGCCGGTCGCAACCGAACCGTCGAGTGCCGCTTTAAGCGCTTTATAGCCGCTTTCGCCCAATTCAAAAGACAAATCGTCGCAATAAAGAATAAATCGCTCGCTGCGACCTCTTAGTGCCTCCACGATCTCAAAAAGATCACGTAAGTCTTCTTTACCGACTTCAATCAGGCGAAGACCTTGGTCAAAAAAGCGCGACGCGCACCCGCGAATCAGAGAGCTTTTGCCGGTACCGCGTGCCCCCGTCAACAAGACGTTGTTGGCGGGAAGCCCCTTTACGAAAGCTTCTGTGTTGGCCAAAAGCAAATTTTTCTGGCGCTCAACATACAGCAACCGGTCAATATCGACGGATGCAAAGGCGTGCACCGGCTCCAGACGTCCGAGTTCTGTGCCCAAATACGCGCGTTTGACCCAACGGTATGCCGGCGCCGTCCAATCGAAGTCCTCGGCAAGTGGAGGCAACAACTGCGAAAAGCGCATCAAAAGATGACGCACAAGCTCCTCGTTGCCGCCCTGTCCCAGGGCTTTTGCAAGATCAATTTCAGAAGACATAGCTTTAGCTGCGGTAATCGGCGTTAATGGACACGTAGTCATGCGAAAGATCCGTGGTCCACACGGTTTCTTGCGCCGAACCGCGCCCCAAATCAATGCGCACCGTGATTTCCGGCTTGGCCATCACGCGCACGCCATCCTCTTCTTTGTACTCTGCAGCACGACCTCCGTTGCGGGCTACCTGCACCTCATCGAGCCACAGATTGACTTTATTGGCATCCAGATCTTCCACGCGGGCGTTGCCGACAGCCGCCAGAATGCGGCCGAGATTCGGGTCGGAAGCAAAGAACGCCGTTTTGACCAGCGGCGAGTGAGCCACGGCATAGCAGACCTGCAACGCTTCGGATTTCGTACGAGCGCCCTGCACCTGAATCGTAATGAACTTGCTTGCGCCTTCACCGTCACGAATCATAGATTGCGCCAAATGTTGTCCGACGATCGTGAGCGCACCAACGAGTGCTTCCAGACGCGGATCGTCCTCACTTTCAATCGAAAGTGCGCTCTGGCCCGTGGCAATCGTGATGAAGGAGTCGTTTGTGCTGGTGTCGCCGTCAACCGTGATGCGGTTAAAACTCGCGTCAGCTACACGCTTGGCGACCTTGGTCAATACGTCCGGCGCCACGCCCGCATCGGTGGCAATAAAACCCAGCATTGTGGCCATGCGCGGCTCAATCATGCCCGACCCCTTGCTGATGCCCGTCACCGTAATGAGCTTACCGTCAATGAGCGCCTTCGTGGAAAACGCCTTTTGCACTGTGTCGGTGGTCATGATGGCTTGCGCTGCCTCGATCCAATTGTTCGGGGCAAGATTGTCGACCGCCTTGGGAAGTCCTGCCAGAAGTCGATCCATCGGCAAAGGCTCCATGATGACTCCGGTGGAAAACACAAGTGCCTCTTCGGGCTTGCAATCAAGAAGTTGAGCCAAAGCCTCACACGTTGCCTTGGCGTCGGCAAGCCCCGTTTCTCCCGTCCCTGCGTTTGCAATCCCCGTATTCACCACAAGACCGCGCACATTTTTGGTCACGGCCTGATGAGCGCGACACACCTGCACGGGAGCCGCCGCAAAGCGATTCTGCGTAAAGACGCCTGCCGCGTGCGTACCCGGGGTAAATCGCATCACCATCATGTCGCGCCGATTGGCTTTGCGAATAGAAGCCATCGTCGTGCCGAGCTCTACACCTGCCACAGGAAAAATCGTTTTCGGATCCGGAGCCGAAAGATTGACCGCCATTGAAAACACTCCTTGTATCGTTGTTTTTTATCGCTGAAGCAAGCGATGGTTCGAGGTGACCCGCTTGCGAGCGTATCTTTAAATTATGCCGCCGTCTCCCACGTCTGCAAATACGCTTTCTCGACAAGTTTCGCTCAGAAAAAAACTCCTGCAGCGGAAAACAAAGAACCGTCGCAGGAGTTTGATTGGAGGCCAGAGGCAAATGCCGAATTACTTCAGTTTGCCGTGGCAATCCTTAAAGCGCTTGCCGGAACCACAGGGGCAGGGATCGTTACGGCCGACATGCGAGAAGTCGAGCCCCTGAGCCTCGTCGTGCTGAGCGTTAGCATCCGCAAGGCGCGATTCGCCCGCTTCTTGACTTGCCTGAGCAGCCTGCTGAGCTTCTTCGGGCAACTGGATTTGAACATGCATGAGCACACGACAAACGCCTTCGCGCACGGTGTCAAGCAGCGTTTCGAACATGGAAAACGCTTCGCGCTTGTATTCTTGCTTGGGCTGCTTCTGAGCGTAACCGCGCAGATAGATGCCCTGACGCAGTGCATCAAGAGCCGTAATGTGCTGTCGCCAGGTGGTGTCGAGCACCTGCAGCAGCACATGGCGGCAGAAGCCGGCCCAGGCATCGTGCCCGACCAAATCTTCCTTAGCCTTTTCAATAGCAGCCGCGGATTCGAGAAGCTTATTGAGCAAGTCTTCATCGGTGGTGTCATTGCTCGCTTCGAGCATGCCCTTCATATCGATGTCGATACCCCAATTGTTCTTGAGGTCACCGAGCAGACCGTCGAGATCCCACTGTTCTTCCACCGTTTCGGCAGGTACGCGAGCGCGGAAGAGATCCGTGAAGTATCCGTCGCGCAGATTCTTGATCATTTCGCTCACGTCGGAGCTTTCGAGAATTTCGTTGCGCAAACGATAAATTTCGCGACGCTGATCGTTCTGAACGTCGTCAAACTCCAAGAGCTGCTTACGGATGTCGTAGTTGCGGCCTTCGACCTTGCGCTGGGCACTTTCGATCATGCGCGTGAGCATCTTGCTCTCAATGGCCACGCCTTCTTCGAGCTTCAGACGATCGGCAATGGCGCGCATGCGGTCGCCGCCGAAGATGCGCAACAGCTGGTCTTCCATCGACAGGTAGAAAACGGAACTGCCCGGGTCGCCCTGGCGGCCGGAACGACCGCGCAGCTGATTGTCGATACGGCGGGATTCGTGACGTTCGCTGCCAATGATGCGCAAGCCGCCGGCAGCCACAACCTGATCGTGCTGCACCTTCCATTCGGCCTTCAGAGCATCAATCTTGGCTTGCTTTTGCTCGGCGCTCATTTCGTCGTTGGCCAGAATCGCGTCGATCTGATGATTGATGCCGCCGCCCAGCACAATGTCGGTACCGCGGCCGGCCATGTTGGTGGCAATCGTCACCATTCCCAAACGACCGGCTTCCAACACCACCTGGGCTTCGCGCTCATGCTGCTTGGCATTCAGAACGTTGTGTGCGATGCCTTCCTTCGTAAGGAGCTTGGAAATGCGCTCGGAGTTTTCAATCGAGGTAGTACCCACCAGTACGGGCTGACCGCGCTTCTGGCAGTCTTTGATGTCCTCGATGATGGCCGCGTACTTTTCGTTTTCCGTACGGAACACCTTGTCCTGCTGATCGACACGGATCATCTGGCGATTGGTGGGAATCACCACCGTTTCCAGACCGTAGATATCCTGGAATTCGTAAGCTTCGGTGTCGGCCGTACCGGTCATGCCCGCGAGCTTCTTGTACATACGGAAGTAGTTCTGGAACGTGATGGAAGCCATCGTCTGATTTTCCTGACGGATTTCCACGCCTTCCTTGGCTTCCACAGCCTGGTGCAGACCGTCCGACCAGCGGCGGCCG
>ERZ779895.560-NODE-560-length-50222-cov-6.095441_pt1 | contig 50222 bp, 40 predicted proteins | sample MGYA00511093_ERZ779895 | MGnify/ENA primary metagenome ERZ779895 (study PRJEB29588, sample SAMEA2142970) | human gut metagenome | biome: human gut; feature: human-associated habitat; material: faeces | place: Denmark | collected 2008/2010 ... | reverse complement strand
ATTCCGGCGCTCACCACCGCCGCCGTCATCTTTACAGGTATTTTAGGCGCTACCTTTAATCACAAGCTGCTGGCTGTCTTTGGCATTAAAAGCGACTTGGCCGCAGGGCTGGCCATCGGCGCGTCCAGCCACGGCCTTGGCACCAGCGCCTGCGCCGCCGTCAGCACAATTCAACTGGCCATCGGCGGTGTGGCTATCGCCCTGACGGGCATCGCCACCTCTGTCTTTGCGCCCCTGCTGCTGCCGCTTCTGCAAAGCGTTTGGTAATAAGAGTAGCGCTGCGCAATCACAGCATAAACAGTCAAAGCCTGCTTTCGCAAAACTGCGGAGGCAGGCTTTTTAGTTGTAAGACACCTATAGCATATACTAATTAATCATTGTTCTGCCAATGCTTCGGTAAATACATAATATTCATCTTTTCCGTACCGTCATATATAACTTTGCATTTTATTCCATACACATCATATATAAATTTTTCAGTCAGTAAATTCTTAGGTTTTCCGTTGCCGATTATTTTTCCATTTTTCAAAGCAACTAATCTGTCGCAATACATTGCAGCAATATTCAAATCATGTATGGCGGCTACAACGCTTATATTCAAACTTTTCACTATATCCATAATCTGTAATTGATATTTAATATCCAAGTGATTTGTAGGTTCGTCCAAAACCAAGCACCTTGTTTGTTGAGTTAAGGCTCTTGCTAGAATAACACGCTGTTGTTCCCCGCCAGATAATGTAGAAAAATTACGCTCAGCAAATTCCTCTAATCCCACTGTTTTTAAGGAATTAAACGCAATAGTATAATCTTGATCATTGGTATTTTCAAAAATGCCTTTATTAGGAGCACGCCCCATTAAAACTATCTCTAATACGGAAAAGTCAAAATTATAAAAATTATGCTGAGCAACTACAGCCAACCGCTGTGCAGATTCCCTGTAGCTAAGCTCATCTAAATTTTTTCCATCAAATCTAATCGTTCCAGAGCTAGGACACAGTACCCGATACACACATTTAAGAAATGTACTTTTTCCGCTGCCATTAGGTCCTATAATTCCTACAAATTCTCTATCATGTAAGTTAAAATCTAACTTTTCTAAAATATGCCTTTTATTAAAAATGACATTTATTGCCTGCGCCGTAATTTCCATTTACTACTACTGTCCTCCAAACCCATAAGTTCGTTTTATCATAAGATAAATAAATGTAGGCGCACCTATCATTGAAATTAAAATGCCTATCGGAAGCTCAGTGCGAGGAATAATAACCCTGCACCCTAAATCAGCCCAAATCAAAAAAAGCAGCTCCTGTTATCGCAGACAATGGTATGAGCCTAGCATGATTAGAGCCAGTAAGCATTCGTACAATATGCGGTACAATTAAACCAACAAAACCAATCATTCCGGCAGCATAAACTATGAAGCCTACTATAAAAGTACTTAATAATAAATAAAGCTGACGGTATCTGTGTAAACTATATCCTAACGTAATAGCAGCCTCATCACCCAACAACATAATATTTAAAATATTTCTTTGCGACCAAAAGAAAACAGTCCCCAATAATATTACTGGAACCAATATTGCAATGAGGCTCCATTTAGCTCCTGCAAGACTTCCCATTAACCAATAAGAAATAGTTTGCATTCCTTCTAAATTATTAGCAAAATATACTACGAAGCTAGCAAAAGCTGAACAAACAGCATTGAGAACCATACCAGATAAAATCAATTTAACAGAATTAGCTTGCCCACCTATATTGGCTATTATGAGAACCAATAAAGATACTAAAAATGCGCCAGCGAACGCTGCTAACCCTATAAAATTTTCTCCCAAAAAGACTCCTATTCCTAATAAAATTGCAATCGTAGCACCTAACGAGGCTCCTGATGATATACCTAAAATATATGGATCAGCCAGAGGATTTTTGACTATGGCCTGCATAATAACACCTGTTACAGAAAGTCCTGCGCCTACACACATCGCTAAAATTATCCGCGGCATGCGCAGCAGCCAAATAATATCATATATCGGTCCCTGTCCTCCATCCTCAACAAGGAAAGGATATTGTAAGCCCTGCAGTAAAACTTTTATAATTTGGCGTACCGGTATAGAAGCATTTCCGTAACTAAGAGCAGTAAAAAAGCTTATAATAAGAAATATTATCATACCGCCCAGCAGAAAATATATTTTCAACTTCATGATGAAACGCTCGCTTTCGTCAACCCACTTGCAAAAATCTCTATAGCGTCTACTACCCTAACACCTGGACTGCGAATAGTATAAAAAGGAATAATGTAACAGCTATTGTTCCTTATGCAGTGCAAACTACGCAAAGCAGGTATATTTTTAAATTTTTCCAGCATCAGATGAGCATATTCAGGAGATGAAGAAATAAAAACTACATCAGGATCATTTATCAAAATTTCTTCCAAGCTAATGGTTTCATTTTCACCTATTTTCTCATTTTCTTTACCAAGCACTATACCGCCAAGCTGTGTAACTAAATCACCTGGTAAGGTTCTGGGCGTATATATACTAACACCGCTTCCAATGCTGCTGATAATTAAAACTTTAGGTTTTCTGCCTAAAGAAAGTCTATTTTTGCAAGCGCCAATTCTTTCTGTAATATTATGAATGATATTTTCTGCTTGCGTTTCCTTACCAACAATTCTTCCTACATCTTTAATATATTTTATTTCATCCTCTAATGTATGCGTAGGTTGAAATTCTGCTCCATTTAATAAATTCATATAAACATTTACATGACGTTTATTCCAAAAATCAGTAGTTCCTATAGAACGACCTTTACCGCTAAAATCAAAATACCAACCTAAAATAAAATCCGGCTCCATTAAAAGAACGCTCTCCTGTGAAAACACCTGCCTGCTTCTTATAGGTATCTTCTCAAAGGCTTCCCTATGCTCTGGCTTAAGATAATTTTCATTAGCCAAACCGCCAAAAGCAATAATTTTATCAACAGCCCCTAAAGCAATCAAGGTTTCTACAGAATTTTGCCATAAAGCTACTACCTTTTTCGGATGCCTTGGATAAATATAATCATGCTTTTTCAAATCCGAACCGTAGCTGGTAACGACAAAAGAACTGCTATCATCTTTTTTTACAGTATTAACTTTTGAATCTAAATCTTTGGAAACGCATCCGCTTATCATTATGCAGATACTCAAAAACATAAAAACAATTACTCGCATAAGCTAATTTTAAAGAAGTATAATCAAAGGCTTTTATAGAGCCTTCGATTATACTCAAGAATAATATTATTAAAAATCAAATTTTGCCGATACCATAAAAGTTCTCGGAGCGCCTAATCCTATAGAATTTGAACCTGCAGCATACCAGTAATCACGGTCAAACACATTATAGCACATAGCGCTGATCGTTACGGGATTATTTCCCCACTTAGTTTTATAGCTTGCGCCTAAATCTAGGATGGTTGCTGAAGGAATATCTATTGGAGCCGCATAAGAAGATGTTTCTCTAATGCTTGTAGTACCAGTATAGTTTATTCTGCCAGTAATATTCCAACTGTCGTCTGGCTTATAAATTAAAGCTAAATCTCCGCTTAAACGAGGTATACCGCTTACGACGCGGCCGTCATTAACTCCACCTTGCGTTTTATTCTGGTAAGCGTGCAAATAGGATACACCGAAAATAGCGTCCCATTTTTTATTTAAACTGCCAACAACAGAATATTCTATACCACGATGGCGTTCTTCACCATCCAAAGCCCTTACTTTATATTTAGGCCCTTCTGATACAAGAATATCAATAGCATTTTCCTGAGTAATATCAAATAAGCTCAAGGTATGCAAAAGATTTCCGCTCTTGACCTTCATACCTATCTCATTTTGTTTAGTTTTGGTAGGTGGAAGCATTGCACCATCATTATTATAGCTAGTACCTACAGCAGAGCCCTCAGTAAAGGTCTCCGTATGGTCGGCATAAAAGGACAGATTAGGTGAAGCCTTATAAACTATAGCAGCCACAGGACTGGTAGCGTCGCTAATACGGCGTAATCCGCTGTTGCTGCCATTATCATAATTAGTAGTCTCAACCCTATGGCCGTGCATGCCTAAGGTTAATTCCACCTTTTTATCTGGTGTCGTAATTGTATCCAAAACACTCCAGCCATACATTACTGTCGTATACTGATGGGTAATAGGGTCCCAAAATACATTAGGCTTGGGCGTAGGACTGCCTGTATAAATATTGCCGCTAACATTATATTTGTTATTATTACTTACATTATTAACTCTATCTCGCTTAAAATCCTGACGTTCAACATTTACTACCCAATCATTCTGCCAGCCGCCTGCCATAAATTTACCTTTAAAGCCAGCGCCTAAATAAGTATTAGTATGATAAACAGGCATCTGTGTATAAACACCAGTATAATTGCCTGCCATATCGTTCAATGTACGGGAACTCCATTGCTGCAGCCAGCTGGTATAGTCTTCTTTATGATAGCCAGCATTAATAAAATAGCTTAAGCCATTCTCCCCCCAAAATTTTGTTCATGATTTAAAACTACTACAGTATTTTTATATGTATCGTTATTCCAAGTCGGCGCTAAGGTTTTAGTGTTCTTAGGTACTTGCGGCAAAGATGTAATTGCAGAACCCAAATTAATGGTACTACCCAAACCGCTGTTATTATCATAATCATATCCTGCCAACAAATTAGTTTTAGAATGCTTGCCTTTACGATCCAAATTTAAATAAACATTTCGCTGCTTATCATTCGCACCATCTTGGCGTAAATCGCCTACTGCATTCATCGCATTTAAACGTAGGCCCCATTCCTTATCCTTACCAAAACGATCCCCAACGTCAATTTTCTGAATCAAATAACTATCGCTGGCCCAGCCTAATTCCACACTGGCATTACGGCTGTCTCCAGCTTTTTTACTAGTCATATTGATAGAACCGCCTGACTGCGCATTAAAAGGGGAAGAATTTCCTGCTACGCCAATAGCGGGACCTGAAATAAAGGAAACAGATTCGGCAAAATTATATGGCATTTGTTTCTGATGCGTCATGTTAGGCACGCCGTTTAAATTCCATGCTTTAGCAGAACCAGAAAATCCTCTAATATATACGCTTGTATCCATAGACCCATTAGTTGTACGTATAGAAGGATCCAAGGTCAAAGCATCCAGCATACCTCTGCCGGGACGGGAAAATTCATCAATAACCTTACTTGTTAAGGTCACTTGATGTAATGGCGTTTCCATAACCGACTTTTTACCCAATAAGCCCACTTCTTGTGTTGTAGCAAAGCGTCCGTCTGCAATAGTTAGCCTGTCAGCCTCAACAACAATCTCATCAAGAGTCGTACTCATAATATCTTCTGCATAACATACCGAAGCCGCTGCTTGTAATATAGTCAACAATACAGCAAATTTCAAATTTTTTCTCTTCATCATATAAACCCCCTTAACACCGATAAATTTAACAGCAAACAATTTTAAATAGCAATTGTATTCAATACTGTTTTATAGTATTATAAAGGTGTGAGTAAGTCACAAGTCAAGGGATTTTAGAAAAGAGATGTTATAATTTACCATGAATACTACAGGCTTTTTGACTGTAAGAGAGTTCAGCAGTTTTACGCACATTCCTATTGATACAATTAAATACTACGACCGTATCGGAATACTAAAGCCAGCGCATGTTGGAGATAATAAATATCGTTATTATTTGCCCGAGCAAGCATTGCAATTAACCAGAATCATTTTTGGAGTTAAAGCACAGATACCCTTACAAATTATTAAACAAACTATAGAAGAAAATGACTTCAAGCTTTCTATGAAGCATTATATGGATATATATAAAATTTTAGATAAATCCATAAAAGAGTATAATGCAGTTCGCAATACTATATATAACCTTAATTATTACTACCGTCTCACTGAACTTCATCAAGCAAATACGATTTTCACTATTTATTTACCTGAATGGTTTATGATCCACTCAGCTCCTCTCAATATAAACGCCAATTATACAGAAAATGATTCCAATATAGCAAATGATTTATTTTTCAAGGGATTCTATGATAATACCTGGCCACATTATCAATTAGGCGCATACTACTCTATAAAAAACGTACTCAAACAAGATTTTTCTGTTGCTCGTTTCTTTTTAAAAACTGACCATCCTGAAGAATTTGATAAAAACGAGTTAGGATTTAATCCGTCAGGGAATTATTTATGCTATTTTTCATACGACAACGGCAAAAATTTAGCTATGACAGTAAAAAAATTTCTCAAAGCGTTAAAATCCTTATCTAAAGATTTTACTGGTAATATTTACGCCGTTAATATTATTAATAGCTTGATGACCAGTAACGCCAACGATTACTGTACTTTGATTTACGCGAAGGAAAAAGAAGATGAATAACTATATCAGTAGTAATAACACTTTAAAATATGATTCCATAAGGCGCAAAATAATTACATACTCTTATGAAAGCCAGCAAGGAAAATCCTTATTGCAAAAGCGCTTTGGTAATTTAAAAACCATACACATAATTGCTGTTTGCGTAAGATTATATCCTGCTAAAGATATAACAAATTTCAGACGCAATCCTGCTTTTAAAATTGCTTTTTACATATATTATGATATGCTGGAAAATTTATTGGAAGCAAAAAAAGCCGTATTGGAAATATGTCAGCACAAAAATCTGCTCACCATCATTTTAACAGAACCCGATACAAATATACAGCTTCATACCATAGAATTAATTAACAAATTATACGATCTGTTCAAATCGATAAATACAGCTTTATCAGAATGCGAAGAGCCTTTACTGCAAATAGCCATCTCCGCTGACTGCGGATACACACATTTTAGCACATCTGATAATACTAAAAAAAATCTTTGGTTGGGAGATGTATTAGAACGGGCAGAAATTTTATGTAATAACGCTAATAACGATCATTATCCAAATTTATTGATTTCGCACGCTATCTATCAACAGCTCACAAAAATAGAGCAAGAATATTTTACCAAAGCCTATTATATAAATCATATCGCTTGTTATGGCTGCTCTGCGCAAAATATAACGACCCCATCCTAATACACCCCTCGAAGATACTCTTCGGAAAAAATAGGATTACTATCCAATTTTGTCCGAAGTTTTTTTCTTGCTAAAGTGCTTTGTTTCGGATAAAATAAGATTATAGTCCAATATTTTCCGAAAGAAGTGAATATAATGGTATACATCAACAGGCAGCTGCAAGACAAAGTATTGCAATTAAGCAAGGAATATCCTGTAATTTTAATTACCGGACCGCGTCAGGTTGGCAAAACCACCATGCTCCGCGAACTGATGAAGCATGAAATGCAGCCTCGTGAATACGTCTCCTTGGACGACCTTAACGAGCGCGATTTGGCTCAAAATGATCCGGCTATGTTTTTGCAGATTCATCAGCCGCCACTTTTAATCGACGAAGTACAATACGCGCCCCAGCTCTTTACACATATAAAAATTCACGCCGACCAAAAACATATTCCCGGAAGCTTTTGGCTTACAGGCTCGCAGCTATATAAGCTGATGCGCGGCGTTCAGGAATCCTTAGCCGGACGGGTAGCGCTTTTAAAATTATTTTCCTTATCTCAAAGCGAACGATATGACAGCGAAGGTGCTCCTTTCCAAGTAAATCTTATGAATTTACGCAGCAAAAGCAATTCTGCGCCTGTGCTGACCGCGCCAAAGATTTTTGAAGATATTTGGCTAGGGAGTATGCCTGCTCTTTGCAGCGGTGAAGTTTCTGACCGTAATATTTTCTATTCCAGCTATCTCAGCACCTACCTTAACCGCGATGTACGCGAGCTTTCCAACGCTATCGATTCATTGAAGTTTATGAGGTTTATCACAGCGGTTTCCGCTCGATGCAGTCAACAGCTAAATTATAAAGGCATAGCCGATGATGCAGATATCGACCAAGCCACGGTCAAAAATTGGCTGAATATCCTGGAAACACTAGGCATAATTTTTTATTTGCATACCTATTCCAACAATGTCTTAAAGCGCACGTTAAAAACTCCTAAGCTTTATTTTTATGATACCGGATTAGTATGCTACCTAACAAAATGGAGCTCTCCGGAAGTAACCCAAAACGGCGCTATGAACGGTGCGCTCTTTGAAAATTACGTCGTTTCCGAAATCATGAAAAGCTATTATTATCATGGCTTAGAACCCTACGCTTATTACTACCGCGATAAGGATGCCAAAGAAATCGACCTGCTTTTAGAAAGCGACGGCAAGCTTTATCCCTTAGAAATAAAGAAGTCAGCCATGCCGGAAAAGCGTATGACCGCATCATTTTCCGTATTAGACAAAGCTCCGCTAAAACGAGGAACCGGCGCAATAATTTGTTTAAGCGAAAAACTGGGAGCTTTAGACAGCGAAACTCTCATAGTTCCCATAGGTTATATTTAAAAAGAAACAGCTTATGTCAGCGTAATTACGTACGCTTGCATAAGCTGTTTTTCTATGAAAATTTCCGCGCTTCTGCCAGCGCCCTCACAAATGATTTATCATGCCGCGCAGCTCCGTAAAGATAACGCCAGCTTTATCAGCAGGCAATACCTGGCAGGGCAGAGCGCGCAGATCGTCAATGCGCCAGCCAGCCTTTTGCTCCGCCAGCTTGTTCAGCGCTTCCTCCATATCGGCAGCCACCACAATAGCCAACGCATCAAGATAAAATTCGTTGTTTACGCAGGGCTCCTCGATCATGCTGTGACTGTGATAGGTCTTGTTGTGACGCCATAAGTAAATATTCATCCGCGCACCTCCTTGCTTTTCCTGATATTATTATACCATGCCTACCGCGGCTCTGTCATCGCCTTCGGCGCGCCAATCGCTGTGTACAAGCATTATATCACAAGCTCCAGCTGTGCGCTATTTACCAAAGACGCTGTTCACATAATTGACTGCGCTGACGGCGTTAGGCGCGTAATGCTCAGCGCCGATGGACGCAGCATATTCCTCTGTCAGCACTGCGCCGCCTACGACCACCTTGCAGTCGCTCACCTTGCGCAGCTCTGCAATCGTTTCCTCCATCGCGCCTACGGTCGTCGTCATCAGCGCCGACAGCCCCACCACCTTAGCGCCGCTTGTCTGCGCCGCCTCTACAATAGTATTCACAGGCACATCCTTGCCTAAATCCAGCACGCGGTAGCCGTAATTTTCCAGCAGCACCTTCACAATATTTTTGCCGATGTCGTGAATATCGCCGTGTACCGTAGCGATAATCACCGTTTCACCCTGAGTTTCGTCCACGCCCACAGCGTCGCGAATCACCTCGAAGGCTGCCTTAGCGGCGTCGGCGCTCATTAAAAGCTGGGGAAGGAACATAGTTTTCTTTTCAAAGCCGTTGCCCACAAAATCCAGCGCCGGAATCATATATTTATTGATAACCTCCAAGGGCGCTTCCTGCGTTAAAGCGGCGGCCGCAGCCTTGCGCGCTTCTCCCTGCAGACCCTTAACGATAGCGTCGTACAGACCCATTTCGCTAACCGCAGTCGCCGCAGCCTTAGGCGCATCGGCATAACGCTGCACGTATTCCTTGCAGCCTTCGTCATAGCCGCTCAGCGCACGATAGCCATAAAAAGCGTCCAGCATGGGCTTGCTCTGCGGGTTAATAATGCCGCAGGACAGCCCCGCCGCCAGAGCCAGCGTAAAGAAAGCACTGTTGACCGCCTCGCGTCCCGGCAGGCCAAAGGAAATATTGGACACGCCCATGACCGTATTGATACCCCGCGCCTTCATAGCGCGAATCACCTCGCAGGCAATGGCTGCGTTTTCCGCGCCGGTGGAAATAGTCAAAGCCAAGGGATCCACTACAATATTGCGGCTTTCAATGCCGTATTCAGCAGCGCGGGCGATAATTTTATCTGCCACGGCAATGCGTCCTGCCGCAGTATTGGGAATACCGCTGTCATCCAGGCACAAAGCGACCAGCACAGCGCCGTACTTTTTCGCCAGCGGCAGCACATGGCGCAGGCTGTCCTCCTTGCCGTTGACGGAATTGAGCATGGGCTTGCCGTTATACAGGCGCAGCGCTTTTTCCATAGCGTCGTAATTAGAGGTGTCGATTTGCAGCGGCGTATCGGTAATCGCCTGTAAAGCAGGTACGGCCTTAGCAATCATCGCAGGCTCGTCGATACCGGGAGAGCCCACGTTGACGTCAAGAATATGCGCGCCGCTGTTGATTTGCTCCAAGCCAAGGCGGCACACATAATCCAAATCGTTATTAGCTAAAGCCTCCTTCAAGCGTTTTTTGCCCGTCGGGTTAATGCGCTCGCCGATAATAACAGGCCCCTCGCCTAAATGCAATGCCCTGCCATAGGAGGACACAGCCGTCAAACGGCAGTCGCGGCAGCCTCCGGGCGGCAGCTGGCGGCATTTAGCAATCATCGCCGCAATATGCTGCGGCGTCGTACCGCAGCAGCCGCCGATAATGCTGGGTCCCTGCTGCGCCAGCTCATACATCAATTCGGCATATTCCTCCGGCCCTACGTCAAAGCAGGTCTTGCCGTCGCGCTGCACGGGCAGTCCGGCGTTGGGATTGATAATTACCGGCAGACTGGCAGCAGCCAGCATTTGCGGCAGCAGCTTGCCTACCTGCACCGGCCCCAGGCCGCAATTAAAGCCTATGGCGTCCACGCCCAGGCCCTCGCACATCACAGCAGCCGCTTCCACGGTAGCGCCCGTCAGCAGCTTGCCGTCCTCGTCGAAGGTCATGGTCACGCAAACCGGCAAATCGCAGTTTTCCTTGGCGGCCAAAACGGCGGCCTTGATTTCATAAGTGTCGCTCATAGTTTCTATTAAAATCAAATCGGCTCCGGCAGCCGCGCCATAGCGCACCATTTCGCTGTAGGAGGCCACGGCCTCCTCAAAGGGCAAATCGCCGTAGGGAGCCAGCAGCTTGCCCGTCGGACCTAAATTGAGAGCAACAAATTTATTTTCCCGACCGCCGCAGGCTTTCTTAGCGATAGCCACAGCCGCCTCGATGCTTTCCTTGCAGTCCAGTCCTGTCCCTTTCAGCTTAATGGGGTTAGCGCCAAAGGTATTGGACTTTACGATATTGGAGCCCACATCCAAATAGCCGCGGTGGACAGCCTCGACGATTTCCGGATGAATAAAGTTCCAGCTTTCCGGCAGTTCGCCGGGCTGCAGGCCGCGCGCCTGTAATTGGGTACCAGTCGCACCGTCAAAAAACAGCATTTGTTTACCTAATAGTTCCTTAAAATTCATATTTCCTTTTCTTCTCCTCTGGATTTAATACACAGGTTCTTAAAACGGCTTAGAAAGTGCCAGATACAAGGCGGGGCGGCGACGGCGTACTAGGAGTACGTCAAGGAGCCCCAACACAGTAGATGGTGATTTATAAGTCGTTTGTTCTATAAGGGCAGTTTATGTTGCCGCACGTCATACACCTGTTCCAAACGCATTCCGTTTTTTCCGACAAGCCGATAATCGCCGTCACCGATTTGGACGGAGCCATCATCAAGCCGTCGGTCAGCGTCAGGCCGATAAGCTTAGCGCAATTTAAAACAGGAAAAAGCAAACGCTGCTCCTGCAAATTCCAATCTCCGTAGCCTGGGGAAAAGCGTGGGCGTTGGGCTAAGCCGCCGGTATCTGCCGCAGCCTGCACCTGGTCGCAATAGCTTTCAATCAGCGACGCCGCCACAGCCTGAGCCGCCGCACCTTCAGCCACGCTGCCCAAGGCCAGACGGCGAATAGCCACGTCCACCCTGCTGCCCAAAGTTGCGCCCAGCAGCAGCGCCTCGCCGCAGCCCTGCAAATGCCGCGCCAAATCGCGGGAGGTTAAGCGCACACCGCAGTCCAGCGTAACCCCCTCCGCGTCCACCTGCACCCTGTGCTTTTGCAGCACATGCCGCGCCTGCACCTCGTTGCGCAGCTTAAGATACACCGTATCTACCAGCACACCGGACGCTTCGTCGCGCAAGTCGGCCCGCAGATACCGCAGCGCCTCTTTTCTATTGAAGTCCACAGTGCATCACCTTATTTTACGATTTCCGACAGATTGCGCATAATGCCGCCGATAATTTCCGGGCGGTTCATAGTATAAATATGTACATGATTAAAGCCGTTGGCCACCAAATCGATAATCTGACCCGTCGCATAAGCAATGCCCGCCTGCTGCAGAGCCGCAGGTTTATCGGCAAATTTTTCCACCATCGCGCGGAATTGCGGCGGCAGCTTCGTACCGCTCAGCTGGCAGATGCGGTTGATTTGATTAGCGTTGGTCACAGGCATAATGCCCGGCACTACTGGCACGTTAATGCCTGCCGAAAGCAGCCGGAACATATAATTATAAAGGATGGTATTATCAAAAAACATCTGCGTTACCAAAAAGTCCACGCCGGCCTCAACCTTGTATTTAGTGTTGTCAATATCACGCGCCATGCTGCCCGATTCAGGATGCCCCTCGGGGTAAGCGGCGCCGCCGACGCAGAAATCGCCCTGCTTTTTAATAAAACGCATCAAATCGCTGGCATGAGCAAAACAGCCGCCGGTGCCCTGCGCTCCCGCCGGAATATCGCCCCGCAGCGCTAAAATATTTTGAATACCGTTATTTTTCATTTCTTCCAGCACCCGGGTTATTTTAGCATCGTCAGCCTGCACGCAGGTCAAATGAGCCAACGCCGGAAGGCCATGGCTCTGTACCTCTTTAGCCAACGCTGCGGAATAGCCCACAGTGCTGCCGCCTGCGCCGTAGGTAACGCTGATGTAGGAGGGCTGTGCCTCCGCAATTCTTTTGACAATGCCTAGGCTGTTCTGCAGCTCCGTGCCCTGCTTAGGCGGAAAAACCTCGCAGGAAATGCAGACCTTGTCGCTGTTAAAAATATCAGTTAATTTTATAGAACCCATTACGCGCCTCTCCCTTATTTTTACGTATTTGATAGCTATTGTAGCAGTTAAGCTCCTATTTTGCAAACGAAACGTCATATTTTACCAAATTGATAGGCTTTTAGGGAAAGGAGTGCTAAAAAGGTTACAATTTACACGAGCAACAAAAAAATCCTGCGGCACACGTCGCAGGATTGCTTTTTCTTTGGCGGAGACGGTGGGATTCGAACCCACGTGCCGCGTAAACGGCAAACTGATTTCGAGTCAGCCGCGTTATGACCACTTCGCTACATCTCCATTGAAATAATATTATAGCTGAAATTACTGCTTTTGGCAAGAGCCAGCTTTAAGCGCTTTATTTTCCTGCCGCCGCCGCTTAAAAAAATTCTTCATCACCTGGGCGCATTCCTCCTCGCACACACCGGCGATAACCTCGGCGCAATGATTAAGATTAGGATTGGTGATAATATTGAAGATAGATTCCGCGCCGCCCGCCTTCACATCCGGGCAGCCGTAAACCACCGTATCTACACGGCTGTTGACAATTGCGCCGCTGCACATGGGGCAGGGCTCCACCGTAACATACAAAGCGCAGCCGCTCAGCCGCCAGCGGCCCAACCGCTTACAGCCCTCCCGAATGACGATAATCTCGGCGTGGGCAGTACCGTCCTGCCAGGTCTCGCGCATATTATGCGCCGCCGCGATCACCTGCCCGTCATGCACCAGCACTGCACCGATAGGGATTTCGCCCAACTCCGCGGCCTTACGCGCTTCCGCCAAGGCCAGCTGCATATAATGCTCGTGATCCATGCTCACTCCTCCGCCGCTTCCATCAGCGCTTCCCATTTTTCCATCAACTCCGCTATTTTATTTTCGTACGCCGTATGCTCTGCCGCCATAGCCGCGCTGTGCTCCGGGTCGGCATGATTAGCCGGGTCGGCCATTTGCTTTTCCAAAAGCCCCATCATGGCCTCCTGCTCGCGAATCTGCAGCTCTACCTTGGGCAGCAGCTTAGCCGCCTCCTCTGTGCTAAAGCGCTTAGGCTTAGCATCCGCTGTTTTTACCGCAGCCTGCACAACAGCGGTTGCTTTACCAGCCCGCTGCGCCGCCTCCTGCGCCTTGGCCAATTCCGCAGCCGCTTCGTCCTTGGCCTGCGCCAACCGCTGCTTTTCTTCCAAATAAAACTCGTAATTCCCTTTATAATCCTTGACCTGTCCGTCATCTATTTCCCAAATACGGTCGGCTACCTCGTTGACGAAATAACGGTCGTGGCTGACCAGCAAAACCGTGCCGTCGAAGGCCGCCAGCGCCGCCTCCACCGTTTCCCGCGCCATAATATCCAAATGGTTGGTAGGCTCGTCCAGCACCAGACAGTTAGCGCCGTCCAAAACCAGCTTGAGCAAAACCAGCCGGGCCTTCTGCCCGCCGCTCAGCTCGCCTATACGCTTAAACACATCGTCCCCGTGAAAAAGCATGCCGCCCAGCATGGAGCGCGTATGCTCCTCCGTAAAGCCGTACTCGATAACAAAATTTTCCAGCAGCGTTTGTCTGGGGTCCAACCGCTCATAGCTTTGGGAAAAATAGCCCACCTGCACTCTGTTGCCTATCTTCGCCCGTCCTTTAAGCGGCGCAATCTCGCCTAAAATAGTACGCAGCAGCGTGGTTTTGCCCGTGCCGTTAGCGCCCAGCAGCGCCGTCTTTTCCCCGCGCCGCAGCGTCAGGTTGATACCCTTGGCTAAAACCTTTTCGCCATAGCCAATAGTCAAGTCCTCCATAATTAAAACGCGCTCGGCGCATTCGGCCGCAGGCGGCAAACGCAGCTCAAATTCCTCGTGCCGCACCGGCGCGTCCATGCGCTCCATACGGTCCAGCTGGGACTGCCGCCCCCGCGCCATTTTACTTTTAATGCCTGCCTTAAAGCGGCGGATATAGGCCTCCGTGCGCGCAATATAATCCTGCTGCGCGTTATACGCCGCCTCCAGCGTCGCCGTCTGAATGGCCTTCTGCTGCAAATAGCGGCTGTAATTACCCTTAAAGGACTGCAGGCGGCCGCCCTCCATCTCCAAAATACGCGCCGCCACATTATCCAGGAAAGCGCGGTCATGGCTGACCACCAGCAGTCCGCCTTTAAATTCCTGCAAATATTTTTCCAGCCATTGGGTCATCACAATATCCAAATGGTTGGTGGGCTCGTCCAAAATCATAAAATCGGGGTTGCGCACCAAAGCGGCCGCAAGCATTAAGCGCGTTTTTTGGCCGCCGCTCAGCGTCGGCGCCTGCTGCTGCCACCATTCCTCCGTATAGCCCAGGCCGATAAGCACGCGCTTGATGCGGTTTTCAAAATTATAACCGTCGATAAATTCATAGCGCTTCGTTACCCGCCCATATTCCTCCAGGCAGGCTTCCAGCGCCTCGCCCTGCAAACCGGCAGAGTCGGCTTCCAGCTGCGCCAGCTTCTGCCGCAGCTCCGTAATTTCCGGACAGGCTTCCAGCATAAACTGCCAGATTGTGCCGTGAATTTCTGCAAAGCCCTGCTGCACATAGCCCACGCTGATGCCCGGCTCGAATTTTATACTGCCGCCGTCCACCCAATCTGGCTGCAGCAAACAGCGCAGCAGCGTCGTCTTGCCGCTGCCGTTGACGCCCACCAGGCCCACATGCTCGCCCTTTTCTATCATAAAGCTTACGTCTTTGAATATTTCATGAATGCCAAAGGCCTTGGCAATTTTATCTACCACTAGCTGCATAATTTTCTCCCTGTAAATTCCTATCCCTCTCGATAATCCCAGAACTGTTTTATATTTTCCGCTCCTGCGCTAAGACAAAATTTTTCGCTGTCGCCGTCTTTTTCTCACGCATTCGCTCTTTCACATTATATTTTTTATCATATCATCAATGTGCGGAAACTGCAACCATGCCTCTAAGCAAAAACGGCGCCCGCCCTAAAGCGAGTGCCGTTAAATTTGCCGCTAATGAAATTTTCACCTAAGCCGCTCTTACATATTCTTATAAAAGCGCTCGAACATATCGAGGAAGTTTGCCATATAATCGTGCGCTTCCTGCAAATCATGAGCGTCGGGATGGCTGGCAGCAGCGGCCCAGCGAGCTTCCGCTTCCGGGCTTGGCGCGTGCGGGCTGCCTGCGGGCATCTTGCGCATCATGGCGATAAGCTGCGGGTCGATAGCGCCGCGGAAGGACAGAACGCCCAGCACATTATTGCTGGCGTCCAGCAGCTTGCCCGCGTTGGCTACAGAAGCCATGGCATGCTCGCTCTTAGGCTCCGCGCCTAAGGTTTGGAATAAAACTACCTTCTTATTTTTCAGCGTCGGCAAATATTTCTTCATACTAGCGTTAGGCATACCGCGATCCACCCAATAGCCGGCAAAAACTACGCTGAAAGCGTCCGCAGCGGGAGCCTCACTGCAGCGGCAGAGCAGCGCTCTTGCGCCTGCGGCCTCGGCCAGCGCCTTAGCCACCTTTTCCGTATTGCCTGTTTTGCTGTCGTAAACAATTAAAATATCCTGCATCATCGTACTCCTTTACTTTAAATTTTTCATCGCGCCCAGCATTTTCTGCCCGGCGGCCTCAAACATGCCAAGAGGCCCATGCAAAATAAATTCCACCATGGTCAATAAAATTCTGTCCAAATATTTATAGTAGAATTTTCCCTTGGCAGTTAAAGCGTAGCTTTCCGCTTCCTGACGCAAAAGCCCCAGCTCCAGCCATTTATCAAGCAGCGGCTGCAAAAGCTTTTCCCAATCGGCTCCGCCCATGTCAGACAGCAGAGCAAAATTCAAGCAGCCCTTGTCCACCTGTCCGGAAAGCTGCTCTAGAAAAATATAGCTTAACGGATTTTTGCTGATTCCCATCATAGGCAGCTTGCCCTGCATTACCTTTTCCTGATAATCCTCACGCTTAAAGGACTTCATAAACTGATAACGTCCCAATCTGCCGCCGCAGGAACAACCACAGGCAAGAATATCCGTACCGTTTTTCACTAAGGTATTATATACGCTTTGTTCCCTTGACTCGCTAGCCCAATGGCAACAGCTGATAGCGCCTGCACCGCGCTGCTGCAAATAATTATCCGCCGCTAAAAACATCTGCCACAATTTCTCTTCCGTCTGCTCATAAACGATTTTCTTAGCGGCCAGCGCCTGACCTAAAGGAGATTTCGGCATGATTTGCAGCTTATACAAATCCATACCGCTGACGCCGCAGCTCAGCGCTAATTCAATATCGCGCAGCAGCAGCTCCGTATTCTGCCCCGGCAGTCCGTAAATCAAGTCGACAATAATCGTCGCGTCGCGCTGCGCCATGTCTTTAAGCTTGGCAATGACCTCCTCGCAGCTGCCCGTGCGTCCTATCGAACGCCGTAAGGCCGTATCAAAGGTCTGCACGCCAAAGCTGAAACGGTTGACACCTCCCTCCAGACAGGCCTGAAGCTTCTCTTTATCAATGTCGTATAGACTGCTTTCAAAGGTTATTTCGCAGTCCTCCGCCAGCGACGCAACCTCGCGTATTTTTGCCAGCAGCGCCCGTATCTGCTGCGCGTTAAACACGGAGGGCGTACCTCCGCCAAAAAACACAGCCTTAAAATTACGCTGTCGCATTACGCCTTTATTATACCATAAATCCAGCTCCTGCAATAAGGACTGCACATAAAGCTCTACCTGCTCCGGCGAAAAATGTTCCCGATAAAAGCCGCAGTAAGTGCAGCGCAGATTACAAAAGGGGATATGCAAATATAAGGAGCTATCCGCAGGCCCCTGCGCCTGTTCCAGCATTTTGTCAGACATAAAGCCCGGCAGCATTTCCGTCTTGCGGGGAATATAAGTAAAATCCTTAAAGGCAATCAAATCGCCATCAGACCGCCCCGTCAAAGCGTCGTAATCGTCCTTCCGCAGAAAAAGCTCCGCGTTATGCTGATAATTGTTCATTATTTATTCCTCCACTAAATCCGGATGCAGCTTGCTTGCCATCAGCCTGATGGCTTCAGGATAACGCAGCCCCGGATTCAATAAAAAGAGCTCGTCCGGCAGATAAAAGACCTGCTTATTACGCACCGCCTCGATAGCGCCCCAGGCAGGATTATCCGTAACCTCACTGCGCAGCTTATTTTCAATATCCTGCTTGCTGCCCATAGAAGTAATAAAAATAACCTGCGGATTTTTCTCCACCAAATCCTCCAAACTGTAAGGAGCCATATCCGGCTGGCTGCCCATAGGCCCGGCCACAGGCTTTGACGTACCATGCGCAATATTTTGCAGCTGCAGCATTTTGGCGCAGCAGCCTGCGATGCTGGTATCCTTTTCCAGTGTTACGCCCATATTGGTAGTATGGATAATCGCCACGGTGCGCTTAGTCTTAGGCAGCTTTTCCACCGTCTGCTGAATAGCGGCGTCCAAGGAAGCAGCCACCTGCCGTCCTTTTTCCTCACGTCCCAGCATTTTACCCAAAACAATCAGGCTGTTTTTCACATCGTCATAGCTCTTTAAGCTTAAAACTATTACCGGAATCTTGTTGCTTTCCAAGATGGAAATATACCGCTCGTGCATTCCCTTATAGGCAATGACCATATCGGGATGCAGGCTGACTACCTTTTCGATATTGATGTTGAAAATATATCCCACCTCGTCGGCTTCCTTAGCAAAATCCGGCACCTGCCCAATTTGCGTTTTAGCGCGGCCCACCACCTTGCCGTCCACCGCCTGCAGCAGCTCCAAAAAGGACGGCGACAGCGCCACAATGCGTTGGGGCGGCTGCTGCACAACCACCGTCCTGTTATTAGCGTCGACGATGGTATGCTTGCCACCGCCCGTAAAGCTGCTGTCATTGCCGCCGCAGCCTGCTGCAAAAAGAAATACCAGACCTATAATAAATATTAACAACTTTTTCATGTTTTCTCCAAATTTTCCATTACAAATAAAGCAGGACGCAACGACCTGCTTTATTGCGTTTTTAGAATTTATATTCCATACCGAATCTGTATACGCGGCCAATATTGCCGTCCGCATAAGCGCCGAAGTTCTGGTGATTGCTGATATTATCGATACCCAAATAAATCTTGGTATCTTCATTAATATATTTAGAGGTCATGATATTGGCAATGGTAAAGTCCTTGGTCATATATCTGGAATTTCCCATAGAACTTCTTTCGTTATCACGACAATAGTAGCTTAAATTAGAAACTAAGTCAAAGCTGCAATCCCAGGCATATTTATTCTGCGGCTGATAGGAAATACCAAAAATAATCTGATGCTTAGCGCGATCAGTCAAGCGGCTGTCGTCGCTCTTATCCTTTGCATCCAAAAACGTATAACCAGCATTTACATAAATATCTTTAGCAACTTTATGATTACCATATAATTCGATACCCTGTAAAGTAGCTTTAGGTACGTTCCTGTAAGTCATAATTTGGTCAGGCCCTACAAGTCCCGGATGCGTAGCGTCATTTGTATCCCTTCCAGTATAATAGGAAGTAATCAAATCCTTAACATCATTGCGGAAAGCTCCTAGATGAACAGTCGTAGTATCTCCCCAATCCTTTTCAATAGCCAGTTCATAGCTCAAGGACTTCTCCGGTTGTAAATCGGGATTTCCCTCAAAAAATTGTCCTGGTATCGGGAAAGGCATTCCAGTTGGCTGAATAGCTGAATACATTTCCCAATAGTGATACAACTCATTGACGGTAGGCGTTTTGTAGCCCTGCCCCACTACGGCCTTAATGCGTACATCATCGGCAGCATGATAGGTACTAGCCAAACGGCTGGTAAATTCACTGCCGAATTGGTCGCTGTAATCATAGCGCACAGAAGGTATAATCAACCATTTATCCGTAGGGCGGAACTCGTCCTGCACATACGCTGCCGTATAATTTACCGAAGCCTCGTCATAAGCGTCAAGCACACTGCCAGCCCCCGGTAGCGGTGTGCCTTTTCTTTTTATGCGCGTACCCTCGCTTTTGTCTTGACGGTACTCTAACCCAGCGGTCATTTTATGTTTATCGCTTAAAGTCCAGCTATCGTGACCTTCAATAACGCTCAAAGTACGTTTTACAGTATCAATTTTAGGAACAGGGTCTACATGAGTCTGCGGGCGCCACGAACCCATCATAAACAATCTTTTATATTCGTCTGTAACGCTAGTATATTTTTTATCGTACACCGACCTGTACGCTCGGATAATCCAATCCTGATTTTCATCGCTGCCAGAATAACTTAAAGAAAAATCCGTTCTTTTATTATCATTAATTATAGAACCATAGGAAGTAATTTCTTGGGGTATTTGTCCCATGGGACCCATAGATACCGTTGTATTTTTAACGCTCTTGCTATCTTTATGCGTTTCTTCTTTTAGTCTGCTAAAATCAGCGGTAAGTTTATTCCCATTATCAAATTCATAACCCAAGCTCATGGAGATTGGCTGTTCTTTGCCATTAAAATTGGCGTCGTTACCTTCTGAAATTTCATACGGTCTGTTTTTATTCAAGCCTGCGTTTAATTTATAGCTGTAGCGGTTTTCCTTGCCCTGCAAATATAAATTACTCTTATAGCCAGCGCCCTTACCGTTTTCATACCAATCGTATTCATAATTAACCACAGCCATAGTTTTATCCGGCTGCTTAGTGATGACGTTAATAACGCCGCCCATAGCGTCGCTGCCATAAAGCGCGCCTGCCGGTCCGCGGATAATCTCTACCTTTTCCACGTCCTCCATACGAATGCGGTCCACATCCCAAGCGTTAGCAGAATTATACGATAATTCGCCGCCTAAACGCTTACCGTCCACCATAATCAAAACATGGCGCGATTCGCTGCCGCGAATGCTGACATTGCTGCGTCCCTGGAAGTCGTTAAAGATATTAACGCCTAACGCGTTTTTCAAAGCGTCGCGCAGGGTTTTGGCCTGAATCTGCTCTAATTTTTTACTGTCCACAACCTGTACGGAAGAAGGCGATTCCTTAACGGACAAAGCAGTTCTCGTAGCCGTAATCACCATTGTGTCCAAAGTAAACTCTAGAGGATTCTCCTCAGCAAATACCGCTGTACCCCCCCACACTGCATTGCTCGTCAGAAGGGCAGCCGTCAATAACGCATACCGATATTTTCTTTCCATAACAGTCACTCCTGTTTTTATATTTTGTTTATGCCCGCCCCAATTAAACCACAAAGCGCGCATCCACAAGCAAATTAAAAAGCCTTTTGCCGCAAGCACGGCAAAAGGCATAAGGGCAGTCCTGCCCCTTTGTTTCATACTGTCGTTCGCAGCATAGCAACTACAACATATCGGGCAGTTCTTCTGGCTCTGCGTCATGGCTGCGTTCCTCCTTCCCAGTTTCCCAGTGGCTATAGAACGCGGCTCGGCATTACAGCTGCGGGACAGCACAGGCTTTGAACCTGTTTCTCTATTAAGCGTCAGCACCCGATACGGTTAAATATTTTACTCTTTTTGATATTTTTTCTCAATAACAGTATAGCGCATTTTGTAACATAAGTCAACTTTTTAGAAGAATAAGTTCTGCCTATCCTCTTACCCCTTACGCTGCGCCAATTCATGCCTTCTACGCGCCCCACCCAATAACGTCCCCAGACCCTTTTCACCAGCAGCTCCACGGAAAGCAGGCTCAAAGCCAGCATAATTATAAACAGCAGCGGATAAAAGCTCAAATTCTGCGGCGTCAGATGTAAAAGCTCCAGCATTTTACTGCCTGCGTACATATAAATAATATGGATTAAAAACAAGCCGAAGGAATAATTCCCCAAATACATCATAAAGCGCTTGCTCAGGCTGTCCTGCTCCTCCAAGGAATGAGCGCAGCGAAAAAGCACGGCAATGGTAATGGTATACAGCAGTAAATTCAGCGGCAGGCAAACGAATTCCAAAATATGCAGGCTGTGCCAGTAATATTTTGCCAGCCAGCACACCGCTACCGCCGGCAGCGACAGGGAAAACATACCTATCAGCAAAAAGTGGTGCGTATCTATCCAGCGCAGAAAGCCTTTACGATAAACATAAGCGGTCATGCCAAAGCAAAAATAGGCTAAATAACGCAAAAAAGACAGCGCTTCTACCAGCCCAATTGCGTACTGGCTTGTCAGCGGCAGATTATTGGCTATCTTCCATAAGAGCTGCAGCAGCACAGCCTGCATTAAAAAATACGGCAGCTTTTGCTGTAAACGGATGCGGTTAAACAGGCGCAAAATTAAAGGATATACGGCATAAAACCCAAATAAAGCTCTGAAAAAGCCCATATGCACAGCGCTGCTGCCCGTCAGCAGCAAATAGCCTATCTGCCGCCAGCTATACGCCGCGTCGCTGAAGCAGCAGGCAATCGCCAAATATAATAAGGAAAATAATACATAGGGCATCAGTACCGATAAGCACATCTTTTTAAAAAAGCTCCATTGGTAATGGTCTGCATGACGATGATGGTTGATAAAAATATAGCCGGAAACAAACATCACCAAGGGAACGGCAAACAAAGAAATAATATCCAGCAGCATCTCGGCAATAGCTACCCATGACGCAGCCCCGGCCTGACTGAAATACCAGGCGGTGTGCATCAGCATGACGCCCAGCACGACAAAGCCCCGCAAAACTAAAGTAATACTCATAATAACATCTTCTTTCTCCGGCCCTATTGTACTACAAGACGCGCGCCGTTAAAAATACAGATTCGCTATGCCAGCTATAACGTCAAGGAATAAATTGCGGACGATAAAAGGTAAAACAGCCTTCTGCCGCGCTCTGTCCAACGCAGTAGAAGGCTGTCTTTCAAAAAGTTCCTAACATATTTGCCAATGTCCCCTAAGCAAGTATATCAAGAAGAAGGTATTGTGCATTCATCTATTGATTTGTCTGATCCAAGCAAGTGTAAAATTTGTATCTCAAGAAAATTTTTAAGGAGAAAATTGTTGTTTTGAAAAATTTTTATATGCTTTAAGCGGCAGCGGCTGCTGCGCCGGCGGCGGGGAAGAAGGGCCATACTACCGGAATAACCAGAATGGATACTACCAGGCATACGGCAACCAAACCGGAACCGCATTTTACATAGTCCATGAATTTATATTTGCCGGGGCCCAGTACCAGGGTATTCGGAGGAGTGCCTACGGGAGAAGCGAAAGCGCAGCTGGAGGCAATCAGAATAGCCATCAGTACGGCTTTCGGAGAAGCGCCCATTTGTGCGGAAAGCGCGATGCCAACCGGGCACAGCAGAGCTTTGGACGCGGTGTTGGACATGAACTGAGTCAGCACCACAGCCAAGCAGAACAGTACGGCGGTAACAGTGTAGGGAGAAGGATCGCCGCCCATCATGTTGACGGTAGCTTCAGCGATCAGCTTGCCTGCGCCGCTGGAATTCATAGCGTTAGCTACGGGAATCATGCCTGCAAACAGGAAGATTGTTACCCAGTCGATGGAATTATAAGCTTGCTTTTCGGTAATGCAGCCTGTCAGTACGCACAGTACCGCTCCCACAACAGCAGCCAGTTCCAAGGGCACCAGGCTGGTAGCCATACACAGGATAACGCCTGTCATAATCACGCCGCAGATGATCTGCTTTTTGGTGCTGGTAGCGTTGGCTTCAAATTCCTGCTCTACGTCAGCCTCAACATTCACTACATCGTCGGGCAGGAAGTATTTGCCAACAAACATCATATAAATGATACCGGCAACCGTAATTGGAATGCCGATGTAAGCGTATTCAAAGAAGCCGAATTGCAGGTCTTCCATGCCGGCGGCCTTCAAGGCTACGTTAGCCAGAATGTTAGGCGGTGTGCCGATCAGGGTAATGGTGCCGCCCAAGCCTGCGGCGAAGGCCAAAGGCATCAGCTCGCGGGAGCTGGACAGTTTGGCGTTAGCGCAAATGCCCAGAACTACCGGAATCAGGCAAGCCGTAGTGCCGGTGTTGGAAAGAAAAGCGGACATTAAAGCCGCAATAATCATAATACCGAACATCAAGCTGTTTTCGCCTTTGCCAAACAGCTTTACTACAGCGCCGCCGATCTTTTGCGCCAAACCGGTGTAAAACATAGCAGCGCCAACTACGAACATACCGCCAAATAAAACTACGGTAGAATCTGCCAAACCCAGGAAAATTTGATTTTCGGGCACCAAACCCAAAGCGCTGCAGGCTACAGCCGCCATTACTGCCGTCATTGCCAACGGAATCATTTCAGTGACAAAGAGCAGAGCGACTACTGCCAAAAGAATTAAGCATTTAATTGCCGGACTCATACTATCCCTCCAGTTTATTTTTTGTCTTTAAAAAGATTTACGTATTGGAACGTGTTGGCGAACAGCTTACCATCCTCGCCGCGATGGGGAAAGACCAGTCCTTCCTTCTTACGGTTTTCAATCGCGCGATAATAAAACTTTTTATCCACCTGTCTCAGGTACTCCCGAATTTTTGATTCTTCCTTTTCATTTTCGTTATCAATGATGAGAGTTACATCCAATCTGACTCAGCTCCTTTCTTTTTATTATTAGAGAGTTCCCTTTGACTGTTATAGATTATACAATATATTCCGAAATAAGAAAAATACCTGATTGGCATTAAAGTTATGCTAAAATCAGTATATGTTCCTTATAAACACAGGCAAACAAAAACCGGCTGGAGAAAGATATACAAGGAGGTGGGAGATACAATACCTTTCTCAAGCCGGTCTATATCGATTTAATCGTAGCATTCGTTATAACAGAACTGTCTTCAGATACTTCCAGTAAAAATCCCTATCCATAATTTTCAGCCAACGGCTGAACAATACCTGCAGCTGCATTCCAATCAGCCCCTTTTCAGCGCTCTAACGGAAGAATCGGACAGCTTAGCGCCTTGAATGCGTTTAATGAAATCTGCTGCATCCTGACCACGATGAGGAAATACTTGAGCTGCTGCATTGCGTTTTCTTTGCAGATAAGCGTACACACCGGTTTTTTGTTGAATGTTTTGCTTTGCTTCCATGATGATCTACTCCTTTGCTAAATTCTTACAAGCTGTATTCACAAGGCCTCTTGCCTTTGTTGGTAACAGTATACAACAAAAATCTTAATAATAAAAATACCTAATAGGAATTAAAATTATAACTAAGCAATATATTCTTTGGCAGCAAAATTTCCCTGTAAATGATTTTGCATTTGCAGGTTGCTTTATTTTTCTCAATATGCTAAACTGATTTAGTAAATCAAGAAAATATCCTATTTATTTTTATATCTTACTTTGGAGGTGAATCGTTTGGAATTAGATACCTACCGTAACTTTCTTGCCATAGTCGAAGCAGGCAGCTTTACCGGCGCCTCCGATTATGTGCATATCGCTCAGCCGGCGCTGAGCAAACAGCTGCGCAATTTGGAAAACTATTTTGGCGCTAAGCGGATCCTCACCCAGCGCGGCAGCCGCCAGATTCTTTTAACGGAAGCAGGGCGCGCTCTTTATCAAAAGGCTAAATATATGTGCTCGCTGGAGGATTTGGCCCGCAATGAAATTGAAAATATCATGGGCGGCGTTATCGGCACGCTGCGCTTCAGCATAGCCAATTCCCGTTCGCCGGTTTTTATTGAATCCTCTCTCAAGGGCTTCTGCCAGCTCTACCCCAATATAAAATGCGAGCTGTATGAAGCCGGTATCAACGAGCAAAGCCAGCAGCTGCTCAACGGCATCACGGAGCTGGGCATTTTCAGCGTTCCCGTTAATCATCAGGATAATTTTGAAATACTGTTCCGCCGCGACGAGGAGCTGGCCGCCGTTTTTCACCACGAATCAGTTTTTTTAGAAGACGATAAGCCCTGCGTCGAGCTCAAGGACCTGCATAATGTTCCCGTCAGCCTTTCCGCCGGGTCTGCCGATATCTTTCTCAAGGGCTGCGAGCAGGCGGGCGTTATGCCCCGCGTCACCTGCGTCAGCACTACGCGCAGCACGGCGCTGGCCTGGACGCAGGTTAAGGCGGCTATTTCTATCGTGCCCGTAGAGCCGGGCGAGGATTTAGGCGAAGGCTTCGTTATCAAAAAGATAGCCGACCTGAACGCCGACGTCTATAAAACCGTAGTCAAGGTCAAGGACCGCCCGCTTTCCGTAGCGGCGCAGCACTTCCTGCGCTTTTACGCCCGCACCCGCGGCAGCCAGCAGGTTTGCGATTTAGAAGCATTGCTGAAAAACGAAACGCTGTGAACCGCAAGCAGCTAATCACATAAAAACAAAAGCGTTAGCCGTATCGCCGTAACGACGTAGCTAACGCTTTTTTGCAGCCTGCCAAATTTACAAATAAAAAAACCGCCTGCACGGCGGCTTTTTTACTGCTTAGCGTTGCCACACCCCTGTAACAAGCTAACATAAAATGGAGGAGAAGGATAAGGAGAATTGATAAGAGATTATCAGAACAGCATATGAATAATATGCAAAAGCAAATGTCCGGTTTGCTTATGTTCCAGTAGATTTTGGAAATCAATATTTCGTCCCGCTTGCTTAGTCGATAAAAAACCGCTCCTGCAAGCAGAAGCGGTTTAATGCGCTCATTTAAGGGAACTGCCACTCTCACATAAACAGCACCTTATCTGTTAACATCTCTCCTGTCGCTCGCAGGCCAAGCATATGCTTGTGTATAGCACTTTGCTGACTTCAGGCAAGCCTGTTACAGCGGCGGGACCGTATGGATTTACACCAATTAGCACTTTACACGAAATATTGATTTGATGTTTTAATTATACTCATTATCATTAAGAATGTCAAGACTCTAGAGAAGATTTTATAGAATTTTTTCTTGCGATATCTTGTGCTAATAAGATTACTAAGCAAAGAAAGCGGAGCTATCGCTCCGCTTTCTGGTCCAAGCACATGCTTGCTATTTTTGACTGTCGTAATGCCGTATTGCCGCCCTATCGATATCAAAAGCGCGAATCAATTCGGTAACGGCCTGACTGGGAGAAACTACGCCGTTGACGGCCGCTTCCATAACCGCAGGCAAACGTCCTTTAATCATTGGGTCTTCAAAGAACAAATTATGCAGATGTTCGTCGATCATGCTGTTAACCCAGGACAGTGTCTGCGATTTACGCCGTTTTTCAAAAGCGCCGGATTCTTTCGTCAGCTTTTCAAAATGCTTCATAACAGCCCACAGTTCAAGCAAACCTTCTTTGGTTACGGCAGAGCAACGGTAAGCGTGCGTCTTCCAGCCTTCCGTTGCCGGGCGGATGAATTCGATCATACGCTCGTATTCGCCCTGGGTAACGATGGCCTTGGGCAGGTTGTCGCCATCGGCTTTATTGACCACGATAGCGTCGGCTACCTCCATAATGCCTTTCTTGATGCCCTGCAAATCGTCGCCAGCACCCGTAAGCACTATGAGCATAAAGAAGTCGACCATGGAGCGAACCGTGATTTCAGACTGGCCTACGCCTACGGTTTCCACCAGAATAACGTCGCAGCCTGCAGCTTCGCACAAAAGCATGGTTTCGCGGCTCTTACGCGCTACGCCGCCCAAAGTACCCTTGGCCGGAGACGGACGGATGAAGCAGTTAGGCTCGCGGGAAAGCATTTGCATACGTGTTTTATCGCCCAAAATAGAACCGCCGGTGATGGAGCTGGTAGGGTCGACTGCCAAAACAGCGACCTTATAGCCCTGACGGCACAACATTTGGCCAAAAGCTTCGATAAAGGTGCTCTTGCCGGCGCCTGGCACACCGGAAATACCGATGCGCAAGGCTTTGCCGGTGCGCGGCAGCAATGCTTGCAGTACGCGCTGCGCCTTATCAAAATCTTTCGGAGCATTGCTTTCAATCAGCGTAATAGCTTGGGATAAGGTTTTACGATCGCCCTCACTGACTCCTTTTATCAACTCTTCAGGACTAGGTTTTTTCCTCAAGGGGAATTTCCTAATTTTATCCACAGGGTTATATTTCTCCTCTGAGACAGCGTTTACGGCGCTGTCGATCCCGCCCATCACAGAGCAGGCAAAGTTGGGGTCTTTTTTCAGGGGTACCCAACTCGGCCTAATGTCTTTTTCACCAGTTTCAGGCATTTAGCTCACCTCGTCCCTACTACTCGTCAGCCTGTTCAGCTTTAGCGCGGTCTACCAGCATTTGCAGCAGCTGGATGCAGCATTTAGGAATATTGGTGCCGGGACCAAAGATGCCTGCCGCACCGTGCTCGTACAAGAAGTCGTAATCCTGCGCAGGAATTACGCCGCCGATGCAGACCATGATATCTTCGCGGCCGCGTTTTTTGAGTTCCTCAACGATAGCCGGCAGCAAGGTCTTGTGGCCTGCGGCCAGGGAGGAGAAGCCAACCATATCTACGTCGTTATCTACTGCGTCTTGCGCGGATTCTTCTGGAGTCTGGAACAACGGGCCAACGTCGACGGTCCAGCCCATATCGGCAAAGGAGGTTGCCAATACTTTTTGACCGCGATCATGTCCGTCCTGACCCATTTTAGCCAGGAAGATACGCGGACGGCGGCCTTCAAGTTTTTCAAACTCGTCTGCCAGCTTAGTAGCTTGTTCCATATCGTCGTTGCCGCTGAATTCGCTGGAATATACGCCTGATACGGTATGGATAACGGCGTTGAAACGGCCGGATACCTTCTCGACTGCGTCGGAAATTTCGCCCAGGGAAGCGCGGTCGCGGGCGGCCTGTACGGCCATCTCCAGCAGGTTGCCATTGTCGCGGCTTTCTGCTGCGCGCGTAATAGCTTCCAAATCGCGTTGAACTTTTTCGCCGTCGCGTTCTGCTCTCAGTTTTTCCAGACGTTTAATCTGTGCGTTACGTACTGCGGTGTTATCGATGGACAATACGTTCAGCGGATCTTCTTTAGCCAGACGGTATTTATTCAGGCCGACAATGGTTTCTTTGCCGCTGTCTATATTAGCCTGACGACGGGCTGCGCATTCTTCGATACGCATCTTAGGCAAGCCGGTAGCGATAGCCTTGGCCATGCCGCCCAAAGCTTCGACTTCCTGGATATGAGCCCAGGCGCGGCGAATGATTTCGTTGGTGAGATATTCGACGTAGTAGGAACCGCCCCACGGGTCGATAATCTTGCAGACCTTGGTTTCGTCCTGAATGTACAGCTGGGTATTGCGCGCCAGACGTGCGGAGAAGTCGGTCGGCAAAGCGATGGCTTCGTCCAGAGCGTTGGTGTGCAGGGATTGGGTATGGCCCAAAGCTGCGGACATGGCTTCCATACAGGTACGGGAAATATTATTGAACGGATCCTGCTCGGTAAGGGACCAGCCGGATGTTTGGCTGTGAGTACGCAAAGCCATAGATTTCGGGTTCTTAGCGCCGAAGCTCTTGAGGATCTTAGCCCACAGTACACGGGCAGCGCGCATCTTGGCAACTTCCATAAAGTAGTTTTTGCCCATATCCCAGAAGAAGGACAAACGCTTAGCGAATGCATCAACAGGCAGGCCTGCAGCTTCGCCGGTGCGGATATATTCCATGCCGTCGGCCAGTGTGTAGCCCAGTTCCAAATCGCAGGTTGCGCCGCATTCCTGAATGTGGTAGCCGGAAATGGAAATGCTGTTGAACTTCGGCATATATTTAGTAGTGTATTCAAAAATATCGCCGATGATACGCATGGACATAGCAGGCGGATAAATATAAGTATTACGAACCATGAATTCCTTCAGGATATCGTTTTGGATAGTGCCCGCCATGATGGATTTATCAACGCCCTGCTCTTCGCCGGATACGATGAAGAATGCCAGAATAGGCAATACAGCGCCGTTCATGGTCATGGATACGGACATCTGGTCCAGAGGAATACCGGAGAACAGGATGTTCATATCGAGCATGGAGCAAACGGATACGCCTGCCTTACCAACGTCGCCGACTACGCGAGGGTTATCTGCGTCATAACCGCGGTGGGTAGGCAAGTCGAACGCGATGGACAGACCCTTTTGGCCTGCTGCCAGGTTGCGGCGGTAGAAAGCGTTGGATTCTTCCGCAGTGGAGAAGCCTGCGTATTGGCGTACAGTCCAGGGACGAAATACGTACATGGTGGAATACGGCCCGCGCAGGAACGGAGGAATACCGCTCATAAAGTCCAAATGATTGCATTTATCGTAGATGTCCTTGGTGTACAGCGGAGCTTTAGGAATACGTTCCAAGGTAGTATCGTACAGGGCGTCGTAATTCTCGCCCATTTTTGCTTCCAGATTTTTCTTCCATTCGTCATAGGAACAGGACGGATGATCTGGAATAGACACTTTAGTGAAATCAGGATTAATGCTCATTATTCAATCATCCCCTTCTTCTGTTGCAGTTTCTTCAAGGTAGCGAAGCAGTTAGCTTTTACGCTGATAAAATCGTCAACACCGGCTTCAAGATAGATTTTTTCCAAATCTTTGGGCGCAGCACCGGCCAAGAACAGCGTCATGTTGGGGTTAGCAGCTTTCAGCATAGGAGCCAAAGCAGGCACGTCTTCAGGATAAGTTTTATCGGTGGAGCAGATTACCGCTACATCGTAAGGAGTACCCTTGCCGTCAATGCCTTCTTTAAGCGCAGCTACGCACTTCTCATAACGGGAACCCGGTTTGCCCTCATCGTCTTGGAAGCCGTTGTTCAGATGTACGTTGAATTCGCCTACCTGCAGGAAGCTGGTGGAGAAATCTGCACGAGCCTTGTGCTGCGGGATGGGTCCCATATTGGCCAGGAATACTTCGACGTTCTTACCGGTTTCCTTCACGTATTTTTCAGTGTCAAAGCGCAGTTCTTCATAACGCTCGGTCCAGTGATGTGCTGCAATAGGAGTAATTTCTGCAATTGCAGTAGCTTTGCAGCCTGCTGCAGCAACCTGCCCCAGCGTAGCGCCATTACTGAACGCTTCGATAGCGCCTTCTACGGTAACGACGTTCGCCAGTTTGCCTGCCAGATAATTGGTATCGATATCGGCAACGTAAGCTGCTACTGCGGCTTCGCGTTGTTTCTTCAGCTTCGGCGTATCTTCTTCGCGACGCTCCAACGGTTCTTCCGTCATGTTAGGATACATGTTGACGCCAACAGCGCGGTCTTTGCGCATTTCCAAAGCTTTAAAGCGTTCTTCCAAGGTCTTGGCAATTTGAGCTTGAGGATAGCCTGCTTCCAAAGCTTTAACCATACCGCCCATTCCTTCAATCTTTTGGAATTCAGCCCAAATCTTTTCTACGATTTGTTTGGTCAGCGATTCAACTGCCCAAGAGCCGCCAGCCGGGTCAATGGGGCACAGCATACCAAACTCTTCTTGCAGCATTACATGCAGGTTACGTGCAATGCGGCGGGAGAAGACGTCGCCTTTACGAATCAACTCGTCAAACGGCGGGTTTTCGTAAGTGTTTACGCCGCCTACAACACCGGAGAATGTTTGGGTGCAGTTGCGCAGCATATTTACATAGGGGTCGATAACAGTCTTGGTGAAGCGAGCGCTGCGGCCATGTACCATGATAGCGCGATCTTCAACATCTGCGCCAAAGGCTTCCATAATAGCAGCCCATACTTGGCGAGCTGCACGCAGCTTAGCGATTTCCATGAAGAAGTTAGCGCCTTGGTTAAAGGCAAAATACAGGGATGCTGCAATATCTTTCAGTTCAATGCCGCGAGCCTGCATAGCGCGAATGTATTCAACTGCGGTTGCAAAGGTGTAAGCAACTTCTTGTACGGATTCTGCGCCGCCATCAGTAAAACAGTCGCTGCGTACATATACAGGACGGATCAGGGGAGCGTTAGCGCGGCAATATTTGATGGTTTCTGCCATCTCATCATACAAGCATTCCAAAGATGTATTCGTTTTGCCGTTTACTACCAGCTCGCCAATCGGGTCAGCGCCGATAACGCCTTTTACGCCCTTCAGTTCTTTGCCTGCGCCCTTTAAAGCCGCTTCAGTCAGCGCCAGAATACCTTTAGCGCCTGCGCCTGCATAAATCATGATGGGATATTTATCCAGTTTCAGACCGTTCAGCAGAGTGCTCATATCGTCAGCAGTAGTGATATTTACGCCTACGTCGCCGACCTTAGCAGCGTCTTTAGCGTCAATGCCAGCCAAAGTAGCGCTGTCCAGTTTTATATGATAAACAGTAGAACCTTTGGCGATTTCTTCCTTCAGCAGCTCATTATTATCGCTGGGCAGAGTTTCATCGCATGCCTGGGCAATGCCCCAAGGTTCATGTACATAACCATTCAAGGTTGCGCCGCGCAGGTAATCGCCCATACCGGGATAATCATCTGTGGGCAGGATGGGATCCATTTCTTTACGGCGATAAATGGGGTCGAAAGTAATGCCCTCGTAATTTTTCGTATACATAATCTTGTCAAAGGGAGCGCCTTTTAAGAGTGCATTGCATGCCTCCACCCATTCGTCCCATTCAGGTTCGGTAAATTCATCCAAGGTAACCTCGGGGAATTCGGTTACTTTTTCTGATTTACGCAGCATAGCTTCCAGCTCTTGGTCTGTCAACGGACGTTCGCCTTCAACAGCAGCTATTTTTTGTTCATCAGCCATCTAAATAATCCTCCTTTTAGATTAAATATTAGTTTGCTTTGATTAGGTGCAAATAAATTTATTAGCACTACCACCTCCGTTTATCATTCTAGTGTCCCCGCGCTTAACTGCTCTCACCCAGTATTTTGACAAGCGCGCCACACTCTTGCTTGGAAGATTAAAACAAAGCATTTATATACACGGTCACGGTTGTCCAGGCCGTATATAACAAACATAAACGCTTGCCGCAAAATTTTTGCGGCTGCGCGGAAAACATCCCACACAACTACACTTCGGCAGTGAACAATTGCAGTCTTCCGAATCGCACCTGCAGCGGCCTTATCTCCTGCCCCGGCGTAATCGAATCGTTGACAATCAGATTTCCCAAAGCGGCGCCCGGCTCATGGCCGCGGCTCTGCAAAAATCGTGCGTAATATTCCAGCTGCATCACATCTTCGCCAGAAGAATAGAATACCGCCGCCTGCAGCGCGGGGTCGTCAGCTACGGCAAAGGGGTTCACCGCCGCAAAATACGCCTCCAGAATACCGCAGATATCCTGTTTTTTAGGGTTATACACCAGCTGTACGCCGGTAAGCTCCTGTCCATCAGTGGCTACGGCCTTGCCTGCATGAATTTTCTCCACGCCCTTCACAGACTGAAAAGCCTCGGTCAAAGCGGCAGCCGCGCCTGCTAAATATAATTCTTTCATATGTAAAACCTCCTATTCCAAAAACGTCGCCTTACTCATTGCGTAATTGCGGCAAAAAAAGAAGCCACCACGCAAAAGTGATGGCTGGAAATTCGGTATTGCGGTGCACCCCTACACCGCAGCACCTGAGAGGAGAAAGGAAATGCTTTCAGCTAAAAGAAAAATTTGAGAATGGGATTTGAAAAACACGGTGTGTCCAATACCGTGAACAAGCGCATTGAAAACATCGATGGCCCTGGCACTTCTCCTAAGGTCACAGCCATCACGCGACCCTAAAAGCAGATAGAAACAGAAAACCGCTTTTCAAAGTACCCTAACTAACCTTCTGCAGGCGGGACTTTTGAAAAACGGCGAAATATCATACAGAAATAAAGCGAATCAACCCATAGCTTTACTCTCACGACATCTCTCCCCGTCTCTCGCAGGTCAAACGACGATGTATCTTACAGGCAGTTCTTCTGGCTTCGCTTCTTCGCATATCTTACCTTCCCAGATGGATTTCCAGTGGCATAAACAAGACACGCTCCACGTTACAGCGGCGGGACCGTGCCGGACTTTCACCGGCTTCTCTATTAAGCTCGCGCACCTGTAATATCAATATCAACTTGTTAAGTTAATTATACTCATTACTATTTGTTTTGTCAACCATCTTTGAGAAAAATTTTTACTTTTCTATTTTTACTGCTTGCGATTATATATAGATAGGCTTTTTCCTTCAATTACAGCGCGCGAAGCGCAACAAAAAAGCGCTCAGCCACAACAGCCAGCGCTTTTACAGTATACCTATATGCATTTTATTACATACCGCCTATTAGTGAATATAGTAGAAGTTTAATTCATATAATGCTTTAACGAAGCCTTCCAGCATAATACTCAACCTCCCTTGCTCAGTGAATCATGTACCATTTAAAGCTGCACAGAGTTTCTACAAATCTATCAAAAGACATCACGCTTACTTCCTTTCGCATCTTATTTGTTAAGCTTCCTTAACATGGCTATAGTATAACACGCTGGCGCGTTTTTGTCCAGTAGGGTCTTTTCATGTCCCGATATTAGCAGTGTGAGCTGCAAACCCAGCAGCCATGCGGTTTTACATAGATTTTACATAAGCGTATAGCAAAAGGCGCAGAAAAATTTTTAAAATTTTTTCTGCGTGATTGCCAAAAATTACGGCAGCAAGGCCAAAATATTATTTTCGACAAAAAAGCTGCTGCACTTATCTTAAAGTACAGCAGCCTTTTCTTTATTTATGCGGAAACAGCCAGCCCAAAAGCGGCGGCACGCAGATATTGATGACCAGCACGCGCACGAGCTGGTACGTCAATATGATGGAAACATTTTCACCCATACTCATGCCTGCCAGCGACATTTCGGCAATGCCTCCGGGAGCCATAGCTAAAAAAGCTGTAATCAGGCTAAATCCGTAACGCGCGCTCAATACGTTAGCCATGCCGATGCTGACGACGATTAAAAGCGCCGTGCCCACCAGCACCAGCGGCACCACACCCTTAGTTTTGGCAATGCGCCCGGCGTCCAGCTGCATACCCATGAATAAACCGATGCTGACCTGCGCCGGAGCCATGAGCCAAAACGGCACAGGCTGCACCCCGTCGGCATAAACGGCGAACGCCGCCGTCGCCAAAATAGGCCCCAAAAGGCGCGGCGTCGGCAAATGCGTTTTGACAGCCACAAAGCTGCCCAATATAACCAAAGGCACAAACACCAGCCAATGCAGGCCGCCCCTGTTAGGCAGAGCAACGCTGCTGCCCACCACCTGCGCGTCCAACAGCCAGATTACCAAAAACGGCACCGTAATAACCACGCCCAGCAAGCGGATAACCTGCATGACCATCACGGCGTTAGGGTTAATTTCCTTATCTTCCTCCGCCATCAGCATGGAAAGCGTCATGCCGCCGGGCAGCATCCCCATAATACAGCTTTTAAGGTTTTCGTGGGAAATACGCGACGCCACCCACGCTAAAGCCATACTGGCGGCTAAAATCACTACCGTCGCTTCGATGACGCCGCTCAATTCGTCTAAAAAGCTGCGCCACGTATCCGCCGTAAATACCGAGCCGATACCGTACCCGGCGACCATTAAAGCATATTCGCGCCATTTTTTCGGCCAGCTGACGCTCACGCGCTGCGCCAAGGTTTTGCACGCAACCGCCGTCAGCAAGCCGCCCATTAAAAAGGGTATGGGCAAATGTGCGCTTTGCAACAAACGACCAAGGCACAACGCAGTAACGAATAACAGCAAACGATTAACAAGCATTTCCAGCCAACTCCTCAGGATAAAACTTATGGTCTAAAGCGGTACGCCGCCTATTCTTCAACTGCTGCGTCCGCCGCCAACACGTCCATAATGCGGCCGATAAGCTCGCCGCGGGTAGTGTGCTGCGTGGAGGAATAGGCGATGATATTCTGATTACTCAGCCCCATTTCCCGAATAAACAGCGCCCTTTGCGCCATAGCAGCGCTTTTGGAAAGCTTATCGGCCTTGGTCAGCACTATCTGCACTTTCAGGCCGCAGCTTTTGAGCCAATGGTAGCATTCCAGATCACTGTCCATAGGCTTATGGCGAATATCGATAAGCTGGCACACCAGCCCCAAATTTTCACTTTCAGAAAGATATTTGCTGATGAAACCGGACCATTGCTCCTTATTATTGCGGTTGGTACGGGCAAAGCCGTAACCCGGCAAGTCGACAAGATAAAACTTGGCGCGTTCGTCCAGTCCCTCGCTGACGCGCTTAGCTTCCAGCTCGTAAAAATTGATGGTCTGGGTTTTGCCGGGCGTAGCGCTGACGCGCGCCAAGCCGTTGCGGCGGCACAGCGAATTAATCAGAGATGATTTGCCAACATTGCTGCGGCCGATGAAAGCAGCCTCAATCATTTTATCATGAGGGTACTGGTCGGCACGAACGGCGGAAGCCACATATTTAGAGCGAATAATATCCCAGGTTCCTTTACTCATGTCATTCCTCCAATGCTATTTGCAAAACGTCATCCAAATGTTCTACAGGAATAAACTGCATGGTCTTGCGCACATTATCCGGCAGCTCATCCAGATCCTGCATATTGCGCTTGGGCAGCAGCACGGTTTTAACGCCATAGCGGTAAGCAGCCAGCATTTTTTCCTTAATGCCGCCTACAGGCCACACCTTACCCGACAAAGTGATTTCGCCCGTCATGGCCAGCTTGCCCTTCACCGGCTTGCCCGTTAAGGCGGACACCATAGCCGTGACCATGGTAACGCCTGCGGAAGGCCCGTCCTTAGGTACCGCGCCCTCCGGCAGATGGATATGCAGGTCGGTGTTCTCGCCAAAGGTGTCTGGCAAGCCCAAGGTTTTAGCGCGGCTGCGGATATAGGTATAGCCTGCCTGCGCCGACTCCTTCATCACGTCGCCCAGCTGTCCCGTCAGCGTCAGGTTGCCCTTTCCCTTAAAGGCCAGCACCTCTACCTTCAGCAGCTCACCGCCGACGCTGGTCCAAGCCAGACCGTTGCAGACGCCTACTGAGGACTCCAAGCTGATATCATCGTCCATATACAGCACCTTACCCAAGTATTTTTCCAAATTCTTTTCCGTTACCTGGGCAGATTTGCCCCGCCCCTTCACAATGTGGTAAGCTATCTTGCGGCACACCGCAGCCAGCTTGCGCTCCAAATTGCGCACGCCGGCCTCCCGCGTATAATCGTGAATAACGCGGCGGATAGCCTTCTCGCTGACCTTGACCTTATATTTATCCAGACCGTTCAGTTTAATTTCCTTCGGCAGCAGATGCAGCTGGGCAATTTTCACCTTTTCCTCGTCCGTATAGCTGCTAAGCTGGATAATCTCCATGCGGTCCAGCAGCGCCGGAGGAATTGTTTCCACCGTATTGGCAGTTACAATCCAGAAAACATGGGATAAATCGAAGGGGAACTCGATAAAATGGTCGCTGAAAGCGTTGTTCTGCTCCGGGTCCAGCACCTCCAACAGCGCGGAGGCCGGGTCGCCGCGAAAATCGGCAGCCATTTTGTCCACCTCGTCCAGCAAAAAGACGGGGTTCATGCAGCCAGCAGTCTGCATACCGTGAATAATACGGCCCGGCATGGAGCCGATATAGGTACGGCGATGGCCACGAATTTCAGCCTCGTCGCGAATGCCGCCCAAAGACACGCGGGTAAATTTGCGGTCGATGGCACGGGCCACACTGTAGGCCAGGCTGGTTTTGCCCACGCCGGGCGGACCTACAAGGCACAGAATAGGCCCGCGGGAAGCAGGCGCCAGGGCGCGCACCGCCAAATATTCCATGATGCGCTCCTTAACCTTTTTCAAGCCGTAATGATCGCTGTCCAAAGTTTTCTGCGCCCGCTGCAAATCAAAATTATCCTCGGTAAATTTGCCCCAGGGCAGCGACAGCAGCGCGTCGATATAGCTGCGGATAACGGCTCCGTCAGGCGTCATCGGCGGCATTTTAATCAGGCGGTTGAATTCCTTGTCCAGCTTGGCCGCCACATCCTCCGGCAGCTCCAGCTCCGCCACCCGCTTGCGGTATTCGGCAATTTCGCTCTGCACGTCCTCGGCCTCGCCCAGCTCCTTGCTGATGGCCTTAATCTGCTCCCGCAGATAATATTCCTTCTGATTCTGCTCCACCTGAGCGTGTACCTGCTGGGAAATACTTTTAGCCACGTCGGCAATTTCCTGCTCGCGGGTCAGCAGCTCGTACAGATAACGCAGGCGTTCATTGACGGCAGGCGTTTCCAGCACCCGCTCCTTTTCCTCCAGTGAAACCGGCAGATAGCCGGTAATCATATCGGCCACGCGCCCTGTATCGGGCTGACCCCTGAAGGCCTGCACCACCTCGGCGTTAATTTTTTTCGTCAGCAGCACCCAATTTTCAAAGGCATCCAGCAGCAAACGGCGCAGCGCTTCAGCCTCCGCAGCGTTGCCAGCCGCGCTGGGCACAAACTCGCCCTGGCCGACAAAATAATCGCTGCCGTCCTGATGCACCTCCGTTACGTCGGTCAAGCGCACGCGCTCCAAGCCCTCCACCAGCAGCCGCATAGCTCCGCTGGGCAGGTTCAGCTGCTGCTTGATTTCCGCCAGAACGCCCCAGCCATGCAAATCGGCCGTGCTGATATCGGTACGGGCAGCGTCCTTCTGCGCCGCCAGCAAAATTTTTTTATCCGTATCCAAAGCCGCCTTCACGGCAGCCATGGATTTATCGCGGCCCACGTCCACATTGACCAGCATTCCCGGCAAAATCACCAGGCCGCGTAATGGCAAAAGAGGCTTAGTCAATAAATTTTCAGCCATCTAATCCCTCCTCACGTCCGCCGGTCCAAGCCGGCGCTTTACTCTAACAAAATCTATCTCATAGAAAATAAGGGAGAAGGCGCTTTACCTTCCCCCTACATTTTTTAATTACTTACTCCACAAGCATTTGCGGCTCGCAATGCTCACGCACAGTGGCTTCGGTAACAATGCATTTTTTTACATCATCACGGGAAGGAACATCATACATCACATTGCGCATAATGGACTCGATAATAGCGCGCAGTCCGCGAGCGCCGGCATTGCGCTTTAAAGCCTCTTCGGCAATAGCCTCCAAAGCCGCAGGCTCAAACTCCAGCTCTACGCCGTCCATCGCCAGAAAACGCTGGTACTGCTTAACCAACGCGTTGCGCGGTTCCGTCAAAATCTTAACCAACGCCGCCTTGTCCAAGGAATTCAGCGTTACCACAACCGGCAGACGGCCGGCAAATTCAGGAATAATGCCAAACTTCATAATATCCTCCGGCAATACCTGGCTAAAGGATTCGTTGCTATTGAGTTCTTCCTTTTTGCGGATATCCGCGCCAAAGCCCAAATTCTTTTTGCCGACGCGGGCGTTGATAATATGCTCCAGACCGGCAAAAGCGCCACCGCAGATGAACAGAATATTGGTGGTGTCGATATTGATAAACTCCTGATGCGGATGCTTGCGCCCGCCCTTAGGCGGCACGCTGGCCACGGTACCCTCTAAAATTTTCAGCAAAGCCTGCTGTACGCCTTCACCAGAAACGTCGCGAGTAATGGAAACATTTTCAGACTTACGGGAAATCTTATCAATCTCATCGATGTAGACAATGCCGCGCTGAGCAGCCTCCACATCATAATCGGCATTGCTGATAAGCTTGAGCAGAATATTTTCCACATCCTCGCCTACATAACCAGCCTCGGTTAAGGTAGTAGCGTCGGCCATGGCGAAGGGCACCTGCAAAATCTTGGCCAAGGTCTGCGCCAGCAGCGTTTTGCCGCTGCCAGTGGGGCCAAGCATCAGGATATTGGACTTTTGCAGCTCCACATCCCGTTCTTCCGACGGGTTCTGCAATTCGTAATTAATGCGCTTATAGTGATTGTAAACGGCTACGGACAAAGTCTTTTTCGCCTCGTCCTGACCGATTACATATTCGTCTAAAATAGCCTTTATTTCTTTCGGCTTAGGCAAATCGCCCACTTCGGCCACGCTGGCAGACGCAGCCTGCTGGTTATCCTCGTCAAGCATATCTTTGCAGAATTCGATACACTCGTCGCAGATATACACCCCGCGACCGGCAATCAGCCTGCGCACCTGCCCCTCGCGCTTGCCGCAGAAGGAACAGCACAGCTCCTTGCCGTGATCATCGTCAAAACTCATTTTGGAAATCTCCTTGGTATCTTATTCAGCCGACCTGCTGCGGGTAACGACCTCGTCGATCAAGCCGTATTCCTTAGCCTCTCTGCTGGTTAAGTAATGGTCGCGTTCCGTATCGGCGGCAATCTTTTCCACAGTCTGACCAGTGTGCTTGGACAACACTTGGTTCATTTCCTCGCGGATTCGCAGAATCTCACGGGCGTGGATTTCGATTTCCGTCGCCTGACCCTGAGCGCCGCCCAAGGGCTGGTGGATCATTACTCTGGAATAGGGCAGAGCGAAGCGCTTGCCGGGCGCACCGGCAGCCAGCAGCACGGAAGCCATGCTGGCGGCCATACCCATGCAGATAGTGGAAACGTCGGGCTTGATGTACTGCATCGTATCGTAAATAGCCATACCGGCGCTGACGCTGCCGCCAGGACTATTGATATACAAATGAATATCCTTGTCAGGATCTTCCGACTCTAGGAACAATAATTGAGCGATGACAACATTGGCCATATTGTCATCAATAGGGCCAGTCACGAAAACGATTCTATCCTTCAAAAGGCGGGAATATATATCGTAGGACCGTTCGCCACGGCTGGATTGTTCAACAACGATAGGCACGTAATTCATTTTGTCACACCCCTTTACTGTACAACTCTAACGGCAGCTTATTTTGCGCTGTCGATAACTACGCGGGCTGCTTTGCGGCGCAGAATGTTGGCCAGCAGCAGGCCCATGGTGCCGTTGCTCTTAATAATTTTCTTAACTTCGTCCACGGAAGCGCCGTGCTGTGCGGAAATAGCGGCAATTTCTGCGTCCACGTCGGCCATGTCAACCTGAATGTTTTCAGCCTTAGCGATAGCGTCCAGAACCAGATCGGTCTTGACGTTTTCTTCAGCAACAGGGCGTTGGTTTTCGCGGATCTTGTCCATATCCAGACCGGTGTACTGCATGTACATATCCATGGTCATCTTACGGCTTTCCAGGCTCATTTTCATTTCTTCAACCATTTGGCTGATGCGATCCTCGATCATAATAGGAGGAACGGTAAATTTAGCGTTAGCCACAGCCATGTCGATCAAAGCATGCTCGTAAGCAACCTTGGCGTTTTCCTCAGCAGCCTTCTGCATACGCTCCTTATAGTTAGTGCGCAGCTCTTCTACAGTTTTGAAATCGCTGTTAGCAGCAACATATTCGTCGGTCAGCTCAGGCAGCTCTTTAATTTTTACGTCCTGAATATTAACCTTGAACACAGCTTCCTTGCCAGCCAGCTCTTTTACGAAATATTCTTCGGGGAAGGTTACCTCTACGTCGGTGGAATCGCCCTTGGACAGGCCTACCAGCTGATCCTCAAAACCGGGGATGAAGGAATTGGAGCCAACCTCCAGAGGATAGCCCTTACCCTCGCCGCCGCTGAAGGGTTCGCCGCCAACGGTGCCGGCAAAATCGATAATAGCGAAATCACCTTTTTCAATAACGTGACCTTCTTCTGCAACTACCATTTTAGCGTTGCGGTTGCGCAGATCGTTCATTTGCGCTTCTACCTGCTCGTCGGTAACGGCAGCTTCTTCTTTATCTACATGCAGGCCCTTGTATTCGCCCAGCTCCGGCTCCGGCTTCAAAGTTACTTTAATAGTCAGCTCCATATCCTTGCCTTCTTCAAAGGTGGAAGCTTCTACCTTGGGGTCTTCAACAGGAATCAGGCGCTCCTGCTCCAAAGCGTCGCTATAGGCCTTGTTAGCTACGATTTCAAAAGCTTCCTGCTTAACTGCTTCCTTACCGTAATGCATTTCGATAATGGCGCGGGGTGCTTTACCTTTACGGAAGCCGGGAATATTTACGCTGTTGGCAATTTTTTGCACAGCCTTTTTAAAACCTGCGTTAACGTCAGCCGCAGGAGCGGTAATTTTTAAGGTTGCCTCGTTTTCTACTCTTTCAACAGTAACATTCATTGAATAAAATCCTCCCTTAAATTTATGTGGGTAAAAATATTATAATCGGATTAAGCTGCCAGCTTTCCTAATACATAAAATATGCTGACACAAATCGCTCATAATATCATATCACAACAGGCGCGTCTTGACAATACTAAAAAGCCCGGCAGACGCTGTCTGTCGGGCAAATTTTTAAATGGAGCGGAAAACGAGATTCGAACTCGCGACCCCCTCCTTGGCAAGGAGGTGCTCTACCACTGAGCTATTTCCGCATCAGCAACGAATATAAGTATAAAGCATCGCTGCGCGTTTGTCAACACCTTTTTAGAATTTTTTTAACGAATCACAAGCCGCCGTTCACGCAGCCTAGCAGCAAACTCCTCAGCAGGAATAACCCGTCCTGCCCGCACATCGTCCAGACCTCTTTGTACTTTAGTATACAGTTCACTGCGGGCAGCCAGCTCCTCATATGCCTCTATGCTCATTACGGCAAGATCGCCTTTGCCATTTTTAGTAATGAATACGGGCTCGTTATATTCATGGCAAAATTTGGAAATATCATTATAGCTATTGCGCAAATCTGCGCTGGAATGAATTTTCGGCATACGCCTACCTCCTAACATTTATTTCATAACAATATTATACATAAATTTTGTTATACAGACAAGTTTTAACGCGCAGGAAGCGTGAGGAAATTCTACAAATATACAAAAAGGACGCCAAACGGCGTCCTTTTATTTACGGCTTTATGTACAGCAAAGCCTAAGCCTTCTGATAATACTCCTGAATAATCTCCATCAGGAAGTCTGCGCCGCGCTCGCCCATGAACGGCAGGTGACTGGCGATTAACGCTCCCTCCAGGAAAGGCGCGCTGATGCGCAGCTTAGTATTACTGCTGTCGCACTGCAGCAGAGCGATATCATCGCCCATTACCAGCGTGCGCTGCAAGGGACGCAGCTGTGCCAGCCAGTCCTTCTCGTTTTCATAATGCACAACGCCTTCTGCCGGATCAGCCACATTTTTCAGCGAATGAGCGCAGATCTTTTGCTCTACGGCTATGCCTGCTTCCGCCAGGAAGGCGCTGATGCCCACGACAGTATCGTACTCGCCCCTGACTGCCGCACGCGGCTGCAGATTGCCTCCGCGCATCATACGCATCATGCCCAGCATCCCAAGGCCCTTTTCCTTCATGTTAATGCGCATCATTACCATGGGGTCGGGCACAGCGCCGACTGTCTCGCCAACCTGCTGCAAAAAGTGCAAAGTTCCCTGATAGCCATAGGGTACAGCGTAAACGTAGGGCGTGCCGAACTGCTCCTGCAAAAGCTGCGCCGCAGCCAAGCCCTCGCAGCTGATAACGATATTCACAGCCGCAGCTCCCATCTCCGCAATTTCATCCACCGACGTATTGCAGCACAGGCAGGCAATACGCGACATGCCAAAGCTTTCCTTGAGCAGGCTGTCTATTTCCCAGATATCGGAGGAAATACGGTAATGCCAAGCGGAAGCACCAATAATATTATAGGTCAGCGGACGCTTGGACACCCCCTTCTTCGGCAGATTGCGCACCAACAGCTTATAAGCCTCGCTGGTACCAACGCTGTAGTCGCCCAAGAAACCGCCCTGCTCGAAGGCCACCAGCTTAGCCTTAACCTCCTGCTGCATATAGCGGCAGACGCCCTTAATATCCGTGCCGATAACAGCCGTTACCGAGGAGGCTACTACGAAAATCACCTGGGGCTCGTAATTTTTATCCAGCTCTATTAAGGATTCCTCCAAGCGCGTAACGTCGCCCATAACCACATCGTCCTCGCTCATGTGCGTGGTAAATAAACGGTTCTGGAAGCGAATGCCCAGGCCGCCGTACAAGCCCATGCTATAGTGAGTAGTGCCGGCCGGACCGTATTCCAAAACAATGCTGCCCTGTACATTGAGCAGGCTCCAAATAATGCCCATTCTGTCGGAAGGGACAGGTAAATATCTTACTAAGCTCACAGTCCTGCCTCCTTTCTGTATACCTTGCCCTTAGCCAAAGTTTCCTGCAGCACCTGCAGCAGGAAGCGCTGCACCTCAAAGCCCAGCATAGCTCCTGCGCCGTCGCTGTGAACTACGGCAATGCCCTTTGCCCGCAGGCGGTCGTCAAATTCATGCCCCAAATACAGATAAGGATGCAGTACATCGTAAACATATTGCAGCGGCGCGATATTGGCGGCCTTGCAGACATAGGGGTCGGTAAAGCGCAGGATATCGGCCACATCTGGGTTATCCTCGGCAAAATGATTGCTTTGCACAAGCTGGGGCTCCATACCCAGCAGGCATAAATAACGGTTCAGCTCCAAGCAGTCGTAGGGAGTATTGCCGTAAATATAGGGAACGCCCTGCAGCTCGCCCTTAGCGGCTGCTTCCAGCTCCTTGCTCTTACCGTACAGCTCCTGCACCTCCTGAGGCAGAGGCAGCTCCAGATAAGCAAACAGCTTTTGATAGCTTTCCATAATTCTTTCCGGGTCGGCAAATTTATTAAAGTACACATAAGGCGTACCGAAACGTTTTTCCATAGCCTTGGCCAAAGGCAGGGCAATATCATGCACTACGATATTAACCTTGGCTGCGGCAGCCTGCTTAATTTCTTCAACGGTGCAGCCGCTGGGCAGCTGCATGCCAATCTTCACGCCGGATTTTTGCAGCATGGCGTAAAGCTCGGTGGACGAAAAATTACCCATGCGCTGACCCATAACGTTGACGGAGCCGTTGCCGGGAACCTCCTCCATCAAATCCAGGCAGGCGCTGATAGCGCGCTCCAAACCGGGGAAATGGTCCTCGCATTTGAAATGCTCCGTATGCACTGCCATAACGGGAATATGATACTGGGCGCTTAATTCTTCGGCAATGGAATCGTAATCGTCGCCGATAACCTCGATAACGCAGGTCGTAACCAGCATAACGCATTCCGGCTTGTATTCCTCCATCATTTCCTTGAAGGCGCGGTGCATCATCTCGCTGCTGCCGAAGGTAACGTCGTGGCTGTCCAAAACCACGGAAACGCAGCGTCCGCCTACGCCGCCGAAATTGTCGTTAATCGTCAGGCTCTTAGTATAATAGCTGCACTCATCCGTACCGACGATAACCAGCAAACAGCCCTTAATGCCGCCGGCGGCCATCGCCGCGCCCATCAGCGGGCAGTGAGTGCCGGGGAACAGCGCTTTCGTCAGCTGGGGCACGTCCTTAATTGTAGCCACCTGGCTCAAACGCTTGAGCTTGCCTAAAAGCTCGTTGCCGTCCATGCCCTTAGCCAAAGGCGGCATGCCCATCTTCTGCGCCATCTTCATCATTTCGTTTTTGCCGCCGCTCTTGGTCATCATTTTCATCATGGACGCCATATCCGGCATGGGCTCGCCCTTAGCGCGCTTAGCCTTTACTGCTGCAATAGCGCTTTCGGGCATACCCATTTTACGCGCCATCGCCCACATTGCATCTTCTTTTAAGCCCATTGTTTCCTCCTATTATTCTACATCCTCGCTTAAAGACAGCACCTTGTCCGCCAATTCCTGGTATACCTTGACCATGTGGGAATCGGGCACAAACTGGCTTACGGTGCCGCCCTGATTTTCCGCCAGCTGAATATCGCCGCTGCGTGGCACATACTGCACCACTTCCGTTTCAATTTCAGCGGCAGCCTTATCCACCAGCGCTCTTTCGTCCTCGATATTTTTCGCGTTCAGAATAATACCGCGCAGACGGGCATAGCCGCGGCGGCCAAAATTCTTGATCGCCTGAGCGATATTGCTGGCTGCATACAATGCCATCATTTCGCCGGAGGACACTATAAATACTTCGCGGGCATAGCCGCCGCGGATAGGCATAGCAAAGCCGCCGCAAACCACGTCGCCCAATACGTCGTAAATTACTACGTCCGGCTTATAAACATCAAAAGCGCGCAGCTCCTCCAGCTTTTCAAAAGCGGAAATAATACCGCGTCCGGCGCAGCCGATACCGGGAGTGGGGCCGCCTGCTTCCACGCACAGCACGCCGCCGAAGCCGGTAAAGACGATATCCTCCAGCTTCAGCTCCTCGCCCTTGGCCTTCAGCTGCTCCAGCACAGTGGGAATACGCTTGCCTTCCATCAGGTTTTTGGTGCTGTCGGACTTGGGGTCGCAGCCTATCTGCATAACCTTATAGCCCTTCAAAGCCAGCGCCGCCGACAGATTGGACGTAGTTGTGGATTTACCAATGCCACCCTTACCATAGATTGCAATTTTTCTCATGTGTTTTTCTCCTTGACTTTAATTTATATTTTATTGATGATATAGCTCATAATAAGCGCCCTGCTTAGCCAACAGCTCCGCCTGCGTGCCGCATTCCACCATGCGCCCGTCCTTGAGCACCACAATTTTATCGGCACGGCTGACGGTGGAAAGACGGTGGGCGATAATCAGCGTCGTTCTGCCTGCGGCCAGCTTATCCAGCTCCCGCTGAATCTGCTTTTCCGTTTTATTATCCAAGGCCGAAGTGGCCTCATCCAAAACGACGATGGGCGGATTTTTCAAAAATACTCTGGCGATAGCAATGCGCTGTTTTTGACCGCCGCTTAATTTTACGCCGCGTTCGCCAATTTCCGTCATGTATTTATCCGGCAGCCCTTCAATAAATTCGTCCGCTGCCGCTGCCTTCGCCGCCGCTTCTATCTGCGCGTCGCTGGCGTCCGGGTCAGCGTAAGCGATATTATATTTTACGGAATCAGAAAACAAAAATACGTCCTGCTGCACCAAGCCGATTTGCCGGCGCAAGGATTTCTGCGTATAATCGGCAATATCCACATCGTCCAACAGCACCCGTCCCTGCCTGGGCTCGTAAAAGCGCAGCAAAAGATTAGCAATCGTCGTTTTGCCTGCTCCCGTAGCGCCTACAAAGGCCACGGTTTCGCCCGGCTCGATAGTCAGATTAAGGTTTTTAATAACCTCCCGGCCCTCGCCGTAGCCAAAGGTAAGGTTTTCAAAAACTATCCGGCCGCGAATATTTTTACACTCTATCGCGTTAGGACGGTCGGTAATTTCCTCCGGCTGGCGCATAATCTCGTAAAAGCGCTGAAAGCCCGCCATGCCGCGCTGGTACAGTTCCGTAAAAGCCAACAGGCGCATCAGCGGCTTAATAAAAATACCAACGTATAAGAAGAAAGCCACCAAATCGCTGAGCAGCATTTCTCCCCGGCTGATGAGCAGCGTGCCGCCAACCAAGATAGCCACGTTGATAAAATTCGTAAAAAAGCTCATGCTGCTGATGAAATAAGCGCGCACCTTAAACGAAGCCTTGCGCACGGCCACGTAAGCGTCCGCCTTCTGCATAAAGCCGGACAGACTTTCTTCTTCCGCCGCAAAGGCCTTTACCAAACGGATACCGCTCAGGCTTTCCTCTGCCCGCGCCGTCATTTCGCCCTGCTTCACCCTGTTGGCAAAATACGCAGCCTTCATCCTGCCGTTGAGATAAATAGTATGTACCGTCTTGCCTAACAATAACACCGTTACCAAAACGCCCAGATACAAATTCATCCACATCAGGATAACCATAGTGCCCAGCATACTTAACAGGCAAACGATAACGTCCGCCGGGGCGCGAAAGGCCAGCTCGCCTATCTCTCCCAAATCGCCCGTGATGCGGGAAAGCAGCTGCCCCGTTTTTGCGCTGTCAAAAAAACGGAAGGACATATTCTGAATATGGCTGAATAAATCGCGGCGCATATCGTTTTCCATGCGCGCGCTCATCAAATAGCCCCAATAGGAAAAAACATATTGCAGCAGCAAATTGCCAATATACAAGCCGCACAGCAATGCAGCCAGACGCATTACCTGCGCCACATTGTTCTGCGGCAGCTCCACATTCAGTATCTGACGCACCAGAGCGGGAAACAGCAGCTCCATTGCCGCAGCCACCAGCGAGCCAAAGACAATGCCTGCCACAGCTGCCTTATAGGGCTTGTAATATTTAAAAAATGTTTTGAGCATAGCTAACCGCCTTTTACCTCCAAATTTTTGCCCGGCTTAGCAAGCAACGCAGAGCCGCGCACCGGCGCTACAGCTCCTTAAAGGCCAGCACCGGCTTGCTGCGTCCCGGAACGCGGATAATATCGCATTCCACATTATAGACCTCCCGCAGCATTTTCGAAGTAATAACCTCGTCGGGAGTGCCCTCGCTGTATTTGCGTCCATTCTTAATAACGATAATTTTATCGCTGACCTCCAGAGCCTGGCTTAAATCGTGCAGCACCATCACTACGCCGATACCGGCTTCCTGGTTCAGCTTTTTCACCAGGCGCATGGTTTCCTGCTGATGAGCAATATCCAAATAGGTAGTAGGCTCGTCCAAAAACAAAATTTCCGGCTGCTGCGCCAGCACCGTTGCAATCCACACTCTTTGCGCTTCGCCGCCGCTGCACCCGTTAATGGATTTATTGCGCAGCTCCCAGGTGCCCGTAGCCTTTAAAGCCCATTCCACTATTTTATCGTCCTCGGCCTTGTTTTTTTCGTACCACTTTTGATAAGGTACGCGGCCATAGCCAACTAAATCCTTAACCTTAAAGTCCGGAGGAGCACTGTGCTTTTGCGGCAGCACGCCAATATAACGGGCCAAGGTTTTAGCTTCAATTTTTTTGATTTCTTCGCCGTTAAGATAAACTGCGCCCTTGGTATATTTCAGCAGGCGCGTCAAAGCCTTCAGCACCGTAGATTTGCCGCTGCCGTTAGGGCCGATGATAGTAGTGATTTCGCCCTTGCAGACTGTTATATCAAATTCGGGGACGATGACGCAGCCTTCATAGCCTATTTCCAGCTTCGTTCCTTTAACTTCCACTTACTCTGCCCTTCTTTCTCAGCATATACAGGAAAAACGGTCCGCCGGTAGCCGCCATAACGATGCCGACAGGAATTTCCATGCCGCTGATCAGCGTGCGTCCCAGGGTGTCGGCCGCCAGCAGCAGCACCGCGCCCAGCAGCGTGCTGACAGGCAGCAGCGCTTTATAGTCCGAGCCCACCATCATGCGGGCGATATGGGGCACTACCAAGCCGATAAAGCCTATCATACCGGCCACAGCCACAGTAGAGGCCGCCAAAAAAGCGCCCACAGCCGACAAAAACACCCGCACCCAGCTGACGTTAATACCCAGACTGGTAGCCATTTCGTCGCCCAGCTGCAAAATATTGGCGCTTTTAATGCAGCACAGGCCTAAAATAATGCCCACGCTGGAATAAGCGGTAATAACGTAAATCTGCTGCCAGTTGCAGCCGGAAAGGCTGCCGTTCATAAAGGCCAGCACATTAGCCAGATTATCGGAATTAAGCATCTGTAAAAAAGCGTTGTACGCGCCCAATACCGTGTTGATGGCCACGCCGGATAAAATTATTCTTACCGGGTCCACGCCGTCGTGCCAGGCCATAACGTAAATCAGCACGCAGGCCAGCGCCGCCAGCACGACGACAAGCACCAGCGCCAGCACCACCCAGCCCAGCGCCGTGCCGACGCTCATCATCACGCTGCCCGTCTCGGTCATCGTCACGCCCATGCTGCCCAGCACGGTGCGGAACACCGGCATGACCTTGAGAATCAGCACCAGCAGAATCAGCACCATCATCACCGCCAGCACCAGCGGATACGTCACCGCGCTGCGGACGGCCTGACGAATCCGGCTTTCCCGCTCGTAGTAGACGGAAAGCCCCCGCATCACGTCCTCCAGATGGCCCGTTCGCTCGCCCACGCCGCACATCTCCACCAGATAGGTCGGGAAAGCGTGCGCGCTCTCCAGCGCGTCGCGCAGAGAGCCGGTCTGCGTCAGCGTCTCGCTGACGCCGCGATACAGCGCCGCGTGCGCGTCGTCTTCATACGTCTTTTCAAGCGCCTCCATGCCCGCGTAAAGCGGCATGCCCGCCCCCAGCATCAGGGCGATTTCCGAGCAGAAGCTGCTCAGCTCGATGGGCGTCAGGCCGTGATCCTTGCTTGCCATGATGTGCATCCTTTCCTTTCGAATTCGAATCGAACATTCGAAATTTCGCGCTTTCCCGCTCGGTTTTCCGCGGCCGCCGCGCTCAATAATACCGCTCCGTGGTGTAGGTCTGCCCGCTCTCGATGGCGCTCAGCTCGAGCGTCGGGTCGTAGAGCACCTCCTCGCCGTCGATGACGACGCTGTTCCATGCGTGGTACATCTTTCCGGCATAGCCGACCATCAGCTTCGTCGGCACGCCCTGCACGCGCAGCATGCAGGCCGCCAGCGCCGCCAGATCCTGACAGATTCCCATTTTCTTTTCATAGCAGCCGTCGATGTCCGGCAGGGTGCCGCCCGCAACCGTCGCCGCCTTCACATAATCATACATGTAATTGGCCTTGATGTAGCCGCGAATCGTTTCAAAGATCTCCCGATCGTCCGTCATGCCCTCGCAAAGCGCGTAGGAGGTCTTGACGGCCTCGGTATCCTGCGTATAATGGACGTATTGGTTCGGCCCGAGGAACGGCGCGTAGGGGTCGTCCAGCTTGACGCTCACCGTCACCTTGCCCTCCGCGGCGTATTTTTTGCCGGAGACGTTTTCAAACAGCTCCACCGTGTA
>ERZ779895.555-NODE-555-length-50482-cov-6.051976_pt1 | contig 50482 bp, 54 predicted proteins | sample MGYA00511093_ERZ779895 | MGnify/ENA primary metagenome ERZ779895 (study PRJEB29588, sample SAMEA2142970) | human gut metagenome | biome: human gut; feature: human-associated habitat; material: faeces | place: Denmark | collected 2008/2010 ... | reverse complement strand
TAGCCGCCGTCAGGACGGGCGACGAGCTGCCGGAGCAGTTTCAGATTAAGGCCATAGGCCTGGGCACAGGCAAGCGCACCTATGAACGCCCCAGTATTTTGCGGGCCATGCTCATCGAAGCGTCTAAAAAAAAACTTTAACTGCTGATGGCGACAAGATTTGCAAGCTGGAAACCAATCTGGACGATTGCAGCGGCGAGCTGCTGGGCTATACTATGGAGCGGCTTTTGGAGGCAGGGGCGCTGGATGTGCAGTATCTGCCGGCCTTTATGAAAAAGAACCGTCCGGCCTGGCAGCTGCAGGTGCTGTGCCGTCAGGAGAATATCGAAAGGCTGGAGCAGATTATTTTCAGCGAAACTACGACCATCGGCATTCGCCGCTGTTTTATGGAGCGCAGCGTGCTGCCGCGCAAACAGGCGTCAGTGCGGACGCCTTACGGCCAGGTGCAGGTGAAGCTGTGCCAAACGCCGCAGGGAGAACGCCGTTATGTGGAATACGCCAGCGCCGCGCAGCTTGCCAAGGAGCAGGGAGTGCCTCTGGCCGCAGTTTATGAAGCCGCAGTCAGAGTCGACTTGCCGTAAGACAGAATGTTTTTGCTTTTTCTCTGCTGGGAAGTATGCTATAATTGTGCTATTGAGAGAATATTTATAGTATGTACAGAGATGGAGAAAGCATGGACAACGTATTTGATTTGGTAGAGGATTTTTACGCTCAGGACGCGGAATGGAACGGCGTTCTGCAGCAGAGCTATGTGGAAAATTTTCTGCGCATGAAGGCCTGGCAGGGCGCCGGCGAGGACGAGCTGGTGCAGGCCTGGGATCATATAACTATTTTATGCATTTATCTGGGGAATTCGGAAAACTTTCTCGGCGATATGTCCAGAGAAAATTTTATCGACTGCGTGGGCTGGTGCGCCCGCAATGTGTCAGACTTTGTGCTGACGGCGGAAAACGTGGGCGCGTTTTTTGATACGATGATCGAGCTCTACGCTCATTTGAAGAAAAAGCATATTATTACCAGCGACAGCGCGCCTGCCGAGGCCAAAGCCAGGCTGCTGGCTGACGGCAAGGTGCAGATGCTCAGGCCGGACGGCCGTTTTCTGCCTCAATATGAGCGCTACAATGTTTACGCTACGCCCGATTTGCCGGCCAAGATATTTTTGAATATCGGCGATCGTTTGCAGGATTTGATGGAGTCGGTGCAGACCTTTTTTTCGCATAAGCGTTATGAGCGCGATGTGGAGCGCGCCACCTTTTTGTACAGCGGCATTTTAATGAGCGACGCGGTGGAGGAAAAGCCCGGCAGCGAGGAATACGCTCAATGCTTCTGGGATTATTTTCTTTTTGATTATCACATGCTCGCCGACGATAAAATTCCCTTACAGCATTTTTACGATAATATTTGCGCCGACAGCTTCAGCGCGCAGGGGCGCGTCAGCCGCGACGTGCTTTTGGAGCTGCTGCAGGCCCGGCTGGTGCTGTTTACGGTAGAAGGCAGAACAGAGGACGGGCTTTATAGCTGCTGTAATGTTTTTACCGGCGAGCAGTATATGCTGATGCTGCCTATCAGCGGTAAGGTAGAAACTAAGGATATGGTCTTTTTGGGGCATATTTTTTATAACCAGAGCATGGTGATGAATTTTGTCCGCGGTATGCTGATGCCAAAAAGCGCCTTCAAGCGTTTTAAAAAGGTTATGCAGCAGGCTAAGGATTGGGTGGCGGCGCGCTATAATGGCGTGATGAGCTGGGAAGATTTCATCAGCCGCTTTCCCATTTTTGTGCGCCATTTGTCGCTGCTGTATTCGGCCTATGTGCGCCTGGGCTGTTTTGATTACCGCACTGATATTGCTTCTTATGAACCGCAGCCAGTGCTGCAGGACGCGGTCAGCGCCTGCATTGCCAAGATGATGCGGCCCTACGCTTTTTCGGCTTACGATATTCGGCTGGCGCAGACTATGTGGAGCGATTATCTGGAGCTGGCGCAGAGACCTGCCAAAAGCGTGCGCGTGCCGGAAATTTGGGCGGCGGGCATAATTTATAATTTTATTAAATGCAACGGCGTCTATAATTACGACGCCAGCCAGATTTCAGATATGTGCTTTGGCGTGCCGGTGAGCACTATACGCCGCACGGCTAAAGAAATTAAAGAAGTAAATTTGCTGGAGAAGCACGACCCCCGGTATATAAATGAAGAGGGGCTGCTGCTCATGCTGCTGTCATAAGAAGCATTCTGGTGATATGTCAAGAGATATTTGAAAAAGATTTTGATAGGTTTTTCCTAAAAAAGGGCGCACTTCACCATCGCTCAAAAATCAGTTTTTGAAAAATGAGCGTTATTAAGATTCAGTATTTAATTCGGCGTCCAGTTTTTCGCCGGTGTACAGTTGGTTTTTGACCAGCAAACCAAAAACGAGTCGTACGAATTTACGAGATGTAAGCGCGAGTGCCCTTTTGTGCTGATGTTTTGTAACTTCAGCATATTTTCTGGAATAGAATTCAGCATATTCAGAAACATGTCTCCTGACACTGTTTGCAGCTTCTCCGAGATAATAACGGAGATACGTGTTGCCTGCCTTTGAAACACGGTTATCTTCGGATACAAAGTCACCAGAATCGTTTTTCAGCCATGTTAAACCAGAATATTTGGCAAGTGCATCGGATGAATGGAATGCGGTTATATCGCCTATTTCAGACAGAATGCCAGCAGCCCATACGGGACCAATGCCCGGAATGGATTTCAGAATGATAAACGCATTCGGATTCATTCCATTGATACACTTTTCGATTGCCTGCTCGATCAGCTTGATTTCTTTCTGATAGGTCTGGATACAGTTGAAAGAGCTTGCTAAAGATACATTTAGTGGCTCATACATGCATTTATCTAATCGATAAGAATCTCTGGCAGCCTTTTTAAGCAGGTCAGAGGTTCTGGATATATCTGCGATACGGTTTCGGCTCTTCTTTGCCAGAAACTCAAGCAGTTCCTCTTCAGATGAATCAATGATTTCCTGAGGGGACATAAACTCAGTGAGTACTGCCGAGGCTGTAGCACCATAAGTGTTGCTGAATGGTTGTTCCTCACCTTCTAAGAGCTGAAGTTCGCTGAATTTCAGATAGAGGTTGGAAACCATGTAGGTTTTTTCCCGGGTAATGCATTCTGCAAGATGAAGCCGGTGCCTAGTCAGGCGTTTTAGAGCAAGATATTGTCCGCCGCGCCATGGTTCACATTTTTTTGTGCGTCCTACTCTTGCAAAATCAGCAATGAGAAAAGCATCCATGGGATCTGTTTTATCCATGCTGACATAGGATTTGCGGTAGTTGGCGGTTGCCTTCGGGTTGACACAGTACACATAGGGTTTATAAGGCATTAGGGCTTCACAGGTTGATAAAAAATTAGCTATGTGAATGCTGTAAACAGATGTGGCTTCTAATGCAATAACAATGGTATTGAGATCAGAGTGTTTTTTCATACATTCCGATATTATTGCAGCAAGTTCATCAGCCCCTGGCTGGTTATTGTTGAAAGATGAGGCAATGTATTTGTTTTCATCAAAATCCATAGCATAAACGACATTGGATTTTGAACTCACATCAATACCAACGAACAAAGTGGACATATAGTTGCTCTTAATCATGTTATCACGCTCCTTTCCAACCTGGATTTGTGAAGCCTAAAGAAGAAGGTTTATCCTGTGCTGCATATGGTGACCGCAACCTCGCGTAATGAGCATGCACCCGGTCAGCATTTTTTGCTGGTGCTAACGGCCGGGGATGCAACTTCTGTGTAAGCGGAATGTGCCATATGTGCCAGGCTGCAAGCTTTCAAAGCAGTCTCGGACAAAGCCGGCTGAAAGGAGAAAAAGCAGTGCCTTCGGACATCAGACTCTGCTGATATCATACCACAGGATGAACTTTATGAAAATGTAACTGTTGACCGTATAGATGGGAATTGGATGAGGGGGAGTTCCTCTTAGATGTCCTTATATCTATACCATAAAAAAGAATAAGTCTGTAAGCTGTTTTCTCTTGCTTACAAACTTATTATACGAGGAGAAGGGCTATGAAATGTGATTTTTGCGGACGCGAGGTAGCGCCGGGCACTCTGGAATGTCCCTACTGCCACTATCAATTTAAAATCGACGTCCAGGTGCTTACTCCTGATGAACGCGATACCTTTGAAGGCGTAACCATCGAGGAGGACGGCAGCGCTAGCGATAATAAAAATGTCGGCCGGGGAGCGGAGTGCAGCGGCGGTTATGAGCGCGGCTATGGACAGCAGAACGTGCCGCCGCGGGTGAAGGTGCATACCTTTGGCTGCGGCAGCGGCCTTTTGATGACGCTGCTGATTTTGGGCGGCATTTTGGCTTTGTTTTTCTTTTTGCTGCCTACGTTTATTATTTTCGCCGCTATCGGTGCGGTAGTTGTTTTTGTGCTGCGCCTTTTTATGTAAAAAATTTTAAATATAAAAGAGGATTTCCTGCTTTTATGGCGAATAATTAGCAGGTACACAATGTGTTAAAATTTAAGAGGAGGCATAACAATATGCATAGTTACAGCATGGATCTTGGCGGCAGAACTCTGACCATCGAAGCCGGCAAGATTGCGAAACAGGCCAACGGCGCTGTTTTAGTACGTTATGGCGATACTGCCGTAGTTGTTGCCGTTACCGGCACCAAAACCCCGCGCGAGGGTGTAGACTTTTTCCCTTTGACTGTTGATTTTGAAGAAAAAATGTATGCCGTGGGCAAAATCCCCGGCGGCTTTATTAAACGCGAGGGCCGTCCCAGCGAGCAGGCCATTTTGACCAGCCGTCTTATCGACCGCCCCATTCGTCCTATGTTCCCCGAAGGCTATCATAACGATGTGCAAATCGTTGCTACCGCCGTTTCCGTAGACCCGGACAATGCTCCCGATATGCCCGCTATGGTCGGCGCTTCCTGCGCTTTGTCCATTTCCGATATCCCCTTTGAAGGGCCTATCGCCGGTGTGCGCGTCGGCTTAATCGACGGCCAGTTCATCATCAACCCGACGGTGGAGCAGGCAAAGGTTTCTCAACTGAATCTGGCTGTAGCCGGTACTAAGGATGCTATCCTTATGGTAGAAGCAGGCGCTAAAGAGGTGTCTGAAGAAACCATGCTGGACGCAATTTGGTTCGGCCATGGCGTTATTAAGCAATTAGTGGAATTTCAGGAAAAAATCGTTGCCGAGATTGGCAAGCCGAAAATGGAGGTTCCCTTCTACGCTCCTCCCGAAGAGCTGGTAGTAGAAATCGAAGCTTACGGCGCACAAAAGCTGAAGGACGCTTTGATGGACGCCAACAAACTGGAGCGTGAAGAAAACGTAGCTAAGGTAAAAGCGGAAATCGCCGAAGTATTCCTGGAAAAATATCCTGACAACGCTAAAGACGTTGCTTATATTACCCAAAAGCTGGTTAAAAAGATTGTACGCCGCACTATTTCCGTCGACAAGATTCGTCCCGACGGCCGTCAGCTGGACGAGGTGCGCCCTGTAACCTGCGAGGTTGGCCTGCTGGCCCGTCCCCATGGCAGTTCTTTGTTCACCCGCGGTCAAACTCAGATTTTGAATGTTCTGGCTCTGGCTCCGTTGCGTGAAGCTCAGATTTTAGACGGTTTGGGCGCAGAGGAAACCAAGCGTTATATCCACCATTATAATTTCCCACCTTATTCCGTAGGCGAAACTAAACCGCTGCGCAGCCCCGGCCGCCGCGAAATTGGTCACGGCGCTTTGGCGGAACGCGCTTTGAAGCCTGTTATTCCTTCCGAAGAAGAATTCCCTTACGCTATTCGTCTGGTGTCCGAGGTTCTGGAATCCAACGGTTCCTCCTCCATGGGCTCCGTTTGCGCCAGCACCTTGTCCTTGATGGACGCAGGCGTGCCTATTAAGGCTCCTGTTGCCGGCGTTGCTATGGGCCTGGTAAAGGACGGCGAATATTTCACTATCCTGACCGATATTCAAGGCTTGGAGGATGCTCTGGGCGATATGGACTTTAAGGTTGCCGGTACTGACAAGGGCATCACCGCTATCCAAATGGATATTAAGATCGACGGCATCAACAAGGATATCTTTACGCAAGCTTTGGCACAGGCTAAACGCGGCCGTGAGTTTATCATGGGCAAGATGATGGAATGCATCAGCGAACCACGCAAAGAGCTGTCTAAATACGCTCCCAAGATTACTACGATTCACGTTGACCCCGATAAGATTGCTAAAGTCATCGGCCCCGGAGGTAAGACGATTAAAAAGATTGTCGACGAAACCGGCGCGAAAATCGATATTGAAGAAAGCGGTCGCGTTTATATCGCCGCCATCAACAGCGAGTCGGCTAATATGGCTATCGATATGATCAACGGCATTACCGCCGAAGCCGAACCGGGCAAAATTTATACCGGTAAGGTAACCCGCCTAATGAATTTCGGCGCGTTCGTAGAAATTCTGCCGGGCAAGGAAGGCCTGGTGCATATTTCCCAACTGTCGACCGAGCATGTCGATAAAGTTGAGGACGTTGTTTCCGTGGGCGACGAAATCGTCGTTAAGGTAACGGAAATCGACGCTAAAGGCCGTATCAATCTGTCCCGCAAGGCAGTACTGATGAAAGGCATGCAGAAATAAAATTTCTCATTCGTAAGCAAAATAATATAAAGGCTCTCCTAGGATTAGGGGAGCCTTTTCTATAAGGAGGACGCTATGAAAGTCAGAGGTTTTGAAAAAATAACTAAATATGCCGCAGTGGATTTTCCCCTGCCGGAGCGCAAGACGGAGCTTAGCGCAGGCTATGATTTCTGCCTGCCGGAGGAAGTGACGCTGGAGCCGGGCAAGCTGCAGCTTGTGCCCACGGGCGTAAAGGCATATATGCAGGCAGGCGAGTATTTGGGTATGCATATTCGCAGCAGCATGGCGGTGAAGAAGCGTATCATGCTAGTGAATAACGTGGGCATTATCGACGCCGATTATTATAATAACGCCGATAACGAAGGGCATATTATGCTGGCACTGCTGAATATGGGCGAAACGGCTGTGACCTTGCCTAAGGGCGAGCGTGTGGCCCAGGGCATTTTTTATAATTACCTGACTGCGGACGGCGACGAGCAGGCTGCCAAGGCAGTACGCGGCGGGGGCTTCGGCAGCACGGGGCGGTAAGTGAAATTTGACGCTGGTGCTGAAAAATGCTATGCTTTAAGCAGTAAATGATTAGAACAAGTACGGAGGTGACAGCTATGCAGAAAGGCATATTACAGGATTTAGTGCAGGGGATTCGTCAGGCCGTGCCGAATAAATTAGTAAGTATTATTTTGTATGGCTCTGTCGCCCGTGGTACGGCAACGGCGGAGTCCGATGTGGATATTGCTATTATTATTGATGGCAAGATGGATGCAGCTACGGAAGACGCCTTATCTGACGTTATTGTAGATTTGAATTTGAAGTACGACAGAGTTTTTTCAGTAGTGGATATTGACCTTGCCGAGCTGGCGCAGTGGGGCAAAACGCTGCCTTATTTGAAAAATGTGCAGAATGAGGGAGTAGTGCTATGGAAAGCAGCGTAATTGATTTGTCTAAATACCGTTTAGCTCGCAGTAGGGAAAATTTACACGACGCTTGGATTTTGCTGGACGTAGGCAGTTATAAATCGTCTGTTAACAGATCCTATTACGCTATCTTTCATTGCCTGCGGGCAGTGACGGCTCTTGATAATTTTGATTCCAGCAAGCATTCTGGTATAATTGCTTTCTTCAATCTGCATTATGTTAAAACCGGGATATTTGATAAGGCTGTTTCTAAAATTTTGGATAAGGCCTATCGGTGGCGAGAAAAAGCAGATTATAAGGACTACGAAGAGGTAACTAAAGCTCATGCAGAAGAGCAGCTTGTGAATGCAGAAAAAATTTTAGCTGTCATAGAGCCTTATTTGCAGGAGCGTTGGCGAGTTGAAGAACAACATTAGCCAGTGTTTCTGTAACAAATTTACACTATACGCATGTACTCTGATTTTGTTACATTTGTATTTGACAAACGCTGCTGTGCGTAATATAATTTTGCTAATGACAAACCATTAAGATAGAGGCGCGGAAAGCATCAGTAGTCTGCGGAGCGGGAGCTGGGAAGCAGGCGAAAGGGCTAACGCCGAAGTGCAATGGCAGCCGTGCCGTTGTGCTGGGCCGTCAGTGAAAGCTGCCGGACTGTCGCTGCAAAAGCAGCGGAGGGCTATCTCAGCTATGGTATGAATGAAAAAGCATGCTTACCGTTGAGATATGTAAACTAATATCTCAACGGTTTTTTGTTAAAGTAACGTAAGGAGTTGAATTTATTTATGATCAGGGTTTTGGTAAACGGCGCTTTAGGCCGTATGGGAGGCGAGGTTTGCAAAAAGGTTTGGGCAGAACCGGATTTAGATTTGGTTGACGTCGTTGATATTAAAGACGGCCAGGTTGCCCTGGGCGGCGGCGTAGTTTTTGGCGTGAATACCGATTTGGTCAAGGCCATTGAAAATGTTCGCCCGGACGTGGTAGTAGACTTTACCCGTCCCAACGTAGTTATGGATAACCTGCGCAAAATGCTGCCCTTGGGCGTACACGCCGTAGTCGGCACTACGGGCTTCAGCGACGCCGATTTGCAGGAAGTAGACGAGCTGGCGCGCGCTAATAATACCGCCGTGCTGATCGCGCCCAACTTTGCTTTAGGCGCAGTTGTAATGATGAAGCTGGCCTGCGAGGCGGCTAAATATTTCCCTAATGTGGAAATTATTGAAAAGCATCACGATAATAAGCTGGACGCTCCGTCCGGAACCGCTATTATTACCGCTCAAAAAATTGCCGAGGTGCGCGAGGCTATGCGTCAGGGACATCCCGACGAGCGCGAGACCATGGCCGGAGCCCGCGGCGCCGATTATGAGGGCATGAAGATTCACAGCGTGCGTTTGCCTGGTTACGTTGCTTCCCAAGAAGTCATTTTTGGCGGACAGGGAGAAACGCTGCACATCAGCACCGAGCCTGTAAGCCGCGAATGCTATATGCCGGGCGTGGCGTTGGGCTGCCGCAAAATTTTAGGCCGGACCGGTTTGGTTTACGGCTTGGATAAATTACTGTAATGAAGGAGAGGGCAAGGGTTATGAAAAAATATAACGTAGCAATTTTAGGCGCTACCGGCGCAGTAGGAAGCGAATTTTTAAAACTTATCGAAGAGCGCAAATTTCCGTTTGCCGAGCTACGCCTTTTGGCTTCTAAGCGCAGCGCAGGTAAGCAAATCGTTTTTATGGGAAAAACCTATACTGTGCAGGAGGCTACTAAAGATTCCTTTGACGGTATCGATATCGCACTGTTTGCCGGCGGCAGCATTTCCAAGGAATTCGCGCCTTATGCTGTAGAGGCCGGCGCGGTAGTTATCGACAATTCCAGCGCTTTCCGCATGGATCCGGAGGTGCCGCTGGTTGTACCCGAGGTTAACCCGGAGGATATTTTAAAGCATAAGGGCATTATCGCTAACCCCAACTGCTCCACCATCATCATGGTTATGGCCTTGAAGCCGCTGTACGATTTGGCGCGTATTAAACGCATCGTTGTCAGCACCTATCAGGCAGTTTCCGGCGCAGGTAAGGAGGGTATAGACGAGCTGACAGACCAGACTAAGGCTTACAGCGAGGGCCGCGAGATGGAGGCGCATATTCTGCCGTCCGCCAGTCTGGCTAAGCATTATCCCATCGCTTTCAACTTGATTCCGCAGATCGACGTTTTCCTTGATAACTTGTATACTAAAGAAGAAATGAAGATGGTCAACGAAACCAAGAAGATTATGCACGACGACGAGCTGCGCATCACCGCGACCACGGTGCGCGTGCCTGTTTACCGCAGTCACAGCGAATCTGTGAACATCGAATTTGAGCACGATTTGGATTTGGCGGATATGGCGAAGGCTATCGACACTTTCCCCGGCGTACAAATGCAGGACGATCCGCAGAACCAGATTTATCCCATGCCTTTGTATACCTCTGAAACTGACGATTGCTTCGTAGGCCGCCTGCGTCGCGACGAATCCAATCCCAATACCTTCAACCTGTGGGTAGTAGGCGACCAGATCCGCAAGGGCGCGGCGCTGAATACTTTGCAGATTGCTGAGGTTATGATTGCCAACGGCTGGCTCTAATCGCTTAGGCCGCCGATAATGCGCCATCTACTGTGTCAGCGCTCCTAGACGTACTTCTAGTACGCCGTCGTCGCGCTTTCTTGTATATGACGCATTCTATGCGGCCTTTAAATATTCATATATCGAGGAGAAAAATCTATGAAAATTATTGTACAAAAATTCGGCGGCACTTCCGTTGCCAGCGACGAAGCGCGTATTGCGGTTAAGGATAAGGTGCAGCAGGCGGTGCGCAAGGGCTATTCCCCGGTAGTCGTGGTTTCTGCTATGGGACGCAAGGGCGCGCCTTATGCTACGGATACGCTTATCGATACCTTAAAGAGCGTCAATCTTTCCGTCAATGTACGCGAGATGGATATGCTCATGTGCTGCGGTGAAATTATTTCCGCTTGCGTGATAGCCGCTACGCTGCAAAAATACGGCATCAACGCTATGGCGCTGACCGGCGGCCAGGCAGGCATTATTACCGATTCGCAGTTCGGCGCTGCCCGCATTAAAAATATCAATGTTTCCAATCTCATGCATTTGCTGGAGTCCGGCATCATTCCTGTTGTCTGCGGCTTCCAGGGCGTTACGGAAAATAATTTTAAGTTTACTACCTTGGGTCGCGGCGGCAGCGATACCTCTGCAGCAGCCTTAGGCGCGGCCTTGAAGGCTGATTTTGTGGAAATCTATACCGACGTGGAAGGCATTATGACCGCCGATCCGCGTTTGGTAAAAGAAGCCAATATTTTGCAGCAGATTTCCTACGCCGAGGTTTGCCAGATGGCGTACAACGGCGCGAAGGTTATTCATCCCCGCGCTGTAGAAATCGCTATGAGCAGCAATATCCCCATGTATGTTAAATCTACCTTCAGCGACGCGCCGGGTACGCTGATTACCAGCGAATCCAACGGACGCCGCAACGGTTCGGAAATTGCCATCAACGAATCCTGCGTCAGCGGCGTGGCTCATCTCAGCGATTTGGCGCAGTTTCGCATCGAGCTCAATCCTGCTGATTTCGCTGCCGGGCGTAATCTCTTTGAGGATTTGGCCGACGCCGGCATCAGCGTGGGCAGCCTGAACCTGTCGGAAAAGGAGGCCATGTTCGCCGTATTTTCACCGGATGTAGAGCATACCTGTAAGGTGCTGGAAGAAACCGGCTTTAAATATGCCTGCAATACTAAATGCGCCAAGGTTTCGGTAGTAGGCAGCGCTATGCGCGGCGTACCGGGAGTTATGGCTAATTTTGTATCCGCGCTGGCTTCTAAAAATATCGCTATTTTGCAGACCATGGATTCGGATACGACGATTTCCGCTATCATTAAAGAGGAGCGTCTGGTGGACGCTGTTACGGCGCTGCATCATGCTTTCAAATTATAAAATATTTAGCTTGCACTAATGTGGGGTTCAATAAATAAAGAGGTGTAAATTCCATGACAAAACCGTATTTTGGAAGATTATTAACCGCAATGGTAACGCCGTTTAACGAGGACGGCAGCGTTAATTATGAAGCTGGCTGCCAGCTGGCCGATTGGCTGCTGGCTAACGGCACCGATGGACTGGTAATTGAAGGCTCTACCGGCGAAGCTGCGACTATGACGATGGAGGAAAAAATTAAATTTATGGAGACCATCGTTAAGCATATCGGCGGCCGCGCGCCCATTGTAGCAGGCGCAGGCACCAACTGCACTGCCAGCACCATCGAGCTGGCGCAGGCTATGGAAAAATGCGGCGTGGACGGCTTGCTGGTAGTGGGACCATATTATAATAAGCCGACTCAGGAGGGCTATTATCAGCATTTTGCCGCCGTGGCCAAGTCTGTTAAGCTGCCCATTATCGTTTATAATGTTCCGGGCCGCACCGGCTCCAATATCGCGCCGGCGACTATTGCCCGTCTGGCTGCGGATTTTGCTAATATCGTAGCTGTGAAGGAGGCTGCCGGTAATGTGGCGCAAACTGCCGAGCTGTACCGCGTGCTGCCGGAAAGAATTTCGATTTACAGCGGCGACGACGGCTTGATTCTGCCCTTTATGGCTGTGGGCGCCTGCGGCTTGATTTCCGTATTGGCTAACTGCAACGGCCGTATTTTGCAGGACGTTATGCAGGCCTACAGCGAAGGCCGCGTGCAGGACGCCGCTGAATTGAATAAAAAAATGGTGCCGCTGGCTAAGGCTATGTTTATGGAAAGCAATCCTATTCCCATCAAGGCTGCCGTTACTAAGGTTACTGGCATTCCGGCGGGCGCGCCGCGCTTGCCGCTGACTCCTATCAGCGCTGAGGCCGAGGCTAAGCTGGACGCCGTTCTGCGCGAGTACGGCATGGTAAAATAAAATGAGCAAGCTGGTAGTTATTCTTCAGTGCGAGCATGTGCAGAAGCGCTGCTGCGGTTATAACTGCACCCATGCGTTTTACAGCAGGGAGGGCAAATTTGCCGGTTACGGGGAGGATACGCGCTATATGTCCTTTACTTGCGGTGGCTGCTGCGGCGCGGGGCTTTCCGTAAAGCTGGAAAATCTCAATAAGCGCTTGCGCCGCTTTAAAGAAAACGATCAGGAGGTTATCGTACACTTATCCTCCTGCATGGTCAGCGACAATTATCATAAAGCTCCCTGTCCCCATGTGGATTATATTATGAATCTGCTGGCTAAAAAGGGCTTCACGGTTGTTAAGGGGACGTATATTTCCAAGACTGCCGAAAAGAAGCGCGAGGCCGGTATTTATCAACGACTGGACTAGACTGCGCGCGTTTGGGCCTTGATTCTTAAAATTTTATACAGTAAAAAGATTTGCGCGGCCAATGTCAGCTTGACAAACGCCGCGCAGTTTTATATACTATGTGTTAAGCTGAGATAAAGAGGAGTAACCTGCAAGCTTAGCGAGCCGTGAGGGTGCAAGACGGCAAGAGCGGGCGAAGGCGCTTTGGAGCTGTAAAAACATATGGATTGAGGCGGGCTGCATTTTGCAGTCAAGCAGGGTGGAACCGCGGAGTTCGCATACAGGCATCTCCGTCCCTGTAACAATAAGTTACCGGGACGAAGGTGCTTATTTTATTTGCCGCAGGGCGGCTGGTAAGCAATCGTCTTTGTAACAACAATACGCATACTGATAGTAGGAGGCAGAACATGGATTTTCAAACAATTATTTTGAAACTGCAAAAATTCTGGGCTGAGCAGAAGTGCATCATGGCGCAGCCCTACGATGTGGAAAAGGGCGCAGGCACGATGAACCCTTCCACCTTTTTGCGCGTACTGGGACCCGAACCCTGGCGCGTGGCTTATGTAGAGCCATCCCGCCGTCCGGCGGACGGCCGCTATGGCGACAACCCCAACCGTTTGTTCCAGCATCATCAATTTCAGGTTATCGTGAAGCCTTCCCCTGAAAACATTCAGGAGCTGTACCTGAAAAGTTTGGCCGAGCTGGGCATTCATCAGGAGGAGCATGATATCCGTTTCGTAGAAGATAACTGGGAATCTCCGACTTTGGGCGCCTGGGGCCTGGGCTGGGAGGTTTGGCTGGACGGCATGGAAATCACCCAGTTCACCTATTTCCAACAGGTGGGCAGCATCGACGTGAAGCCCGTAACCGTAGAAATTACCTATGGTCTGGAGCGCTTGGCAATGTATATCCAGGGCGTGGAGAATGTTTTCGATATTAAATGGGTGGATGATATTACTTACGGCGACGTATTCCACACCAACGAAGTAGAACAGTCCTATTATAATTTCCAGGTAGCCGATACGGCGTTACTCTTCGATTTGTTTGATAAGTATGAAGCCGAGGCTAAACGCGTTATCGAACTGGGTTACATCCGCCCGGCTTACGATTATGTGCTGAAATGTTCGCATACCTTTAATCTGCTGGATTCCCGCGGCGCTATCAGCGTCAGCGAGCGTACCGCCTATATCGGCCGCGTGCGCGCTATGGCCCGCCTGTGCGCCGCCGCTTATGTGGAGCAACGTGAAAAAATGGGCTTCCCGCTGCTGAAGAAAGGGGAGAAATAATAATGGAAAAATTACTTTTTGAAATTGGCACTGAAGAAATTCCCGCAAAGTTTATGCCCGGCATTTTGGCGCAGCTGCAAGAGATGGCCGCAAAAAAGATGGGCGAGCTGCGTATTCCCTTTGAAGAGGTGAAGGTGTACGGCACTCCGCGTCGCATGACCTTTATTGCCAGCGGCGTTGCCGAAACCCAGGCTGACAGCACGGTAGAAGCAAAAGGCCCGTCCGCGAAAATCGCTTTCGTCAACGGCGCTCCCTCCAAGGCTGCATTGGGCTTTGCCCGCGGTCAGGGCGTGGACGTTAAGGACTTGGTTGTCCGCGATAATTATGTTTACGCCGTTAAGCATTTAGCCGGCGCTCCGGTTAAAGATTTACTGCCGGATTTGCTGTTGGATATTCTTACCAGCCTGACCTTCCCCAAGAATATGCGTTGGGCAGACCACGAATTTAAATTTGTACGTCCTATCCGCTGGCTGGTAGCTTTGTTTGGCGACGAAGTTATCCCTGTGGAAATTACCGGCGTTAAGTCCGGCAAATTCAGCCGCGGCCACCGCTTCCTGCGTCCTTCCGCTATTGGCGCCGCTAAGGAACACGATTCGGTGCTGGACGCCGCGAAAGCTGTTTTCGATAAAGCGGCCAGCAAGGTTAAAAATACTGTGGCTTCCGCAGTTATCGGCACCTATGGCGCAGTGGAAATTCCTAACGCCGACGCTTACGAAAAAGTTCTGTACGATAATTTCGTAATGGTGGATCAGGACGCCCGCCGCGAGCTGATTCGCCAGCAGGTTACGGATTTGGCTGTGGCAGAAGGCGGTCACGCTGAGATTAACGAGGATTTGCTGGAGGAAGTAAATTATTTAGTTGAATGGCCTACTGCTTTGTGCGGCAAATTTGAAGAAAAATTCCTGGCTCTGCCTAAGGAGTGCATCATCACCCCGATGCGCGAGCATCAGCGCTACTTCCCGGTTTTGGCCGAGGATGGCAGCCTGCTGAATAAATTTATTACCGTGCGCAACGGCGGCAGGGAGCATTTGGAAATCGTAGCTCACGGCAACGAGCGCGTACTGCGCGCCCGCTTGAGCGACGCGGAATTCTTCTTTAATGAAGACCGCAAGCATTCCTTGGCAGACCGTTTGGAAAAACTCAAGACCGTTTCCTTCCAGGAAGGCTTGGGCAATATGAATGATAAGAGCAAGCGCTTGGTACAGGCTGTCAATATGTTGATGATAGCGATTAATGCCAAGGTTAATAAGGAAGAGCTGGAACGCACCGCGCTGCTGTGCAAATGCGATTTGGTCACCGGTATGGTTGTAGAATTTACCGAGCTGCAGGGCGTTATGGGCCGCGAATATGCTAAGCTGGACGGCGAAGCTACGGCTGTAGCGACTGGTATTTTCGAGCATTATCTGCCGCGCTTTGCCGGCGACGAGCTGCCCAAGACGGATATTGGCCGTATCGTAGGCATTGCCGACAAGCTGGATAATATCTGCGCTACCTTCAGCCGCGGTCTGGCTCCCACCGGTTCTCAGGATCCCTATGCGCTGCGCCGTCAGGCTTTGGGCATTATCAATATTTTGCTGGATGCTAACTATCACATTTCTATGTACAAGGTTTTGGCAGGCTGCTTGTATCTGTTGAACATTGCGCCGGAGCAGACCGGCAAGCTGGTGCCGCAGATCGGCGAATTTTTGAAGCAGCGCCTGCGTAATATGCTCATTGATCAGGGCATTCGCTACGACGTAGTGGACGCTGTGCTGGCAGAAGAACGCAACGACGATTTTGCCGACCTGTACGCCCGCGCCGTCGCCCTCAATAAATTTGTGGCCGGCGAAGAAGCGCTTGCCGCAATTCAGGCCGCTGCCCGCGTGGCAAATCTGTGCAAAAAGATGGAAACGGAAACCGCCATCAATCCGCAGCTTTTTGAAGCCGAAGCGGAAACTGCGCTGCATAATGCAGTTCAGAGCGCCAGCAAGGAGGTTTTGGCCGCATCCGTGAAATACGATTACGCAACCGTGCTGGCAGAAGCAGTGAAGCTGGTTGCGCCCATCAATAAATTCTTTGACGACGTTATGGTTATGGCCGAGGACGAAAAGGTGAAGAATAACCGTCTGGCGCTGCTGTCCGCAGTTAAGGATGTGACGCATGCGGTTGGCGATTTGAATTTAATCGTCCAATAAAAGCGTTATAAGCGCCATTATACTTCGCCGCAATTTGTAAACTTACCGAATAAAATTTTTATAAAGATTAGGAGAATACGAATGGAAAAAATGAAAGCTGAAGCAAAAGCTCTCGTGGAAATGCAAAACGAATATCTGCAGTTGACCAGCAAAAATCCTGTTGAAATGTGCCACGACGATTTCCTGAGAGCGGAAGAGCTGAATGTACAAATTAAAGACGCTACTAAGGTAATGGCAGCTCTGGCTATCGAATTTGTCGGCTACCATAAGGACGCTAACGGTTTGTGGGTAGAATAATAGAACTTCAATAGCGTTTTATAAAATTTGCGCTTGGGAAACGGTACGGCTTTGCGGCTGTGCCGTTTCTTTTTATGTGCCGCCGTGATATAATTTTAGAAGAAAAATTATGATTTATTAGGAGCGTGGCTATAGATGAAAATGCAGATACCAGTAAAACAGGGCGACAGTATCGCCGTGCAGATTACCGGCTTGGGCAGCAGCGGCGAGGGCGTAGGCAAATACGAAGGCTTTACCGTTTTTGTGCAGGGCGCGCTGCCGCAGGAAACGGTGCAGGCTACCGTTACGCTGGTCAAAAAAAGCTATGCGGTAGGCCGCTTGGACGTCGTTCTGGAGGCGTCGCCGGAGCGGGTGGAGCCGCTTTGCCCCGTATATAAGGAATGCGGCGGCTGTCAGCTGCAGCATTTGAGCTATAAAGGCCAACTGGAATGCAAGCGTCAACAGGTGCAGGACGCTTTAAGCCGCATTGGCCATGTGGAGGCAGAGGTGCTGCCGGTTTTAGGCGCGGCCAACCCCTGGACTTACCGCAATAAGATGCAGTTCCCTGCGGCGGTCAGCGCCGAGGGTACGCTGAGCATCGGCTGTTATGCCGCGGCAACTCACAGCGTAGTCGATACGGACGGCTGCATGATTCAGCAGGAGGCCAATAATCAGGTGCTGCTGACGGTGCGCAAATGGATGAATCGTTTTGACGTCAGCGCTTACGACGAAAAAACCGGCAAGGGTTTGGTGCGCCATGTGATGGGACGCGTAGGCGTACACAGCGGTCAGGTGATGGCGGTGCTGGTGACTTCTGCTTACGATATACCTCACCGCAAGGAGCTCATCCAATGGCTGACAAAGTACGTGCCCGGCTTGGTGAGCGTGGTGCAGAATATTAATAAGAAGCCGACCAATGTGGTTATGGGCAGCAAAACGCGGGTTTTGTACGGCGACGAAAAAATTAAGGACAGCCTGGGCGCGATAAGCTTTAATATTTCGCCCCAATCCTTTTTTCAGGTGAACAGCGAGCAGGCGGAAAAGCTGTACAATAAGGCGTTGGAATTTGCCGGTTTGAGCGGCGGCGAGACCGTGGTGGACGTGTACTGCGGTACGGGTACGATTTCGCTGTACTTGGCCAAGCACGCCAAAAAGGTTTACGGTATAGAAATTGTTGCTCCGGCTATCGAGGACGCTAAGAAAAACGCTTTGGAAAATAACTGCAGTAACGCGGAATTTATTTTGGGCGACGCGGCGGCGGAGCTGCCTGCGTTGTTGGCAGGCGGTGTGCGGCCGGACGTGATTGTGGTGGACCCGCCCCGCGCGGGTTGCGAGGAAAAGGTGCTGGCCGCTATGGCGGGCGTAGGGCCGCAGCGCATTGTCTATGTGTCCTGCAATCCGGCGTCGCTGGCCCGCGACTTAGCCTTTTTGGAGCAGTATGCCTACAAAGCACTGGTAGCGCAGCCGGTGGATATGTTCCCAATGACGAGCCATGTCGAGACGGTCGTGTTGATGTCAAGGGTCATCCCGTCCTGAGATGGATGATGGATAACATCTTCATCCGGCAGGACCCGGCGGGCAACATCAAGGCGGATAAGGAAAAGTCCACGGAGAAAATTGACGGCGCAATCGCAACGATCATGGCTCTTGACCGTGCCATCCGCTGCGGAAACGAATCTCATGAGAGCGTATATGACTCCCGTGGAATTCTATTTATCTGACCCTTGCATAAAATACCCTTAAAAGCGGAAGAATAATAAGGGGAAACTCGGCAGAAACTTAGCTTTTCCCTTAAAATGATTATAATTTAAGGGAAAGCAAGAGGAGGTAAGGGAATGCGAGAGTTCAACTACTCATTGATCAAAGATAAAAAGTGGGACTCGGAACTTCTGAGTCTTGTTGCTGCCATCTATAAAGAGGCAGGAAAACAGGAGATGTATTTGAAGCAGAGACCGGAGGAACTTGAAAAGCTGGTGGAGATCGCCAAGATTCAAAGTACCGAGGCATCAAATGCCATAGAAGGCATTGTCACCACAAATACGCGCATCAGACAGATCGTAGAGGAGAAAACAACTCCAAGGAACCGGGATGAGCAGGAAATCGCTGGTTACAGGGATGTTCTGAGAATTATCCACGAGAGCTTTGATACGATCCAGATCACGCAGAATTATATTCTTCAGCTGCACAAGATCCTCTACAGCCACATGAATAATCCCGTGGCCGGAAGGACGAAAACAGTACAGAACTATATCAGCGCAACATATCCCGATGGTCATACAGAGACGCTTTTTACTCCGCTTGCTCCATACGAGACGCCGGAGGCGCTTGACAGGCTTTGCGAAGAATACAACCGGGTCATAGGAAATCTGGAACTTGAACCGCTGATCGCGATTCCGGTGTTCATACACGATTTCCTCTGTATCCATCCCTTCAATGACGGAAATGGCCGTATGAGCAGACTGCTCACTACGCTTTTGCTTTACAGGAGCGGTTTTTATGTGGCTTGAATTGTCAAGTCAATTGCAACACTACGCCAAAGAAAACCTCATAGGGAGACTTCCAACCAAGGCATTTGCGTGGACGTCGATTTAGTTTTGCGGTGAAGGTGGTGAAATGGTTATCATCGAAGGTTTCTAAATCGATTGATTTTGGGCAGTATTCGCGGATGAGTCCGTTCGTATTTTCGTTGGTTCCTCGTTCCCATGGTGCATGTGGTTTAGGAAAATAGAACTGTAACCCATTCATAGCCTCTGTGATTTCTGAATGTCGAGAAAACTCTTTGCCTCTATCTGGTGTGACGGAGGCGATCTTCTCGGAAGGAAGCTGTTGTAGAAGCTCAATGATCCCATCTCTGACATATATTGAGTTTTTCTTGGGGATCTTCTTGAGAAGAAGATAACGCGATTTCCTGTCAGCCATAGTAATCATACACGAAGAACCTGTTTTACCAGCAACAGTATCTGCCTCCCAGTGTCCCAGTTCACTTCTATCATTAGCTTCTTCTGGTCGTTCTTCAATGGGATTGCTGATTTTGAGTTTACCTCTGGTTTCTTCTGTACCTTTCTTGTGGCGAGTTTTGCCGCGGTGCCGCAGTTTGCGAACAACACCGCGTTCACCGTGGGACAATTTCTTATCGTCGAACATTCTGGAGTAAATTGCACGATATATTGTCGAGTAACTTACCTGAATAGTGTTGTTTTCCTCCTTCAATCGGTTAGCAATTTGCTCGGGAGACCATTGTTCTTCGAGAAACAGTCTTTTTACAAGTGCTTTGGCAGCAGGATCCGCTAATACTTTTTTAGGACAACAGCGCTTCCTTCTGGCCCGATACTTTCCCTCTGCTTGAGAAGGCGAATACTCATTCTTTGTTTTATTCCTCTTCAGTTCTCTACTGATCGTTGAAGCTGCTCTGCCGAGCGCGGCAGCAATTGCACGAATTCCTTTGCCTTCACCTCTCATAAACAGTATACTTTCTCGTTCTCTTGTGCTAAGATGATGATAGTGATCCATAGTTGTCTCCTTTTCTGGTAGTCCGCAAACACCATTGTAAAGGATTCTCCGCTATGGGTCACTATTTCTTTTGGTTGTTGCACTTAGATTGTAAATTCAAGGGGGAAATATATCTCACTTGAGGCAAAGATAGCGAAGAACAAAGACTTGTATTATGATGCACTTTCTGCCTCACAGGACGGATGGCATGAAGGAGAAGATGATCCGGTTCCATTCATCAAGTATCTGCTGGGAACAATACTTGCTGCCTACAGAGACTTTGAGGATCGATTTGCATTGGTGGAAACAAAGAAATCTGCCCTTGAAACCGTGAGACTTGCCACAAAAAACAAGATCGGTCGTTTTACCAAACAGGACATCAGGGAACTTTGTCCGTCGCTCAGCGTCAGCTCTGTTGAGGGCGCACTGCGGAAGATGGTGGCTTCCGGTGAACTGGAACGTGAGGGCAGCGGAAAAAACACCTGCTATTACAGAACAACATGAGAGCATACCCTTAAGAATGCAAACTTTCCATTAAAACAATTAGGATTATAAGGGAAACAGAATCGATATAAGAGAAAGCATCTACCTGATTACACAGGCAGGTGCTTTTTTCATGCGCAAAACGAAAGGAGTGGACTTGTTCCGCCAGAGAGAATTCTTGAGGCGATCGGCAAATTTGCCACCCATATAAAAAATCCTTTGAACAGAAAAACAGGGTTGAACCGTTGAATGTTTCACGATTCAGCCCTGTTTTTATACTTTACTCTTCTTTATCCTTAGATGGCCGCAGGCAATATTTCACATAATGTACGGCAGCGGCGAAAATCAGCATATAACCTAAAAGCTCAGTGCTTTCTTCCATAAAATTTTTTGTGTTCTCGCTGAACTTTACGTCTGCTACAAATAAACCCAGCTCACGCATGCCGAATAAGCGCGAAATGACAAGTACGACCAATAGCCCCCTAGTCAACATGCCGTAAGAGCGGGTGCGCATAAATTCTGCCAGCGTCCTTGCCGTTTCCGCCTTGCCCTTTTTCAACGCTGCATAAGAAAAGCCTGCTGCTGCCGCAACGGCAATATATTTCCAGGCACCGTGAAAAAGCAGGTCGAACAGCGCGTCCAGCTCGCGGATGAACATACAGAATAAAAATCCACTGACAAGTAACAGCCCGCCAGAATTTTTCTTTTTTGCCAAAAACAAAAAAATAGCGGCGCTGATAAACAGCAGCCCTTCCTGTGTAAATTCTGTAAAAGAAATTTCTGTGATTCTGCCGGATCTCGTAATATCAATTTTCGCCAGCAACATCATTATCAGCACGCCAGCAACGCAGTAGGCAGACCGCATTAAAAAGTCTAAAAAACTGCGAATAATAAATTTCAAATCCTTATCCATATAAAGTAGACCAACTTTTCCAAGATTATTCCGGTGCAAACGCCGAGAAAGGCGAAAACGATCTTAATTTTACCTTAATTTTACGAAATTATATCATATTTTACATAAAAAAGCAAGGAATAAGTTGGTACGCTACATAAAAATAACCAACCAATGCTTAGTTTTCTAAACTAGCGTCGGTTGGTTATTTTTTTTGTAGGGCTTTAGCTACTGCGATGACAAGCGACAGCTGTTCTTCATTGAGCGTTGACAGAACTTGCGTCGCTTCGTGCAGCAGCAATGTTGAGGGATGGGGCGGTTCGGTTCCTTCAAAAAATTCTTTAGGAGTTATATTAAAGTATTCGCAGATATAAAACAGACCTTGAAGCGACGGCAGATTGAGCTTGTTTTCAATGCGATTGATGTAGTTGACGTTTTGCCCTATAGCCAGGCTCATTTCGCGGGCCGAAACCTTCTTTTCCTGCCGCAGCTGCATAATTCTGTTAGCTACAAAATCTTCATACATAGTGGCTTCCTCCGTACTCTCTCCATATTAATTATATGATATTTGTTGTGAAAAATAAGACAATAAAGATTGTAGTTTTGCTGTACAAACGCTTTTAAAGATTGTATAATGTAAGATGTGAAGTGTTAAAAATTGTATAGATGCATATTTAAAATGTTGAATATTGTAGATGAATAGAAGCGATTTACAACGTCAATTTTAAAGCTCCTACTAATGCTGTAGATTATATATGGATGGCAATAGTATGATTGATGGATATAAATAATGGAGGATTTGAATGATGAAAAAATTCTTTGGTTGAGGCAGTATATGGATTGGGTGGAATTTTATTAAACCTGCATAAATTTATTGGAAGGGTGATTATGTTGAAGGTTTTTATTTGTGCATTATTGGTTCTGGCAGTTAGTGCAAGCGCTTTTGCCCACAATCATGTATGGTATGATAGAACAGCAGGAATAGATAAATTAAAAAAGGTAGCTATTTTTCCTTTAAAGGGTGAAAAAAACTTTATTGGTGCGGAAGACTTATTGAAAGATTCTTTAACTAAAAATGCTAAAAATGTTTATTTTATGCTTTTAACACCAGATAATCAGTATATGAGCCTTATCGGTGAGCAAAATAAAGATTATGTGACTTTGCTAAATGACTTCACTACTGAAGCTGCGATAGGCCAAACTGTTAAGGAAAAAACTGGTGCAGATGCTTATTTAGTATGCAATATACGTGAAAATAGAGTGCAGCAAGATTGGTCGCCGGAAAAAATTTGTGAAGTGGATATGAGAAGCTACACGGAAACAGTCGGCGGCGCGGAAGGTTATAGAAGATATAATGAGAGCTCTTGGACTGAGCTTCATACAATTCCCGGCCAATATGTCTATTTGAATTTTTTGGATTTGGAATATACATTATATGATACGCAGGGAAATAAAATAATGTTGCTTCAACATAGAACTCAAGGATATGACACTAATGAAGAAGAACAATTCCGAAGCCTATTGACAGAATTTGCCAAAGAATTTAAACGGGTAAGAAAGAATAAGGAGAAGTGAACCGTATGCAAATAATTAAGAATATAATAGTGAGATTGTTGATTAGCGGATTTTGCTTGGGAATTCCTAGCATCTGCTTTGCTGTTTCACCGCAGTTAGCACAGGCAGAGCAATTAGGGTTTGGGCATATCGCCATGCCGGATAATATAGCTGGCGATGAGTTTGCAGTTAAGGCTTTGTACTTTACTTTAAAAGAAGAAGCAAAAGCAATTAAGGGGCTTGCGATTAATTATGATGGAAAAAATAAGACACCAGATGATGTAAGAATAGAGGTTTTCATCGAAAAATACGTTTTGGAGGCTACTTGGTTTGAACCTAGAGCAGAGGCAAGGGATAGAGTCGTTTGGGAAGATGAACAGAAATGGAAGGACGGCAAAGGCAAAGAGCATAAAATGACTACCAAATATTATGAATCTGAAATTTATGATCATCTAGGACAATATTCTTTCTTAGCTATAGTCAGAGGAACATTTAATTTGGTCGATGTAAAATCAGGGGCAGTTTTAGTGCAGTATAGTGGAAGTGAATATAACGATAAAGAAATAGATGCTTACACTAGTTTAGTAAAAAAATTTTATAAACAGGTTAATAAAGAAATAAAGGATAGTAAAAAACAATATAATTAATAATGCTGTATAGGGTTATTATTTTGCTTTACGGCAATTTAATATAAATTTTTTAAGAAAGGGGATTAATGATGAAAAAATTAATTGTTTTGGGTGCTTTTGCAGTATTATGTAATATCACCTTAGGACAAGCTTCTGTTGCTTGTGCGTCGGAAATAAAACCTTCAAATATTATTTCTGTGCATGATGAAGCGTATAGTATGTGGCCACGTTTAAGAGATGCAATACTTGGCAGGCCGCCTAAAGATCCACCGCCACCACCACCGTATGTATCGCCACCGCGACCGCCTTATGGAGAAGGAAGAGTTCCGCCTCCACCTCCACCTCCACATAGGCCTATAGCTCCGCCACCGCCTCCGCCTCCACATAGGCCTATAGCTCCGCCTCCTCCACGTAGGCATATAGTTCCGCCACCTCCTGTACATAAGTCAATGCCTCATAAAAGACCGGCACCGGTAAGACGGCCTGCACCGCCTCCAAGGCCAGTTATTCGCAGATAGGTGGAGCTTTACAACACTGTATGGCTAAGTCCTTGGAGAGGGACTGTAAATACTACTACGTTTATAATATGAGGATGAGAAACATTATGAATATGCATAATAAAGGGCTGATAGCCGCAGCTGTTTTGGGACTAGCTTTATCCTTTAGCAATGTATACAGCACTCCCGCTATAGCAGCTCCTGCTGAAACTAGCGTTTCTGTTAATGTCCACGTACAACAAGAAGCTACTATTGATTGGACCAAAGGCGCAGAATCTGCTGCTACTGCTACTGGGTTGGGCTTTCCGCCGGACAATGTTGGTAATCGCGGCCATGTATTAGCAAGACGTGCTGCAATTGTAGACGCCTATCGTCTGTTGGCAGAAACTATCCAAGGCGTACAAATTGATTCTGATACTACCATCGAATCTATGGTATTACAAAGTGATACGGTTAAAGCAAGGGTAGCCGCTTTAATTAAAGGTGCTCGTATTGTTGACGAAGGCGCAAACGAAGACGGCAGCTATTTTGTAAAGGTGAGCGTACCTTTATTTGGCGTCGGTAAGAGCGTTGCCAATGCTGTACTGCCGGAAGCAACGAAAAACGTTGTGTCGCAACCTGCCGCTAAGGTTGACGAAAAAACTACCCCTCTGACTAAAGAAGAAATTAAAGAAGTAAGATCTGTAACTTATACCGGCGTTATTGTGGACGCTTCAGGTATGGGCTTAGAGCCTACTTTTTCTCCGGTGATTATGGATACCAACGGTAGAATAATTTACGGTATGCAGAATATCGATAAAGATATGGCGATTTCTCAAGGAATGGTTGAATACGCTACCGATTTGCAAACCGCAACTGGCGGTACTACTCGCGCCGGCGCTAACCCGTTAGTAGTAAGCGCTACTACCGTCAAGGGCGGCGTGAACTCCATTAATCCTGTAAATGTTGTCGTGTCCGTAGAAGATGGCGATAAAATTTTATTAGCTAACGAGCAAGCTGATATGTTTGGAAAGTGCGCCGTTGTTTTTTTAAAATAACGTAATTTACTAGAAAAGAGGAATATTCTTGTAATTACTCAAGATTATTCCTCTCTTCATTATACAAGAGGTGAAGCTCATGAAATTTTATGGGTTATTACTAGCTAGTTTTTTTTAGTAGGTACACCTTCTTTTTGCGAAGCTGATCTTACACCTGCGAAAGCTGATAGTATTACGCAACAGAATATTAATGTTGGTATGCAATATTTCAATGGCGCATATGAAGCGTATTTTGCCGCTAAAAATTCTGTCAGTATGGCGCAGGCAGGCAATTTTTATGCGCAGGCTATTGCTGACGCAGCAAAAGCTAATACTATTGAGCCTGAAAATATTTCTTATATTGCGCTCTCTATGCAAATTTATCGCGGTAAAGGGGTTTTACCATATGCAAAAAGTGCTTTTTTGCGCGCTGAAAAATTGTTGCAGGATAGGTTGAAATTGAGTTCTAGCGATGTGGGCGCATTGTTGGATTATGCTATTTTGTGTAAGGCCGGAGATATGACGTATAGGCCGGAGCAGACAGAGTATCATCTGAAATCGCAAAGATTAGCTCAGAAAGTATGCTCCTTATTAATAGCGGATAGTAGCGCTGAAGCTTATTGCGCCAAAGCGATGGCCAATTTAGTTTTAGGGAACGAGAAGCAGTTTTTAACATTGTTGAAAGCAAGCGCTCAAGGAAATCATGATTTAATAATCAATCGCTTTTATTTGACTTTGTATGAGAATACCATAGAGCAAGATACTTGGTTGTGGCCTGTAGCTGACAAGTATTTACAAAATGAGTTTTTATTATATTATTTATGCGATCTTGGTAGGCCATATAAATTTTAAATGGTGAGGTGTTTATGATGAAAAAGACAATGAGAATTATTTTGTCCTTATTAATGTTATCCATAATGTTGTTGGGTTGTTTTAGCTGTGAGGCAGCTAAAAAAACGGTTGCTGTAATGGCAGTAGAAAATACAATTGGGAGTAGTTATGGCCGCCAAGCTGCACAAGACTTAGAAAGTGCTTTGACTACGATTTTAGTACAAAGCGGCAACTATAATGTTGTAGAGCGTAGACAGATTGATCATGTATTGCACGAACTGAATCTGCATATCACAGGGCTGATTAGCGGAGATACAGCTATTCAGTTTGGCAATATGCTAGGAGCAGATTACACTATAGTAGGTAATGTGATGTTAGCTGATTTTGAGCGTTTTAATAATTATCTTTATAAAGGGCACAAGGCTAAGGTTAAATTTAATTTTAAATTTATAGATAATAACACAGGCGAAGTTAAGATAGCTGAAATCGTTGAAGGTTCCGATACGGTTAGTGAATTTGAAAATACCTATCCTGATCAAAATATTATGCTGGCCAATGCAGCTGGAGATGTAGCTAAAAAAATAGCAGGTTTTATGGAAGGCATCAATCCGCTTTCTGGCCTTGTAGTGAGCGTTACCGAAGATCAAGTATATATTGATATTGGTAGCAATAACGGCGTTCATAAAGGTGATAATTTTATTATTTATAAAGAAGGCAAGCCAATTAAGCATCCTGTAACGGGTAAAATTATTACCGTACAGAAGGAATTTTTAGGCGCGTTAAAAATTGAAGATGTGGAAGCTGATTTTTCTGTTGGTAAAATTACTAAAAGGAAGGGTATCATTGCTACTGGCTGTAACGTAAAGAGAGGCAAATAAAATGAAGAGATTTATTTATATTTTAGCATTTGCCTTGTCTATATTATTATCTAGTAATGTCTTTGCAAAAAATATTACTACTACAGGCGTAGGCGTAACAGAAGCAGAGGCTACTGATGACGCTTTGCGTAACGCGTTAGAAAATGCAGTTGGCGTTCTGATAGATTCAGAAACTATTGTAGAAAATAACACACTTTTAAACGATAAAGTTTATGCTACTAGTAGAGGATTTATAAATTCTTATCAAGTAGTCGGCACACAGAAAAATGTCGACGGGTGGTGCGTGACTGTTAATGCCGAAATCGACGTTAATCAAAATTCTAAGTTGATGGATCAGTTGACAGTGCTAGGCTTGATCGATAATTTGCTGCGTAATCCTAAAATTGCCGTTATAATTCCAGAAAGGCATCTTGCCTATCGTATTCCTGATCCCGCAGGGGAAACGGCTGTGGTGAACGCATTTATTGCTGCTGGCTTTGATAACATGGTGGACATTAGCCAGGATAGGATGCGTTATAATAGTCCGTTTAATTTAACCGATGATGATTTACGCGCTCTAGCTAATTCTATGCAAGCGGATATTCTTGTAGTAGGCGAAGCGTTTAGCGAGGGCATTGGCGATGTCGGGCAATTCTTGCCTAAAGGCAGGCGGACTGGAACATTGAGCTGCCGTGCTCGCGTAGAAGCGAAAATGTATATTGCTCGTACGGGACAGATTATAGCTGCTGATGGTAAATATGGTTCAGCTGTAGATGTTTCTGAAGCTATAGCTTCGAAGAAAGCCTTAGCTGTTGCCGGTAAGGAAATGGGCGAATATTTGTCGGATAAATTGCTGGAATTAGCGGCAGGTAACAGGCGCAGAGTGGAATTAATAGTCATGACTTCTGGATATGAAAAACTTGATTCAATACAACAAGCGTTGAATAATATTAAAGGTGTAAAGAATGCAGATTTAAGTGACTATACTAGTGGTAAAGCTGTTTTTACCATGCGATATGGCGGCTCACCGCAGACACTTTTCAATAAAATAAAAGAAAATGTGGAATGCCATGTAGAATTACGTTCTTCGGCTTATAATGTGCTTACTATTGCAGCATGGTAAAAGTGATAAGTCTAATGGTGTGATGTCAATAGGAGAATGAAAAGAAATTTTCAATCAGGAAAGGTGTAAACTCGGGCAAAACAGGAAAAAAGTGTACACTAACCAAAGCCCTGCCTACTGCGTTTTTTCAACAGGGCCTGTTACACCGGGAAGCGGCTGCGGAAATCAGCCCTCAGGCGGGATATACAGGCGGTTGTCCTTCAGCAGTCGAAAGACCAACCGAACCAGTTTTCTGGCAATCAAAGCGAGTGCGCGTTTATGCTGAAACTTGTTGACCTCATGGTACTTGAGGTCATAGTAGCGCTGGAACTCGGAGTCGCATCTTCTCACGGAGTTGGCGGCTTCCAGCAGGTAGTACCGGAGATAACGGTTGCCGGATTTGATCATTCTGGTGTTCTGCGCTTCAAAGTCACCGGACTGGTGCTGTGTCCAGACAAGGCCGGCATACTTGGCAACGGACGCCTGAGACTGGAAGCGGTGAACATCCCCGATCTCGGCAATGATACCGGCGGAGTAGACCTTCCCAATTCCTGGGATAGAAGTTAGAGGGTTAGGAATGATTTCAAATTGCTGCTCACATCGATGCCAACAAAAAGTGGATTCATTGATTTCACCTCCCCGTGTGCTGATACTTGAATTATTATCTTTGAAACTTATTATACGAGGTGGGAATATATATGCTAAAAGATTTTTGTAGGATTTTACTATCAGTTTTGCTTATAGGTATATTTTCCAGTAAAATTTGCCGAGCTGAAGAAGAGTATGCTCAGGAAATAACCATACCGGTCAATAATTATTTTTCTATAGAGATGCCGTTTGCCTTTTATGAAGTAGACAAAAATATGGCGGAACAAGTTGATCTGGACGGTAAAAATAGTGTGTTGTTTAAAAAAACGGGAGACACGATTGTAAAAGCGATATTTCCCGTTAGTATGAATCCGCCGTTACTGGAGGGTATTCGTTTTTTAGTACACGTAGTTCCGCAAGAAAATTTTTCTCCTGAGGATTGGGAGAAGCAGAGTCAAAATGGATATGTTGACAATGCTTATGAAGCGGATACTTCGCGTTATGCTGAAGAAGTTTTGGAATTAGTCAATATTGAACGTTCGAAAGTTGGTGCTAGCCCTTTAAGATTGTCGGATGATTTGCAATATGCCGCTTCTATACGCGCTAAAGAATTGACGCAGGTTTTTTCACATGATAGGCCAGATGGCAGTAGTTGTTTCACCGCAGTGGGCGATGCAGGGTACTCAACATTGGGAGAAAATATTGCTGCTGGTAGTGCGACTCCAGAAGCGGTAGTAAGGCAGTGGATGAATTCGCCTGGGCATAAGGCTAATATTTTGAAAAGCGCATTCCGTGAATTAGGCGTGGGCTATTGTTACGATAGCAACGGCGTAGGCGGGTACAAGTACTATTGGGTGCAAATTTTTAAAGGGTAGAGTGTTTGCTTGAGTTTATAAAGATTATGAATTTAAAGAAAGTAGAGGTACTGGTTATACGCTGTCGGGCAGAATAGCTCCTAGAGATATTCCTGAGTTTGTGGATCTTGTGTTGAGTAGCAAACCTTTAAAAATTAGCTTTAAATTTTCTGTTCCTTCGGCAAGGGGTGTTGAGAAATATTTAGATTTCAATTTCGAGGGAGAAACTTTGGAACAGGTAAAGAGTGTGCTCAACTACGATTTGTATAGCGATCCTTCGCAAACTGAAAATATTAAGAAGGCAGTAGCAGCTATACCTGCAAACTAAATGCCAAAGATATTTTGCTCAGTATAAAATGATTTGTTTGTGTCAATACTGTCTAGCGCTTTAGCTGCTTTCGGTTAAAGCGCTAACCGCTTGTGGGAGGTTATATCATGTGTAAAATTAAAATTCTTTTGGTTACATTGATACTTATGGTTGTACATATGTCGTGTATGGCAATGACAATGAAGAACCCAGTTCAGATAGGAAAAATTCGTTTTGATTTGAATAGAGATACAGGGTTTACTTTTGATGGATTTAGCGAAATTAATGGTTATAAACATTATAGCAAAGTAAGAAAAGCTTATACTAATGGGTATGGTAAAGGTACAGTGTTGTTTAACTATGATGGGGAAAAGCTATATGTAGATTACAATATTCCAGAGAGATGGAATCTTTGTCGTATTGGTGAAGCCGGTAACTACATAGAATTTGATATTATTGATGGCCAACTTTTTAAAATCTTAACAAGCGAAGGAAATTCCCTATATGCTATGCTTTCTTCTTATACATATACAGATTTTGTTATTTTTGGGAAAAATAAGGATGGAAAATTTGTTAAATACCTAGATAGCAAAAAAATAAGTAAAGATTATTTTGGTAATGTAAACAATAATTATGAGAGTATAGAAAGCCGCGGAGATACACTGGTTGTAAAATATAGGGCCTTTTTAAAGAACAAAGTTGAGCTAGGAGAATTTCGCTTCCCATGGTCAGAATCTGCACAATGGTTCGGAATAGAAAAAGTGATTTATTAAATGTAATTTTCTAAATTACATTCTCATCAAAATCTTTTGCAAAATTATCATGTGAATTAGCAAGAAGCATTCGAAAAAATGTGTGGGTATAGTGCAAATTTTTTAGAGACTTAAATTGCAATAACAAGTTGAACATTTTTTAATCAATCTTGCTTAGCGCTTTAGCAGTCTTTTGTTAAAGCGCTAACCGCATTTTGTTTAATAGTTTTTCTAATATATTTTTTACATGTAAACGAGACTTATCATGCTTATACAATCAACGGCTTTGCATTTTTTTGTAGACGGTGTATGCGGGGCGGCATTAGCGGCGTTGGTCGCTAATGGCTTAGCTGCGGAAGAAATAGAAAAATATTTTATGCTCTATACCATTTGGGCGTTTGGAACGCAATGGCTTATCGGATTAGCTATTGACAGGTATAAGAGGTTGCAAAGATGCTTACTATGGTTGGCTTTCAGCTTATTGTTTATAGGCGCGCTAGGAGCAAGAGACTTATCGCTTAAATGCTTTTGCTTAGGTATAGGGAATAGTATTTTTCATGTTCTTGTCGGGAAAATTATTTTAGAGCGTTTTGCCGGCTTTAAGGAACCTGGAATTTTTGTTTCCAGCGGCGCTTTAGGATTAGCATTGGGATTACAGCAAATTATTGGCGTACCGATAATGTTATTAGGCTTATTTATATCCTGTTATTTAATTTACTCTCAACTAACGAGTTCTGCGCAGATTAATGAAAAAGCAGTCCGCTTTCGGCAAGTACGGTTAGAAAATCCCATGTCGGTTTTGTTATCTGTTTTGGCGTTGTGCATATGCGTAATTTTCAGGGGCTTTACCGGTACGATCCGCTTGGATGATATGCCCTTATGGCTGCCTTGTATTTATGTGCTTGGAAAAGCATTAGGTGGAGTTTGCTGCGATAAATTTGGTTATAAACATATGCTGTTGGCGCTATTTTTACTGGAATTTGTAATTTTGCAATTCGCAGGTCTTGCACCGATGTTAACGTTTGTTTTATTGTGTAATATGACTATGCCGTTGACGTTAAGGGTAATATATTATTATTTGCCAGATTATGCAGGGTTTACTTTTGGCTTAGCGGCCGTTTGTCTTTTACCTGCTTGGTGGTTTAAAGAATATTTTATTCCGTTGCCGCTCATGATAATGTTGCAGTTTATTTTATTATTTGTCGGAGGATATTTGTTATTCGACAAACTTCCGCTAGTTGGGAGCAGTGAAGAATAATGGATATGCTGGCAGTAGGGTTAATATTGGAAAGCGATTTGCTGGAGACCGCGTTAAATACGGCTATTATTGAAGTAGTAGTTCTATATTTACTGAGTTACCGGAACAGAAAGGTACTTAGCTGGTTTTTTGTAACGAATATAGTTTCTAACATATTATTCAATGAATTTTTAATGACGGATTTCTTGCCAGAGCTGTATGCTAATATTTTTGTTGGGGAGTGCCTGGTGCTTATTTTAGAATACTGCATGATGCTATATGTTGTGCCTGAAAGAAAAAGCAGGTTATTATTATCTTTGCTTGTCACTAATGGTGCTAGCTTAGCAGTGGGATTATTGTATATTAACGAAGGACTGATGTAATGAAAAAAATAATTGCATGTTTATTCGCATTGTTGAGCTTGTTGCAAGTAAGCGTAGCTTTTGCCGACATACCTTCGCCTTATGAATCGCAACAAAGCCAGCTTAGAAGAAGCGCGGAAGAATTGGAACGCAAGGGAATTTCAATAGAAAACGTCAAAGTAGTGACGCAAGAAAACAAGAGTGTCATCCTAGGGATAGAATTAAATTGTCCGGAAGGTGGGCAATTAGATTGCTTGGTAATAAATATGGATAATGAGCGTTTCGTGGGTAAATGTCAGGAACGTCTTAATGATTGGACAAAAAGAAAAAATAATAATTTTTGGATCGAGCTACCTATTAATACGGATGAGATGCTTTCTGGAAAGAATGAATTGGAAATAAATTGCAGCTATCAAATAAATTATGAATTAATAAAAAAGCTAGGCGGAGGTTACGCTTGGTTTAAAGCGGGACGACCGATGAAAAAAACAGCTAAGAGCGTAAGCAAAGAAACAACTAAGCGAATTGTGTTTATGAAAACGAAAACGCGCTATTTTGTGTATGAAGTATGATTTTCAGTTCAAGCCAATTTGTTGACTATAAGCAGTAATTGTGCTATTATGAGGACAATGCAAATAAGACTTTTTACTGGATGGGCGCACAGCCCTTTTTCCTTGCGCGTAGAGGTGGTAAATTATGCAATTACAAAAATTGGCTTGTGCTTTACTTTGTACCATAATGTTGACGCTGGCAGGCTGCGGCGGCGAGCAAAAGGAGGCCGGCGGCGGCAAGGCCTATTTGCAGCTGACGGACGCTGCGGGGCGGCAGGTGACTTTGACTAAGAAACCGGAGCGGATAGTAAGCCTGAGTCCGTCTTATTTGGGTATGATCGACGCGGTGGGCGGCAAGCTGGCAGGGAGAGCCACGTCGAAGGTAGGGACGGTGCCCGCTTCTATGAAGGACGTGCCGGAGATAGGACTGGTCTATAATATAAATATGGAAAGCTTAGTGGCGCTGAAGCCTGATTTAGTACTGGCAGGGAAAAATCAGCACGAAAAATTTGTGCCGCTGCTGACCTCCAATAATATCAATGTTATTGAGTTCGACGCTAAAACCTACGACGAGGTGAAGCAAACTGTCACGACATTAGGCGAGATTTATGGCGCGCAGGACAAAGCTGCGGCAGAGAACGCTTTGCTGGATAAGGAAATTGCCTCCGTAACTGCAAAGCTGCCTAAGGATAAGAAACGGGTTGTTATTATGCACGCAACGGCCAGCAGCGTGACGGTGGAAGGCTCGCGCAGTATCGCGGGCTGCGTCAGCGACCTTTTGGGCTTTGAAAATGTGGCGGCAGCGGCTTTGCAAGGTAAATCAGATAAAACGCCCTACAGCATGGAAAGCCTGGTAGGGCAGGACCCCGATGTTTTATTCATTACCTCTATGGGCAAGCCGGAGGAAATAGAAAACCGCCTGCGCAGCGACTTTAAGCAGAATCCGGCGTGGAACAGCCTGCGGGCCGTGCAGCAGGGTCATGTTTATGTGCTGCCGGAAAAGCTGTTTTTAATCAATCCCGGACTGCGCTACCCCGAAGCGGTAAAATATATGGCGCAGCAGGTTTATCCAGAGGTTTTTAAGAATGGAAAATAAACAAGCGGAGGTTTCGCAAACTGTAGAACGCTTTGGCGTGGGCCGCAGCGTTTGGCGGGCAGGTATTTTGCTGTTTTTTTTGGCCTTGGCGCTGGCGGGTTCCTTTTTGAGCCTGACGAAAGGCTCCAGCGTGATTACTATGCGGCAGATTGCCGATATTCTGCTAAACCCCGGCACGGACCCGCAAAGCCAGATTATTTGGAATATACGTATGCCACGCACCATTGTGGGAGCGCTGGTGGGCGTTAATTTGTCCTTGTCCGGCGCTATTTTGCAGGCGATTATGCGCAATCCTCTGGCTGACCCGCATATTATCGGCATTTCGTCCGGCGCTGGCCTGGCCGGTGTGGCGATTATGATTTTGTTCCCGGCGCTGGAATATTTGATTACGCCTGCGGCTTTTGTCGGCGCTATGCTGGCGGCGGTGTGCATTTATATTTTGGCGTGGAAAAACGGCATTAAGCCGGTGCGAATTATTCTGGCCGGCGTGGCGGTATCCGCTTTTTTGAGCGCAGGTATCAGCGGCCTGATGATTTTTTACAGCGATCGGGTACACGGCGCGTTGATGTGGATGGTGGGCGGCCTGGCGGCGCGCAGCTGGCCCCATGTGCAGATTATTCTGCCGTATGCGGTAATCGGCCTGCTTTTGGCTTTGGCCAGCGCGGCCTATCTGAATATTTTACAGCTGGGCGACGAAATGGCGCGAGGGCTGGGCATTAACGTGGAGGTAACGCGGGTGCTGCTGACCGCCGTGGCGGCTCTTTTAGCTGCCAGCGCCGTCAGCGTCGTAGGGCTGTTGGGCTTTGTCGGCCTGGTAGTGCCCCATGCGGCAAGACTGCTGATTGGCAGCGACTACCGCTATCTTTTGCCTGCTTCCGCGCTGCTGGGCATCGCTATTGTAACGCTGAGCGACACCTTCGCCCGTATTGTTTTTGCGCCTATTGAGTTGCCTGTGGGCATCATTATGGCCTTTTTAGGCGCGCCCTTCTTTTTATTTTTGCTGAGGAGGGAAATATGATGCAGCCGATTTTGGAAGCCAAGCATATCGATATTGGCATCAACAATAAAACTATCGTGCACGATTTATCCCTGCAAATTCCCGAAGGGAAGATTACAGCTATCATCGGGCCTAACGGCTGCGGCAAGAGTACGACGCTGAAGGCTTTGTCCCGCATCTGGCCCTGCCAGCAGGGCAGCGTTGTCTTTAAGGGTCGGGATATAAAGAATTTCAGCCACCGCGAGCTGGCTCAATGTCTGGCAATTTTGACTCAGGGGCCGCAGGCTCCTGCCGATTTAACGGTGCAGGATTTGGCGGAGATGGGGCGTTTTCCGCACCGCGGCTTTTTAGGGCGCGGCGCTAAGGACGACGGCCGGCATGTGGAATGGGCTTTGGAGCAGACTAATATGACGGGAATGCGCGGGCGGCTGCTGCATACTTTAAGCGGCGGCGAGCGTCAGCGGGCCTGGATTGCCATGGCGCTGGCACAGCGGCCCCAGGTTTTGCTGCTGGACGAGCCGACGACTTATTTGGATATTTGCCACCAGCTGGAGGTAATGCAGCTTTTGCTCAAGCTGAACCGGGAGCTGGGGCTGACAGTAGTCATGGTTATTCACGATTTGAACCACGCTATTCAGTACGCCGATTATGTGGCGGTAATCAAGCAGGGACGCTTGGTGACCTGCGGCGAACCCCAAGAGATTGTAACGGCGCAGCTTTTAGAGCAGGTGTTTCGGGTGCAGGCCGACGAATTTGCCTGCAGCAACGGTTTACGCGCTCTGCTGCCTGTGGATTTGTGCAAATAAATATGGAACTAAAAATCCCCCGCTTATCTGTGATAAACGGGGGATAGCTTTATGCTGTTATACGCGTTCGTTGACCAGCTTAAAGCCTGCGGCAGTAAGCTTGGCTTTGATTTCGGCGATTTGTTCTTTGTCGCGGGTTTCCAGCCCCAGCTTTAAGAAGCAGCTGGTGATAGCCATGTTGGCGTCGCTGCGGTCGTGATGGACGCTGATGACGTTAGCGCCGCAGCGGCTGACGATGTCGCTGACCATGGTGAGCTGGCCGGGCTTATCCTCCAGCGCAATCATCAGATTGGTTTTGCGGCCGCTGGTTACTTGGCCGCGGGTGATGACGCGGGAGAGAATATTAACGTCGATATTGCCGCCGGATACCAGGCAGACGGTCTTTTTGCCCTCGATGGGCAGTTTGTTGAAAAGAGCTGCGGCTACGGGAGTAGCGCCTGCGCCCTCGGCGATAAGCTTTTGCTTTTCCATCAGGGTAAGAATGGCGGTTGCGATTTCATCCTCGCTGACGGTTACGATATCGTCCACATATTTGCTGATGAGCTCGTAGGTATTTTCACCGGGAGTTTTTACGGCGATGCCGTCGGCAAAGGTGTTGACTTGCTCCAGCGTTCCGTATTTATGGTCGTGGTAAGCGTTGTACATGCTGGCTGCGCCTGCCGCCTGTACGCCGTAAACCTTAACGTCGGGACGCAGGCTTTTAATGGCGAAGGCTACGCCGGAAATAAGGCCGCCGCCGCCGATGGGCACAATAACTGCTTCTACGTCCGGCAGCTGGTCGAGAATTTCCAGACCGATGCTGCCCTGACCGGCGATAACAAGCTCGTCGTCGTAGGGATGAATGAAGGTCATGCCCGTTTCCTCCTGCATTTGCACGGCACGGTCATGGGCTTCGTCATAAGCGCCGGGCACCAGCTCTACATGAGCGCCCAGGCGTTTGGTGTTTTCTACTTTCATAATGGGCGCGCCGTCGGGCATACAGATGACGCTTTTAATGCCCATGCTGGTGGCTGCCAGCGCTACGCCCTGGGCGTGGTTGCCGGCGCTGCAGGCGATAACGCCTTTAGCGCGTTCTTCTTCGTTTAACTGGCTAATTTTGTAGTATGCGCCGCGCACCTTAAAGCTGCCGGTGACCTGCAGGTTTTCTGTTTTTAAATACAGGTCCTGGTCTTCGCAAAGGTGGGGTGCGGCAATGAGGTCGGTTTTACGCGCCACGCTTTTGAGTACGAAAGAAGCGTGGTAGATTTTGTCTAATGTGAGCATTGCGGCACTTCCTTTTTTTCCCTTATTTTACAATAACAATACAATGCGTTATTTTAGGATAAGTTGGATAAAAGCGATTTATAGCTCTAGTTTCTTCTTATCCGTAATAACATAATTACAGTATACGTTTTCGCGTTGCCGCCGTCAAGAGAATATCACAGATATTATATACAATTCATAGCGTGATAGTGTATAATATAATGATAAATAAGCAAGTGACAAAATTTTGTGAAGGGAGCTTGAGAATAGATGAACGATTGGATAGAGGTTAATGTGGCTGTGACGCACGAGGCAGTAGAGGCTGTTTCGGATATTTTGACCGAGGCCGGGTCTAAGGGCGTTGCTATCGAGGACCCGCAGCTGATTAACGAGCTGCGCAGCAGCGGCACGTGGGAGCTGTGCGATATTCCGGAGCAGCAGAATACCGAGGTGGTGACGGTCAGCGGCTATTATGCGGACGATGATAAGCTGCAGCGGCGTTTGGCGCAGATTGAAGCTGCCTTGCAGGAGGTTGAGAAGCGCATCGGCAAGTACCGCTTTAGCAATACCCGTTTCCGGCGCGTGTCCGAGCAGGACTGGGCCAATGAATGGAAACAGTATTTTCATGTGACTCATGTGGGCAAATCGCTGGTGATTAAGCCCAGCTGGGAGGAATACGAGCCTGAGGCTGGGGAGCATGTTATCGAAATTGACCCGGGTATGGCCTTTGGCACGGGCACGCACCACACTACGAATATGATGATGGAGCGCTTGGAGCGAGTGCTGCCCAAGGACGCAGTCGTTTTTGACGTGGGAACCGGCAGCGGCATTTTGGCTATTGCAGCTGCGCTGTGCGGCGCTAAAGAGGTCAAGGCGGTGGATATCGACGGCGTGGCTGTGCGCGTAGCCCGTGAGAATGTGGCGGACAATCATTTGAGCGACAAGATTGAGGTGCGCGAGGGCGATTTGCTGCATGGTACCGAGGGTACAGCGGATGTGATTATCGCTAATATTATCGCCGATATTATTATTCTGCTGCTAAAGGACGTTCCCGGTAAGCTGAAGGACGGAGGTCTGTTTTTGGCCAGCGGCATTATCGAGGAGCGCATGGCTGACGTAGCGGCGGAGGCGGAGCGGCAGGGTATGCAGGTGGACGCTGTGGATAGGCGCGGCGGTTGGGTTGTGATGCAGATGAGGAAAAGATAATTGCGCGTTGAAACTCCCCCAGTCACCTGCGGTGACAGCCCCCTCAAGGAGGGGGCACAAAATGAGGGCATAGATGTACGTGTTGTTCCCCCTCTTAGAGGGGGATGCCGAGCGAATGCGAGGCAGGGGGAGATTATATTAAACAAGGGGTGACACAGCTGTCTCTTAAATATAATCGCAAATTAATACCTAGAGCTAGGGCCTTGCGAAGAAATATGACTAAGCAAGAAGCTTATTTATGGATATATTTTTTACGAAAGTATCCAATTCGCTTTCAAAGACAAAAAACTATAGATAATTTTATAGTTGATTTTTATTGTCATAAAGCTGCTTTGGTTGTTGAACTGGATGGAGAGCATCATTTTACTGAACAAGGGAAAGCCTATGATTTTGAACGTACTAAAGTTCTAGAAGCGTATAACATTTTAGTATTAAGATTTAGTAATTATGATGTTGATTATAATTTTCAAGGCGTGTGCTGCTGTATAGATAGATGTGTAAAAACAAGAATTACTAATAATTTTAGGAGATAATTATGCATCGTTTTTTTATACCTCAATTATATAATGAAGAAATGTATTTAGAGGGCGTGGACGCGCGCCATATCGGCAAGGTTCTGCGTATGCAGCCCGGCGATAAGCTGCAAATCGTCAGCGACGACGGCGTCAGCGCTTTGGCGCAGGTCACGTCTATCGACGGGGAGCGCGTTTATGTGCGCTGCCTGGAAAAACTGGCCGAAAGCCACGAGCCTCGTGTGAAGCTGGTGCTGGCGCAGGGTTTGGCTAAGGGCGAAAAGATGGATTTCATCATTCAGAAGGCTGTGGAGATGGGGGCTTACAGCATTGTGCCGGTAGCTATGGAGCATTCCGTGGTGCGCTTGGAGGGCGTTAAGGCTGCCAAAAAGGTGGAGCGCTGGCAGAAAATTGCCGAAAGCGCCGCCAAGCAGAGTAAGCGGGACATCATTCCACAGGTGCAGCCGGTGCAGACTATGGCGCAGATGCTGGCGAACAATTCTTGCCAGACGAAGATTATCGCTTACGAGTGCGAGGACCGTTTGAGCCTGAAAGCAGCGCTGCGAGAAGCGGACGCCGCCAATATCAGCGAGCTGCTGCTGATTATCGGGCCGGAGGGCGGCATCAGCGAAAGCGAGCTGGAGCAGGCGCGGTCGGCCGGGGCAGTGCCGGTCACGTTGGGCAGGCGGATACTGCGGGCAGAAACGGCTGGCCTGGTGGCTATCAGCGCCATTTTTTATGAAACGGGAGATTTAGGAGATTAAGCATAGATGAAAAAAATAGCTTTTTATACCTTGGGCTGTAAGGTCAATCAGGCGGATACTGCCAGCATGGAGGGGATTTTCCGCGCTGCCGGATATGAGGTGGTGGATTTTGCCGAGCAGGCTGACATCTATTTGATTAACACCTGCGTAGTGACGAATACGGGTCAACGCAAATCGCGGCAGATAATTAACCGCGCCGTGCGCCGCAGCCCGCTGTCGTTGGTAGTGGTTACGGGCTGCTATCCGCAGACTGCGCCGGAGGAGGTTCGCGCTATCGAGGGTGTGGATGTCATCATCGGCAATCAGGAGCGCGGCCGCATTGTGGAGCTGGTGGAGCAGGCCTTGGAGCGCAAGGAAACAACGATTTTGGATAATGTGCAGCAGATGACGGTGGATACTAAATTCGAGGAGCTGGGCGTCGGCACGGAAACAGATAAGACGCGGGCCTTTTTGAAAATTCAGGAGGGCTGCAATCAATACTGCACCTACTGCATCATTCCCTTTGCCCGCGGGCCGCTGCGCAGCCGCAGCCTGTCAGGCATCCGGGAGGAGGTTGGCAAGCTGGTGGCGGCGGGTTACAAGGAGGTTGTGCTTATCGGCATTCATTTGGGCTGTTACGGTAAGGAGCTGCTTAAGGAGGGGCAGCACGTTACCTTGTACGATGCGGTGCAGGCCGCTTTAAGCGTGGAGGGCGTGCGCCGCCTGCGTTTGGGCAGTTTGGAATCGGTGGAGGTGGAGCCGCGGCTGCTGGAGCTGATGGCGCGAGAGCCGCGTTTGTGCAAGCATTTGCATCTGCCACTGCAAAGCGGCTGCGATAAGGTGCTGTGGGCCATGCACCGGCCTTATGATACGGCGCGCTTTGCCAGATTATTGCAGGACATTCGCCAACAGGTGCCTGATGTGGCGGTGACTACGGACGTTATTGTGGGCTTTCCCGGAGAAACAGAGGAGGATTTTCTGACGACTCTGAGCTTTGCGCGTAAGTGCGGCTTTGCCAAAATGCATATTTTTCCTTATTCCAAGCGCAAGGGTACGCCTGCTGCGACGATGTCCGATCAGGTGGACGAAGCGGTAAAGGCGCAACGCGCCGCCAAGCTGGCGGAGCTGGACGCGGCCATGCATCAGGAAACGCTGGCGTCCATGGTGGGGCGCACGGAAGAGGTGCTGTTCGAGCAGCCTGTGGACGCGGAGCATATGGAGGGCTTGTGCGGGCCGTATCTGCGCGTAGTAGTTCGCGGCACGCCGGAGCTGGCGGGAGAAATTCGCCGCGTTAAGCTCACCGGCGTGCAGGACGATTGGCTGACGGGCGAACTGGCATAAAAAATAAGACCGCTTGTTAGTGCAGGCGGTCTCAGACGGCTGTTATAAAATGTTTATGGCAGTATTACCGTAGAAGGCAAAAACAATTTTTCTTGCGTCGTTTTGAATATAGTGGTACAATATGCATAGAAAGAGTGCTACCGATAGACGGTTGACCTCGGATTATTGCTTATTTAAAAAATAGCCGTATCCTTGGCGTGGGCGGCTATTTTTTACTATGCGAAGAAGCTCCTAAAGCATAACCAAGAGCAAAGCAGGCAACGCCGAAGCTAAGAATGCCCACAAAAGTGTCTATGGTCAACATGGGGAATCACCCCTCTTTATACACGAGATTTCTAGTTGAACTAGATTTCTATGTCATCGGAGGGTCACAGTCCCTCCGTAGAGGGCCAACCGCCTACCGTTATGGTAGCACTGATTTTATTGTAGCACATTATGTTGCAAAAGGAAATATATTTTTGCAACACAATATGTTCTGTTAGCAGGAAAATGTTAAGCCAAAATAGAATAATAAATTAAAGTAACAAGAGGAGGCGTAAATCATGGCTGAGGATTGTATTTTTTGTAAAATCATCAAGGGCGATATCCCTTCTGTCAAAGTATATGAAGACGATAAAATGATCGCGATTAACGACGTGGCTCCGGCTGCTCCCGTACATGTGCTGCTGCTGCCCAAGGACCATACCGCTAATATTGTCGAAGCCGACCCTGAGCTGGTTGCGTATATGCTGAGCAAGGTTAAGCTGATCGCTGAAAAAACAGGCATTGCCGAAAAGGGCTTTCGCGTTGTTATCAACACCGGCGACGATGGCGGCCAAACCGTTAAGCACCTGCATATCCATGTGATCGGCGGCAAAGTATTAGGCTGGCCTCCGTGCTGAAAATCTTGACAATAGTTGTCTTTTCCTGTATAATAGGTCAGTAAGTGTTTTTAGGTGGCAACACCTGAAACTTAATTTGCATATACACTTCCCTAAGTGTGTGGAGGGAGGGAGATCAGATGGCAGAAATTAAAGTTGGCAAGAATGAAACTTTAGACAGCGCACTGCGCAGATTTAAAAGAGCAACCCAAAAGGCAGGCATTCTTTCTGAGGTAAGAAAACGCGAGCATTATGAAAAGCCCAGCGTTGCCCGTAAGAAAAAATCCGAAGCAGCCAGAAAACGTAAAACCAGATAATTGGAGGCGGGCTGTATGTCTATAAAGGACCAATTGACTAACGATATGAAGCAGGCCATGAAGGACAGAGAAGCAGGCAAGCTGCGCTTATCCGTTATCCGCATGGTGCGTGCTAATATTAAGAACACTGAAATCAACGACAAAAAGGAGCTCACTGACGATGAGGTTCTTGCAGTCCTGATGAAAGAGGTCAAGATGCGGCAGGACTCTCTGGAGGAATTCCAGAAAGCCGGACGCGAAGAATTGGTTGCCCAAGCTAAGGAAGAAATTGCTATTTTAAAGAAATATCTTCCCGAAGCTCTCGGTGATGACGAACTGAAAGCCATCGTAGCCGAAGTAATTGCCGCTGTCGGCGCTACCAGCCCCAAGGATATGGGCAAGGTGATGCCGGCTGTAATGGCTAAAACTAAGGGCCGCGCAGATGGAAAGCGCATTAACGCTATAGTTCGTGAATTGCTCAAATGATTATGATAACCGTGTTGACGCAAGTTGGCACGGTTATTTCATTTTCTTTTATGCGGGTTTTCTGGTATAATAAGAATAAGATTAAGAAGCAAATTAAATCAAAGGAGGTATGCCTATGGCGATGGAGTATTATGTTTTGACGGTTGGCGTCATTTTTCTGCTTATAGAATTGCTGATTCCGGGCTTCGGTATTTTCGGTATTGCCGGAACGCTGTGCCTGAGCTGGAGCGGTTATTATCTGCTGGGCGGTGGCATGACGGCACTGTCCGTTATTTTGGGCTTTTATTTGCTGCTGGCTGTTGGCATTGCCGTCCTGTGCCTGTATCTGCCGCGTGAAAGCAAATGGAATCCCTTCGTTTTGTGGGATAAGCAAAGCAATAGCAAGGGATATACCGGCGGCAGCGACCTGTCGGCGTTTGTCGGGCTGCAAGGCGTTGCGCTGACTGCTTTGCGCCCTGCCGGGACGGTGTTGGTCGAGGGGCAGAGGCTTGACGTGAGCAGCTTGGGAGACTATATTCCTAAAAACGCGCAGGTGCGCATCGTAAAAACAGAGGGCAGCAAGATTTTTGTCGATAGGGTAAAGGAGTGACTTATGAACATGTTATTTGATGTGATTTTTGGAAGCGGCATTATGTTTGTGCTGGTTATCGTGGGCGTTGTGGTGTTTTTGAACTTTGTACCTCTTGGCTTGTGGATCAGTGCTATTGCCGCAGGCGTTAATGTGGGTATCTTTAATCTTATTGGTATGCGTCTGCGCCGCGTACCCGCGTCGCAGATCGTACTGCCGCTGATTAAAGCCAATAAGGCCGGGCTGGACGTGAATGTTAACCAGCTGGAAGCGCATTATCTGGCAGGCGGCAATGTGGACAGGGTTATCGACGCTTTGATTGCCGCGCACCGTGCGCAGATAGATTTGAGCTTTGAACGCGGCTGCGCTATCGATTTGGCAGGCCGCAATGTTTTGGAAGCAGTACAGATGAGCGTTAATCCGGAAGTTATTGAAACGCCGGTGGTCAGCGCCGTAGCTAAGGACGGCATCGAGCTGAAGGTAAAGGCTCGCGTAACTGTGCGCGCCAACATTGACCGTTTGGTAGGCGGCGCAGGCGAGGCAACGATTATTGCCCGTGTCGGCGAGGGTATCGTAACTAACGTAGGCTCCAGCGACAATCACAGCAAGGTGCTGGAAAACCCCGACCATATTTCCAAGACTGTTTTGAACAAGGGCCTGGATGCAGGCACTGCCTTTGAAATTCTGTCCATCGATATTGCGGACGTCGACGTAGGCCGCAACATCGGCGCAGCTTTGATGACCGACCAGGCCGAAGCCGACAAGCGCATCGCTCAGGCCCGCGCTGAGGAACGCCGCGCTATGGCTGTGGCTAAGGAGCAGGAGATGAAGGCTTATACTCAGGAAATGCAGGCGAAGGTAGTAGAAGCGCAGGCCAAAGTTCCCGCTGCTATGGCAGCGGCTTTGGAAAGCGGCCGCCTGGGCGTAATGGATTATTACCGCTTGAATAATATTCAGGCCGATACGCAGATGCGCCGTACTATCGCCGAGGTAAGCCCGGACGCTGTAGAAGGAGCGGATAAGCAGAACGGTAAATAATGAGGTTGAATCATGTTTGATCTAATAGAAACGTTTTTCCCTGTGCTGGTGGTTTTTCTTTTGCTGCGCGGTATTTTGCAGACGATTCTGCGCGGCGGCAGCCGACGGCCGCAACCGGAATATGACGATGAATACGAAGCAGATGAGTATGGAGAAACCGGCGAGCTAGAGCAGCAGCAGCAAGCCGCAGGAGATAAGCCTGATTTGGCGGCGGAATTTGAGCGTCGCTTGAAAAAGACTACGGACGATGCGCCTGCGGCGCAGGAGCAGGCTAAGCCGCTGCGCAGCGACAGGCAGCGGATACACCGCGACGACGAAGCGCCGCACGAGCATAAGGGACGCATTCATAAAGAAAACGAAGCTCTTGCACACGATAAGAGTAAGGTTTATTACGACCCCAGGGGGGATTACAGCTATAACGAAGAACGCTTTAACGCTCAGGCCGCAGCCTTTCGCGCACGCTATGCCGCCAAGCAGGAGGAGCTGCGTAAGCCGCGCCTGCAGCTGAAGCACAGCGCCTTAGTGCAGGGCTTTATTATGTCGCAGGTGTTGGAAAAGCCGCGCAGCCTGAACCCTTATGGAACGGAAGAACAGCTGTAAAGGCGCAAACGCTTTAAGGAGATGATGCAAGATGTTAGAAAAGCTGGATTTGAAGAAAAAGGTGACGAAGGAAGAGTTCAACAGAATCATGGATGATTTGGGCAAGCGGCTGGGCCGGGCCCAGCGTTTGGCCCGCGAGGCCAAAAAGCCGATCATCATCGTTTTTGAGGGCTGGCGCGGAGCACGCCGCAGTACGATGATTAACACTATGATGCAGCAGATGGACGCCCGCGGCTTTAAGGTTTATTCTACTGTGCGCATGGGCGAGGAGCTGCACGACGAGCCCTTTTTTACCTTTTTCTGGCAGCATTTGCCGGCTTTGGGCAGTATAGCGGTATATCATCGCAGCTGGTATTATTTAAAGAACGCTATCGAGCTTTCACCCAAGGAAGAGCAATGCCGCTGCTGTCAGAATATTTCCTTTGACCATATCAACAATTTTGAAAAAATGCTGACGGATGATAATTATATTATCCTGAAATATTTTCTGCATATTTCGCCGGAGCAACAGAAGCAGAATATCGCCAAAAATTCCAAGACACTGGGCAAGGCCTGGCGCGACGTGAGTCCAGCTATCGACGAAAGCTCGCGCTACGAGGAATTTTTAGGGCGGTATGAGAAAATGCTGGAGGCTACGGATAAGGCTAACGCTCCCTGGCATTTGATCGCTGCCGACGACCGCCGCAGCGCCGAGCTGGAAATTATTACGTCCATTGTGGAAACGATTGAAAATGCTGTAAATACGCCTGCCGTCGTTCCTGCGGTCGCGCGTCCGGCCGCCAGCTACGACGTTTTGAGTAAGATCAACGCTTCGCAAGAGATGGGCAAGGACGAGTATAAGGATAAGCTGGATAAATATCAAAAGCGTCTGAAGCAGCTGCAGATAGAAATGTTCAAAGCGCAGATTCCCACGGTGATTTGCTTTGAGGGTTGGGATGCTGCCGGTAAGGGCGGCGCTATCCGCCGTTTGACCGCCGCGCTGGACCCCTTGGGCTTCAGCGTGAATCCCGTGGCCGCGCCTAACGCGGTGGAACGGCAGTTCCATTATTTATGGCGTTTTTGGGTGAATCTGCCGCGTCCGGGCAATATCGCTATTTTTGACCGCACCTGGTACGGCCGCGTAATGGTGGAGCGCATCGAGGGCTTTGCTAAGAATCACGAATGGCAACGGGCTTACGACGAGATCAAGGATATGGAAGCCCAATGGGCGGAGCATGGCTTTGCCATCGCCAAGTTCTGGCTGCAAATCGATAAGGACGAGCAGCTGCGGCGTTTTACGGAACGCCAGAACGACCCGATGAAGCAGTGGAAAATTACGGACGAGGATTGGCGCAACCGCGACAAATGGGAGGCTTACGAGCAGGCGGTCAACGAGATGCTGGTGCGCACGGATACATCTTACGCGCCCTGGATTGTGGTGGAGGGCAACAATAAGTATTACGCCCGCTTGAAGGTGCTGAAAACCGTGGTCGATATGTTCGAAAAGAAGCTTAGTAAATAGGAGAGAGAAAATACTTTGTCCTGGAAGATAAAAAATTATTTGCAGGCTGCAAGGGAGGGCGAATGGGGCGCTCAGGCTTATCCGCCTGGGCTGCGCCATCCCGTGGCCTTTGTTTATCCTAATGTTTATCATTTGGGAATGTCTAATTTAGGCATGCATATTTTATATCAGTTGATTAACGCGCGCGGGGACAGCGCCTGCGAGCGTTTCTTTTTGCCCGATAAGCGTATGCAGGAGGAGCATATCAAGAGCCGCACCCCTCTTTTGAGCATTGAAACCGGGCGGCCTTTAGCGGATTTTGCCGTTATTTTCGTCATGCTGTCCTTTGAGATGGATTACGATAATCTGCTGACAGTGCTGGACTTAGGCAATATTAAGCTGCGGGCGGCGCAGCGTAACGAGAAGGAGCCGCTGCTGATTATCGGCGGCCCCTGCGCTACCTTTAATCCGGAGCCGCTGGCCGCTGTGGCCGACGCTTTCGTTATCGGCGAGGGCGAGGAAACGGTGCAGCGGATTTTAGACGCGGTTTACGCAGGCAGCGGCAAGCAAGAGCGCCTGCGCCGTTTGGCGGCGCTGCCCGGCGTGTATGTGCCTTCTTTTTATAAGGAGCAGTATGATGAGCAGGGCGAGTTTGTACGTTTGCAGCCGCAGGCCGGTGCGCCTGCGTCCATTGCCCGGCAGTGGGTGCGGGATATCGACGCTTATCCGCATACGTCTGCTATCGTGACCAGCGGAACGGAATTTGAGGATATGTATATTGTGGAGGTGGCGCGGGGCTGCGGCCGCCACTGCCGTTTCTGCATGGCGGGATATTGTTTCCGCAAGCCGCGTCCCCGCAGCTTGGAAAATATCTTACGGGATATTGCCAACCGCCCCGCACGCACGAAAAAGGTGGGGCTGATGGGCGCGGCGGTCAGCGACCATCCGCAGATGGCGGAGTTAACCGCTTATTTAGTGGAGCGGCAGATTCCTTTCAGCGTGGCTTCCATGCGGGCGGATATGCTGACGCCGCAGATTGCCGCAGCCTTGGCGGCCAGCGGCCAGCGCACGATGACCGTAGCGCCGGAGGCAGGCAGCGAAAGAATGGGCGCCGCCATTAATAAGGGCATTACAGAAGAACATGTTTATAACGCTATCGAGCTGGCGGCGGAGGCAGGTATGCGCAATATCAAGCTGTATTATATGATCGGTCTTCCCGGTGAGGAGGACGAGGATATTGCGGAAACCGTGGAGATGATTCTGCGCATACGCAAGGAAATGGACGTGGCGGGAAACAAGGGCGAGCTGGTCATCAGCGTCAACGGCTTTGTGCCAAAGCCCTTTACGCCTTACCAATGGTCGCCGCTGTGCAGCGTGCGCACGCTGAAAAAACGCTTTAAGCTGCTTAACGACGGCTTGAAGAAGAATAAACGCATCAAGTTGATTACCGAATCTTTGAAGGAAACTGTAATTCAGTCCGTATTAGCTCGCGGCGACCGCCGTATTGGCGAGGCGCTGCTCCAGGCTCATATAGAAAATATCACCTTTAAGGCTGCGCTTAAAGAGCGTGGCTTGGATGCCGAGAAATTAGCGGAACGCCGACTGCGGGTGGGACAACCCTTGCCCTGGCAGCATCTCGATATGGGCGTGACCATGGAATATTTGGCGAAGGAGCTGGAGCGTAGCGCAGAGGGGCGCTTTACGCCCATGTGCTTCGACGGCCGGCGCCGCTGCGGCGTGTGCCGGGAGTAGAGCTATGCAGGATTTTATTATTACCCAGAAACAGAATATTTGGTTTGGCAGCTTTCCTTTGTTGAGCGAAGCAGGCTTCGTCAACGCTTGCAGCTGCCGTTTGCACGGCGAAAGCGACCTGGTTCCCGGTACGCTGAATTTGGCGCTGCATGTGGGCGATGACCCGGCCAAGGTACTGCGTAACCGGAATTTATTCGCCGCCGCTTTGGACGTGGACACCAATAAGTTTACTACCTGCCAGCAGGTACATGGCGATAAGGTGGCTGTAGTGGACGCTGCTTTAGCGGGGGCGGGAGCCTTGAGTTTGGCAGATACGGTGACTGGGACGGATGCGCTGGTGACGGCGCTGCCCAATGTGCCGCTGCTATTGTTTTATGCGGATTGCGTTCCCATACTGCTGGCGGATAAACGCACGGGAGCCATTGGCCTGGCCCATGCAGGCTGGCGCGGTACGGTGGCTGGCATTGCTGCCAAAACGGTGCAAGCTATGCAGGAAGCCCTGGGCAGCAGGCCGCAGGATATTCTGGCGGCTATCGGCCCTTCCATTGGGGCGTGCTGCTATGAGGTGGATGATTTTGTGCGCGGCAGAGCGCAGGGATATGAGCGCTTTTTTGCCGCTGTTCCGGATAAACCAGGGCATTATATGCTGGATTTGTGGGAATACAACAGGGCAGTATTGTTGGAAGCAGGTGTGCTGCCGCAGCATATTGCCGTGTCGCAGGTCTGCACGGAGCATAACAGCCAGCTGTTTTGCTCGTACAGAGCGGAGCAGGGGCATACGGGCCGCATGGGCGTATGCCTGTGCCGCACGGGGAAGTAGAGCAGATAGCCGTGCGCTTGGCGCAGAAGCACAGCGCATAAAATAGCTTAACTTAAAATCAGTAAAATTTTCAGCGCAGGCTGTATACGTTAAATGTATGCGGCCTGTATTTTTTTTATGCTTGCATTAAGCTGCACGCCCTTGTTTCCCCCCAAAAAATAAAAAAGTAGGCTGTTTCATAACTGGCGCATAGGCAAGCAACGAACCTAATATCTTTACGAACAAAATGCAGGGGGACAAATACTGTATAATATGAAATAAAAAGTAATAATGTATACTAATAAAAATATACAGAAAAATAAGAGGACATTAGCAAAAAATATTGTCTCAGGAATTACTATAATGATGAACACTAGGAGTTGAAATGATGAAAAAGCTTACTACCATGGCAACGGCATTATATAATGTACCCATAGTCGTGGATACTTCTGACATTAAAAGCTTTAATCTGGACACGCTGTTTTTTTGTATATGCCACATATTGATTTTGTCAAGATTAGTTGACACATTTTCCTTAAGGATTTTGTATCCTATGCTGCTTCTTTCAGGGAATCATAGTATTGCTGTCGTTTGACCATCGGAGTGAAATTTGAAGAAGTGAAAATAGAGTTAAAGTATCAGTCCCAGCGCTTCAACAGGTCCTCAATAATTTCCTTATTGGTCTTACGGCGCTTCTTTTCATAATTGCGGAAGTTATTGTCGCGGTGGTCGGTGGAATAGTCGGCGTAATCAAAATCGTCGTCGCTGCGTTCATAGCTGCGGTTATAATCGCCGTGGCCGTCGTCCAGGCGCCAAAAAGGCATAGGGGCAGGTTGTCTGTAATATGTAAGCATGGGTAATCCTCCTGACATGGTATTAGTTTATTGTTATTTTAGCACGCTTTAACGTGCCTGCAAAGGGGAAAGGCGGCGTCGCCTGCGTTTTCTTCGCCGTCCTTACTATCTATCGCGAGTAATGGCGGAGCGCTTCAAAAAATATGAAAAATATCTGCGAACGTACTTGAATATGCTGTGTAAATGTGATATAGTATACACTATATTAAGGTAATATCCCAATAAAAAGTATAGCATATCGCAAAGGAGTAAAAAATGATGGAGAAAGAAAAAGCGTTTCTGCTGTGGTTTGATCAGTTGGAAAGAAAAGACGTAGCGATTGCCGGCGGCAAATCCTCGTCTTTAGGCGAATTGACGTCCCATGTTGACGTACCTGTGCCCTATGGCTTTGCAACGACTGCCTGCGCTTACAGATATTTCTTTGAGAAAACCGGCCTGTATGAGGAAATCAAAGAGCTGATTGCCGGCTTGGACGTGGATAACAGCGCGCAGCTGCGCGAGGTCTGCGCTAAAATTCGCCAGGCTATTCTGGATAAGGAAATGCCTCAGGATTTGCAGGATCTGATTGCCGAAGCTTACGAGGAGCTGGGCAGAAAGGTTGGTCAAGCCGATCCTTTCGTGGCCGTGCGCAGCAGCGCTACCGCCGAGGATCTGCCGGATGCCAGCTTTGCAGGCCAGCAGGATACTTATTTGAACGTTAAGGGCGCGGCTACTATCGTAGCCAAGGTTAAGGAATGCTATGCTTCCTGCTTTACCGACCGCGCCGTTTACTACCGTGAAAAGCAGGGCTTTGACCATCTGGACGTGGCTCTGTCCGCCGCAGTGCAGATGATGGTATTCTCCAAGGCCGCTGGCGTTATGTTTACCGTGAACGTAGCTACCGGCGACGACAAGAATATTCTTATCGAAGGCGCCTGGGGCCTGGGCGAATATGTAGTGCAGGGCACGGTAACTCCTGATAACTATACTATTGAAAAGGCTACCGGCAAGATTATCGAAAAGAACGTCAACGCCCAGGATATTAAGCTGGTGCGCAAGGCAGACGGCGACTGCGAAGAAGTCAGCGTACCCTTGGACGAGCAGAACGAGCAGAAGCTGACCGACGTTCAAATTGAAGAACTGGCCGCCTGCGCTAAGAAAATCGAAGCTCACTACGGCTGCTATATGGATATGGAATGGGGCGTCGACGAACGCGATAACAAGGTTTACATTCTGCAGGCTC
>ERZ779895.533-NODE-533-length-52200-cov-6.601860_pt1 | contig 52200 bp, 60 predicted proteins | sample MGYA00511093_ERZ779895 | MGnify/ENA primary metagenome ERZ779895 (study PRJEB29588, sample SAMEA2142970) | human gut metagenome | biome: human gut; feature: human-associated habitat; material: faeces | place: Denmark | collected 2008/2010 ... | reverse complement strand
TTTTCCTATGCGTCCTCTCAACTGGCACTCGCCCAAACAGGTCTTATTTACTTTTTCCAATCTGTAACACATCATTGACAAACCTACAAGAGACGCGCCAACAAAATTTTCGGCAAACCTTGCACAAAGTAATTTTGCGTGGTATAATTACATTTAAGGTCTTTCAGTGCTGCTGACGGAAGATCTTTTTAATATTCTAATACGCTGCGGCAGAATGGAGATATAATATGACTAAAATTGATATCTTTTCCGGATTTTTAGGTGCCGGAAAAACCACACTCATTAAAAAGCTTATTAAGGAAGCGTATAAAAACGAAAAACTGGTGCTTATCGAAAACGAATTCGGTGAGATCGGAATAGACGGCGGATTTTTAAAGGACGCCGGTGTGGAAATAACCGAGATGAATTCCGGCTGCATATGCTGCAGTCTTGTCGGTGACTTCGGAAAAGCACTCAAGGAAGTGCTCGAGCGTTTCCATCCTGATCGTATATTGATAGAGCCGTCCGGTGTCGGCAAGCTAAGCGATGTTGTTCGTGCCGTCCAGAACATAGGCTCTGACGATATTCTCCTCAACGGATTTACAACTGTTGTGGACGCCGGAAAATGCAAGATGTATATGAAGAATTTCGGCGAATTTTTCAACGACCAGGTTGAGCACGCAAGCTCTATTATTTTAAGTCATACCGACGGTATTTCGGATGAGAAGCTGGAAAAAGCGGTTAGCCTGCTCAAGGAACACAACAGTGACGCAACTATAGTCACTACGCCATGGAGTCAGATCGACGGTTCAGCCATTCTTGCCGCTATGGAGAAAAAGAGCACGCTCGATATAGAACTGGAAAAGCTGAGGGAAGAAACCGAGCACGAGCATGAACATGAATGTGATCACGATCATGAACATCATCACGATCACGATGGCGAGTGTGAGCATGATCACCACCATGATGAGCATGACGACCACGACCATGACCATGAGCATGAGCATCATCACCATGATCATGATGATGACGACCACGATCACGAGTGCTGCTGCGGTCATCATCACGACCACCACCATCACCATGCCGACGAAGTGTTTACCAGCTTCGGACGCGAGACAACAAAGAAATTCACTAAGGAAGAAATCCTTAAATGCCTTACCGCTTTGGATGACGACAAAACATATGGTGCCATACTCCGCGCAAAGGGCATCGTAGCCTCTGCCGACGGCACATGGATACACTTTGATTACGTCCCCGGTGAGCCTGATGTGCGTATGGGCTCTGCCGATATCACCGGCAGGCTTTGCGTGATAGGTTCAAATATTAACGAACAGGCGCTCGCAGAGCTGTTCGGCATTTGATAACAGGTGATTTATATGGATATACCCGTATATCTTTTTACCGGCTTTCTTGAGTCGGGAAAAACCAAATTTATTCAGGAGACGCTTGAGGACGAGCGCTTCAATTCAGGCGAAAAGACCCTTCTTATAATTTGCGAGGAGGGCGAGGAGGAGTACGAGCCGTCGTCTTTTTCCGGGAAAAATGTCTCTATAAAAATGGTCGACAAAAAAGAAGACCTGACCGCGGAAGTACTATCAGCATGGCAGAAGGAAACGCGTTCTGAACGTGTTATTGTCGAATACAACGGAATGTGGACGCTTGATGCTTTTTATAATGCTATGCCGCAAAAATGGGCTGTTTATCAGGAAATGATGTTTGCCGATGCCTCCACGTTCGTATCGTACAACGCAAACATGCGCAGCCTTGTTGTGGACAAGCTTAAAAGTGCCGAGATAGTCATTTTCAATCGGTATGACAGCAGTATCGACAAGCTGCCGCTGCATAAGATCGTCAGAGGTATATCGCGCCGCAGCGCCATTGTATATGAATATAAGGACGGTTCGACCGAGGAGGACGATATTGAGGATCCGCTGCCGTTTGACGTTAACGCTCCGGTTATAGAAATCGCCGATACCGACTATGCGCTCTGGTACCGCGATATGATGGAGGATACAGGTAAGTACAACGGCAAGACCGTAAAATTCAAAGGCATAATCGCAAGGGATAAGAAGCTGGGCGACAGCACATTTGTCGCCGGCAGGCATGTTATGACCTGCTGTGCCGAGGATGTGCAGTATGCCGGACTCATAGCCGAATGTGAGACTCCGTGCATGAGCTTGAAAACGGGCGACTGGATTATGATAACAGCTACCGTGTCTGTCGAAAAGCACAAGGCATATAAAGGTGTCGGACCGGTTCTGAGGGTCAAAGAATATGCCGCCACAACAGAACCTGCCGAAAAGGTTGTAACTTTTTAAGCGCAGTTGGCGGAAAAATGCCGCAAATTACGGGTTTAAAAAGCGCAAATATGCTGATACGCGGCCAATAGCGGATTTTTTATTGTTAATATTAAGGACGGCAGGAACACAGCGCCTGCCGTCCTTAATTTTATGATCATACATCAGATAAATTTTAGTTTATCTGCGTAATGAAATATTGACAGACGTAAGGAACGACCAATGTGTCGTTCCTTAAAAAGTTCATTGAGACCGCACGGAACGACACATGGCTCGTTCCCTACAAAAATTCAATTAGCCATTTGTTTTTTGTACACCTATAAACTAAAATTTATTTGTTTAAATGTGTTGTTTAAATGTGCGTTAGAAAAAAGATGGGAGCAAAGCTCCCATCTTTTGTCAGTAATACTCCGGTACGGTACACCTATTTATACTCCTTAAGTGCAAGCTCGGTTTTTGAGGCGTACACCTTGTCAATAAACAGCTTTTCGATTTTTGTAAAATCATGATCATCCGAATATATAAGCACGTCCTTATAGGTGTCGCCTGATGATCCGCATTTGCGCTGCACAAGCCCATAGCGGTCAAGTGTCTGCTGCGGAACAGGGGAGACCCACATAAATGTCTCCGGCACTCCGGACAGAAGCTCAAACTGATTGGCGCGTTCATATAGGTAAATTTTCTTTTTGACCGATGAATATTTTTTGAACAGCTCTTTTTCCGGTACAAGATAAGGTATCATATTGTCGCCGTGGATTATTTCTATGCTGTCGTTGAGGTCATCAGCCGTGATGATTTCCTTATTCGCGTACTTATGATCCTTTGACATTAGTGCAAGATGTTCAAATTTCCATATAGTTTCGCCCTTTATGTGCTTTTCACTCATGTAGTCCTCAAAATACTTGCCGTATGCCGTTTGGTAACGGATTATGCCAAGATTGAATTTTCCGTCTACAATATTGTTTATGGTATTGACCGATCCGGTTTCGGTGACATTCATCTCTATGCGCTCGGTTTTGTCAAGTGCTGCTGCAAGGTCAACGAGCGCCTTGGAAATATAACTGCCTCTCGGCATTGAAACGCTGAGCGACTGGGTGTTTTCATCACTTGGAACATCGCCGATTGATTCGATAAGGTCAAGCTGCTTCATTATATTGCGCGCATACTTCAGAAACTCAGCGCCCTTTTCGGTCGGCGCAACGCCTTTGGAGGTTCTGGCAAATATTTCATATCCAAGCATTTCCTCGGTTTCTTTTATCGCCTTGCTCAAGTTCGGCTGTGCCATAAACAGATTTTCGGCTGCCTGTGTTATTGAACGTGTTCTGTCAACCTCAATCGCATATTTAAAAAACAGTGTGTTCACGCTTTATTCTCCTCATACTCATCCATCAAATGTTTAGAAAGCAATGCCAATGACGCAGCCATGTTTTCATTCTGTACCAATATACCGTCCGGAACCGAAAGGTGCTTGGGCGCGAAATTCCAGATTGCCTTTACTCCGCCTGCGACAAGCCGGTCGCATACATCCTGTGCGGCAGCGGCAGGCACCGTTATAATGCCTATATGAATATTCATTCTCAGACACAGCTCGCTTATTCGCTCCGACGGAAATATCTGTTTTTCCCCTATGTGACCGCCTGCTTTAGCAGGGTCTGAATCAAACGCCGCAACAATGTCAATACCGTATTTGTTGAAGCCGTCGTATTCAAGCAGCGCAGTGCCGAGTGAGCCGGCACCTACGAGCACTGCATCCTTGCAGTTACGGTATCCCAAAATCATCTCCATGTCGTCAATAAGCTCAGGAATACTGAATCCGTGCTTAGGTCTGCCCTGAATGGAACTGACAGCCGAAAAATCCTTCCTGACCTGTATTTCGCTGAACCCGAAGTGTGCCGCAACGTTCGGCGCCGATACGGTCGTAACGCCTGAGCTGTAAAGCTCGTTCAGATAATCAAGATAGTAGGGCATCCTGCCGATAGCCTGAACCGACAGCTCCAATACTGTGTCGTGCTTATTCATATTTTATCACCGCGTAAATTAAGTTTTAAGGCGGCAGAGCCGCCAAAGATTAAATGGTGTATTAAAAGAGCGTGATGCCGAAGGGCAATACACCGTTTTTAAGACGGTTTACCGTGCCGTCAAGGCATCGGTATTCCGATATCGATATTATACATTACTTTCGGGACTCTGTCAACAACATGAATAAAAATGATCATACAAAATACCGTCTGCCATAGTGACAGACGGTCTTTTGTGTTACAGACATGTAAGGGTCAGATAGGTATTATTCCGATATACCGTGTCGGATACATTTTACGTTTTCCGAAAAATATATTGAAAACAGAGCGATAACCAACATATCAATAATTCCGGAGCAAATAACCATCATGTTTAAATCGCTGTTTGTAAGATCAGATATAAATATGTATGCCGTCTGAATAAAATCACCTAAAAATACGGCAAAGGCGAGAGTCGGCAAAAGCATGTGGTTCCTCTTTAACGATATTGCTCCTGCTATAAGCAAAGCCGTTAAGGCAAAGCTGACAGGAATAAGCCAATATGTTTTTCGACCAAAGCTATAAATGTGAGCCTCACAATTGAAAAATCAGCCAAAGGTAATAATTACGGTATGTGATAAAACATGAGTAAAATTAATGCCGAAACTATACCCACCGACATCATGATCCAATGCAAAACGTTCTTTGCATTCATAGATTTTCTTCTTTTTATTCGGAATGTATTATCATTTATATCTGATAAATCAGCTGTATTTGACATAGTAAATAAACATTGCAATTAAAGACTCGACAATTGAAATTATCGAATAGATAATAGGGGAGAGAATAGCTCCTATATCATTGAATATGACAAAATAGTCAGCAATAAAAATTGCCGCAACAGTCAATAAGACAAAAGCATCGGTTATAAGTGTCGAAAACATGAGTAATCTGCAAAATCCGGATTTTTGATCTTTATTTTTTTGGTAAAGGTTATTATAAATGGTACCCGAAATAAAAAACACAAAAAAGGGAATCACACAAAAAACGAATGAGGAGATATTGTCTATTGCTTTTGCAAGCCCAAAGTGCGAAATTGAGCGAAAATGAACTGCCGATTTGCTGATCAAGTTGATGCATATGTACGAAATCATTAAAGCGATATATGTGGAAAGTCCGAAAAGAATATTGATCCGTGATTGCTTTGTCATAATACACACCTTATTAAATTTACGCATTGTTATCAATTTTCTCAATGCGTTGTGATTTCTAAACCGTCTATCATCCTGTACTTAATTATACAGCATCCGAGAAATGCTTGTCAATGCGGAAAATGAGTGAAAAATGAACATCCCTTCCGGTACATAGACACCGAAAGGGATGTGGCTGAATTTTAATAAATCGCTATTGTACTTATCTGTTATCTACAGCAAATGCATGACCAAATGCGGTGGTCTCGTTTGCCTTTACTGTAAACTCACCGACCCAGTATTCGCGTTTGTTGATTATTTTGTTCGATGCAAGCTTTGTAAGCTCGGCGTCGGTGAAGTATTTGCCGAAGGCAGAAGCCTTGAGATCGGCGGCAACGTTTATACCGGCATAGCTCTTGGCAGAAGTATAGTCTCTGCTGCAGACTATCAGTCCGACATAATCGCCGGCAGGAACATCGGTCAGCTTGAAGTTGCATTTGTCATTGTTCTTCACAACATAGTATCCGTCGTATGCTTTGCCGAAATATCCATCTGCATTTCTCTCGCCGTAGTCGAACTCAACGGCACCGGTCATATCAGTGCCGGCGGCAAGATCTTTGGAAATTATGATAACAACAGCCTCAGAATCGTCCGGGGCCTCAGGTGCGCCTATACGCTTTGTGGTTATACCGCCTTCACCGGTTTCCTCGTTTCTGGCAACAATGGTTCCGAAGCCTACGACTGCAACGGTGCAGGTGGCGGTTACCGAGCCGTCCTCAGAAGCGGCGGTGACGGTGACGGTGCCTTCCTTGACGCCGTAGATCTCACCCTTTTTGGAAATGGTAGCGATCTCTTCGTCAGACACCGAATATGTTATCTTGGCGTCAGAGGGATCAGCGGTCAGATGATCCGAAAGCTGGCTGTAGCCGTCAACACGGACATTATATTTTTCGGCGTCGAATTTCAGTGACTTGACCGCAGCGTTGGTGGAAACAGACGAGTCTGTTTTGCTGTCTGCCGACGATCCGGTATCTTTACTTCCGCATGCAGCAAGCGCGAATATCATAAGCGTGCAAACTGCAAAAGCAATAATTCTTTTCATTTGTTATTTACCCCTTTTTTAAGAAAATTAACTACAGTAATATTATCACAAAACATATAATATGTCAACAAACAGTTGTACATAATTAATATATTATTTAAAAAATACCGTAATTTTCTATGCCATATCAGGCTTGCAGTTATGATTAGAAATGCCGGTGCCGGCAGAAAAGCGGCATGCTCTGAGAATTTTCTGTAATTGGTGTGTGAAAATTTTATCTTTGAACTTTGCAACTATCTGTAACTGCAAAAGAAGGAGAGGAATAATATGGTATAGGCGTTTTGCGCCGTTATCAGACCGGAGGTTATTCCAATGGAAAGGCAAAGGCTTTGCGACGTGGTGCCGGGTCAAAGCGCGGTCGTCCGCTCACTTGCGGCGGCAGGCTCAATCAGGCGGAGATTCCTCGATATCGGGCTTACCGAAAACACAAGAGTGGAATGTCTGGGCAGAAGTCCCGGCGGCGACCCGTCGGCATATCTTATACGCGGCGCGGTGGTAGCTATACGCCGCGATGATTGCAAAAAAATACTTGTCAGTGTGATATAACATTTTATAAGGGGTGCGGGTATGGGACTTACAGGCAGTTCAACCGGAAAGGGCGCTATAGACGGCGGATTTGTTATAAGGAAGAAAAGCGACAGTGACCGCATTGTAGCTCTTGCCGGTAATCCGAATGTCGGGAAAAGCACGGTTTTCAACGAGCTTACCGGAATGAATCAGCATACCGGTAACTGGCCGGGCAAAACTGTCGCCAACGCATACGGGTACTGCCGCTCTGAGGGCGGAAGTTATGTTTTTGTCGACATACCCGGCACCTATTCACTTATGGCTCACTCTCCCGAAGAGGAGGTGGCGCGCAATTTTATTTTATTCGGCGGTGCCGATATAACCGTTGTGGTCTGTGACGCAACCATGCTTGAACGCGGCATGAATCTGATATTGCAGACCCTTGAGATAACCGGAAACGTTGTAGTCTGTGTTAATCTTATGGACGAGGCAAGGCGCAAAAGAATCAGCCTTGATCTTGAACTTTTGTCGCAAAGACTCGGTGTACCGGTAATAGGCATTTCGGCACACAGCAAACGCTCGGTAAATGAGCTGCCAAAGCTGCTTGACAATGCGGAATTTGCAGAGGTCAGAACGGAACCGACAGTCATATACAGACCGGAAATAGAAAAAGGCATTGCAATGATAGAGCCTGCGGTCAAGGCTGTCTGCGGAAATATAGATTCACGCTGGCTGAGTCTCCGTCTGCTTGATGCCGACACATCTGTAATAAAGGAGGTCAACAAAGAGCTTAATACCGATATAATGAGCGATGAGTACCTGTGGGAAACGGTAGAGACGGCGAGGAGTTACATAAAATCATGCGGACTGGGCGGCGGAAAGCTGACCGATAAAATAGTTGAAGCGATAATAGCCAAGGCGGAAACGATTTCTGACGGCGTAGTGAAATATGAAAATAAAAAATACGGTGAACATGACCGCAGACTTGATCGGATACTGACCGGAAGAAAAACAGGCTATCCCGTTATGATACTGCTGCTTATGTTTATATTCTGGCTGACCGTGACAGGCGCTAATTATCCGTCCGAGCTTTTGTCAAATGCGCTGTTTTCCATGGAGGATAAATTCAGCTATTGGCTGACCCTTATAAATGCGCCGCCGGTTGTTATCGATCTGCTTGTTTTCGGCGTTTACAGGGTGCTTGCATGGGTAGTTTCGGTAATGCTTCCGCCGATGGCTATATTTTTTCCACTGTTTACGCTGCTTGAGGACTCCGGGTATCTGCCGAGAATAGCATACAATCTTGATCGCCCGTTTTACCGCTGCAATGCATGCGGCAAGCAATCCCTGACCATGTGTATGGGACTTGGATGCAACGCCGCCGGGGTGGTCGGATGCCGCATAATCGATTCTCCGCGCGAAAGGCTCCTTGCCATACTTACCAACAGTCTTGTACCTTGCAACGGCAGATTTCCGGCAATAATATCAATAATAACTATGTTTTTTATAACCGTGGGAGCGAAAGCTGCATCGGGTGTTCTGACCGCTGCTCTGCTCACAGTTGTCATTCTGTCGGGAATAGCTGCGACCTTTATTATCACATGGTTTCTTTCAAAAACCGTGCTTCGCGGAGTACCGTCGTCATTTACACTTGAACTGCCGCCGTACCGCCGCCCACAGATAGGTAAGGTGATAATAAGATCGGTGTTTGACCGCACGCTGTTTGTGCTCGGCCGCGCCGCTGCCGTTGCCGCACCTGCAGGAGCGATCATATGGTTTGCCGCAAATATCACCGTCGGCGGCGAAAGTCTTTTGCTGATTGCATCGGATTTCCTTGATCCGGCAGCAAGACTCATAGGCCTTGACGGAGTTATACTTATGGCGTTTATACTGGGCTTTCCGGCGAATGAGATAGTAATACCTATAGTAGTAATGGCGTACATGGCTGAGGGACATGTGACCGAAATAGCGGAGCTTTCGGTTTTGAAACAGCTTTTTACAGACAACGGATGGACAGCAGTTACCGGTGCGTGTTTTATTGCATTTTCGCTTTTCCACTGGCCGTGCTCTACAACACTTCTGACCGTTAAAAAGGAGACTGGCAGCCTAAAATGGACCGCTCTTGCGGCAGTTATACCGACTGCTTTGGGAATTGCAGTCTGTCTTATTATAAAGCTTGTGTCGCTTCTGTTTGCAGCCTTTTAAATCTTTTTTATCATTATCAAAAAATGTTGTATTTTTAGGCGCTTTGTGGTATCATAATAAGAAATAGGGCAAACCGACAGCCGACTGGCTTTGTACAGTCGGTTTGTCTGCGTGAAATTTCCAAAGGGAGGATAATAAATGGAAAGACCCGAGTCTGTGCTTCACGCGGTAAAGCGTTCAATAGGCGGAGTAGACCTGCCGCACAGCAAAAATACCGCTGAATGTGTTTCTGTTTTTATGCCGCCGCCGCATGAGGTGGTAATACCGATGCAGCAGCATATAGGCGCGCCGTGTGTTCCCTGCGTCAAAAAAGGAGACACTGTATTTGTAGGCACCAAAATAGGCGACAGCGACAAGTTGATAAGCGCACCGATACATGCGAGCGTTTCGGGTACCGTTACCGATATTAGAAAGGTGCTTATGCCGTCAGGGCAGAGTGTTGACGCCGTTGTGATCGAGTCTGACGGTACCATGACCGAAGATCCTTCCATTGCACCGGTTGCCGTCGAAACCCCAGAACAGCTGGTTAAAGCTGCAAGAGAATCGGGACTTGTGGGACTTGGCGGCGCAGGCTTTCCGGCACATGTCAAGCTGACAAAACGACCCGGTCAGGAGCTTGACACCCTGATAGTGAACGGCGCGGAGTGCGAACCGTTCATAACCGCCGATTACCGCGAATGTATGGAAAACACCGAAAATATACTTGAAGGCGTTTACATGCTGAAAAGGATAATGGGCTTTAAACGGGTCATAATCTGCGTTGAAGATAATAAACCGAAGGCGATCGAGGCGCTTTATTCCATAGCTGCCGACTTAAGAGATGCAGATGATACCGTAAAGCTTATGAAGCTGCGGTCACACTATCCGCAGGGTGCAGAGAAGATACTTATTTACTCAGCCACAGGCAGGGTGCTGCCGCTCGGGAAATTACCGTCCGATGTCGGCTGCGTTGTTATGAATATTGCGAGCGTTTCGTTCCTGAATAAATATATAACCACCGGTATGCCGCTGGTCAGAAAGCTCATAACGGTCGACGGCGGCGCAGTCGCGGAGCCGCAGAACGTTATCGTTCCGGTCGGCACCTCTGTGAGGGATGTACTGGAATTCTGCGGCGGACTTAAGTCGTCCGCAAGGAAGATACTGCTTGGCGGCCCTATGATGGGTACTGCGATATATGATCCGAATATGCCTATATTAAAGCAGAATAATGCTATACTTGCATTTGACCGCAAACAGGCTGAAAGAATGACCGAGCAGCCCTGCATACGCTGCGGAAGATGTGCCGCAGCATGTCCCATGAGGCTGCGTCCGCTCGATATCGAGCCTGCGTATAGGACAGGCAATAAGGAACGTGTTGCCGAGCTTCATGCCGACTACTGCATAGAATGTGGCTGCTGCTCGTATTCATGTCCGTCGAAAAGATATCTTACACAGATAATGCGGCTTGCAAAGGCAAGTCTTAAGGAAAAGAAATAACAGACTAATGTAAAACGGCGCACCGGGAAGATGTTCTGTGCGGATCACGGTGCGGAAAGGAATGTTTGAATAAATGGAAAAGCTGTTGGTTACGCCGTCGCCGCATATCTCGCATCAGGACACTTCGCGCGGTATCATGGCAGATGTTTTGATAGCTTTATTGCCTGCCGCGGTCGGCGGATGCTTTATATTCGGATGGCGGCCGATTCTTGTAATGCTTACCTGCATTGTGACTGCCGTTTTAGCGGAATACTTATGCTGCAAGATAATGAAAAGACCGGTTTCGGTTGGGGATCTTTCGGCTGTCGTTACAGGTCTTATACTGGCGCTCAACCTGCCGCCGGCAATACCGTTGTGGATCGCGGCGATAGGCTCTCTGGTGGCTATAGTCGTTGTAAAGGAAATGTTCGGAGGATTGGGACATAATTTTGCCAACCCTGCGATAACGGCACGAATAGTTATGCTCGTTTCCTTCCCGGCATACATGAGCACGTGGACGGCACCGCTCGGCAGCACGAGTGAGATAGTATCAAGCGCCACCTCACCGGGCGAGACGGTCGATATAATGACCAGCGCCACGCCTTTGTCGCACACGGCGCTTGAGGGCGGATATTACAGCTATAAGCAACTGTTTATGGGTCAGATACCGGGCTGCATAGGCGAGACATTTTCGCTTCTGATAATACTTGGCGGACTGTACCTTATATTGCGCCGCGTCATCACCCCAACTATACCGCTGAGCTTTGTCGGCACGGTAGCTCTTCTGTCATTTCTGGCAGGCGACGATCCGCTTTATATGATACTTTCCGGCGGACTTCTGTTCGGCGCATTTTTCATGGCGACCGACTATGTGACAAGTCCGACCGGCTGGAAAGGACAGCTCATATTCGGCGTCGGCTGCGGACTTATCACCTTTGTGATAAGAAAGTTCGGAAGCCTGCCAGAGGGCGTTTCATACGCTATCCTTATTATGAACCTGTTTGTTTATTATATCGATAAGATAACGCTTCCCAAGGCATTCGGAGAGGGGGCGCGGTCATGAGCAAAAGCAGCGGAGTTATCATAAAAACCACGGCTGTTCTGACTGTTATCTGCGCCGTTTCCGCATTGCTGCTTGCGGTCACCAATGCCGTTACCGAAAAACGGATAGCCGATGCGGCAAAAAAGGCTGAGACCGAAGCTATGGCGCGTATCATCGACGCTGCCGACTATAAAAAGCAGACGATAGAATACGAGGGCAGCAGCTATGACTACTATGTGGCTGTGGACGAAACGGATGCGCCGGTAGGCTATATATTCACCGTTTCACAGCACGGCTACGGCGGTGATGTAAAGGTCATGACCGGCGTCGGTACAGACGGTGCGGTTGCCGCTATTGAGGTGCTTGACGCATCGGGCGAAACGCCGGGACTGGGACAAAAGGCTACCGAAAGCTCGTTCTGGAAGCTGTTCAGCGGCAAGAGCGGACAGCTTACGGCGTCAAAATCGGCGTCCGGTGACGGACAGATACAGGCAATGACCGGTGCAACCGTGACATCAAAGGCGGTTGTCGGAGCCGTAAATAAAGCTCTCACGCTTTACGGTGAGGTAACAAAGGGGGCAGGGGAAAATGGCTAAACAGTCAAATATGGAGGTCTTTTCAAAGGGACTCATTAAGGAAAATCCTGTTCTCAGACTGGTGCTCGGCACATGTCCCACCCTTGCGGTCACGACCGCAGCCGTAAACGGTATCGGCATGGGTGTTGCCGCAACCCTCGTGCTTGTCGGTTCAAATGCGGTTATATCGCTGCTCAGAAACGTTATACCGGACAAGGTAAGAATTCCTGCCTTTATAACAATAATAGCGGCATTTGTTTCTATTATACAGATGCTTGTCAAGGCGTTCACGCCGTCTATAGACAGCGCCCTCGGCATTTATCTGCCGCTTATCGTTGTCAACTGCATTATTCTGGCAAGAGCCGAAATGTTCGCTTCCAAAAACAGCGTGCTGCCGTCGGTGCTTGACGGACTGGGCATGGGCATAGGCTTTACGGCGGCGCTTACTCTGATGGGTATGATAAGAGAACTGCTCGGTGCAGGCTCTGTGTTCGGAATGCCCGTTACTGCCAATGTTCTTGACCCGATGATAGTTTTCATTCTTCCCCCGGGCGGATTTTTCGTGTTCGGCATACTGATCGCACTTTCAAACAAGCTGGCGGCACGGATGGGCAAAAAGCCTGTCATTTCGACCGGCTGCGGATCGTGCGAGGGATGCAGCGGATGCGAAGCCGGACAGACAACCGATACCGGCACAGATACGGTAAAGAGTGCCGACAATATACCGGATGTCAATGTTCTTGCCGCTGCCGCAGGTGCAGGAGGAGAGGATAATGCCGCTCATGAGACCTCTGTTGCCGCCACAAGCGATGATATTGCCAAGGAAAACGGCGAGGAACTGCCGGCATCGCAGGAAACCGTAGCCGTTGCAGGAGACGAGGAGTCCTTAAAACAGGCAGCCGGCGTCAAAACGGAAGAAGTAAAGACCGAAGAAGCTAATGAAGAAATTAAAACAGAAGAAGTAAAGACAGAAAACGACGATAATGAAAGTGAGGGCGAAAACGAATGACAAAAATCATAACGATCGTTCTTGCAGGAATACTGACCGAAAACATGGTGCTTTCCAAGTTTTTCGGCATTTGTCCCTTCCTCGGCGTTTCGAAAAAGACAAGCACTGCCGTCAGTATGGGACTTGCGGTTATGCTTGTAATGGTCATGGCAACAGCCGCGACCTATCCGATGTATGCCTATCTTTTGGAGCCGAACGGTCTCGGCTATCTGCAGACCATCGTATTCATCCTCATAATTGCCGCTTTGGTGCAGCTTGTTGAAATAGTGCTGAAAAAATACATTCCGCCGCTTTATAAAGCGCTTGGAATATACCTTCCGCTTATCACGACAAACTGTGCGGTGCTCGGTATAACTATGCTCAACTTCACCAATGAGCGCATAACCAATTACGGCGAGGCTCTGCTCAACGCCTTCAGCTCGGGACTCGGTTTCCTGCTTGCAATGTTTATATTTGCCGGCGTCAGGACGAGACTTGAAACGAGTAATATACCGGAAAGCCTCAAGGGGCTTCCGATAACGCTTATATCGGCGGCGATAGTATCGCTTTCATTCCTCGGCTTTTCCGGCCTTGTAGGTTAAGGGGGACAGAGTATGAATCCAATTTTACTTGCAACGCTGATAGTGGCAGCCATTGGACTTGTTGCCGGACTGGGACTTTCGGCGGCATCAATACTGATGAGCGTAAAGACCGACGAAACGGTCACAAGACTTCGTGATGAGCTGCCGGGTGCAAACTGCGGCGCGTGCGGATATTCCGGCTGCGACGGATATGCAGAGGCTCTTGCAAAGGGCGAGACAAAGCCCGGACTTTGCGCCCCGGGCGGAGAATCGGTCAACTCAAAGCTCGGTGAGATACTGGGTGTTGAGGTCGAAAACGCAAGGCCGACGGCGGCAGTGGTGCTCTGCAACGGAACACACGACAATGTCGGTGAAAAAATGTTTTATAACGGAGTGGGAACATGTCTTGCCGCAAACATGCAGTATTCCGGACCGTCTGCCTGCAGCTTTGGCTGTTTGGGCTACGGCGACTGCATGCGTGCCTGTATGTTTGGTGCAATAAAGATAAAAAACGGCAGGGCATATGTCGATAAAACCAAATGTACCGCCTGCGGCGCATGTGTAAAGGCATGTCCGAAGGGCATCATAGCTATGATGCCTGCTGACCTTAAAGAGGTGGTCATATGCTGCAGCAAGGACAAAGGTGCCGTTACGAGGAAAATATGCACTGCCGGATGTATTGGCTGCATGAAGTGTGTAAGGGTGTGCGAGTATGACGCCGTAAGGGTCGAAAACAACCTTGCACGCATTGATCCCGACAAATGCACCGCCTGCGGCAAATGCTATGAGGCATGTCCGGTCGGATGTATTCATATAGGTGGATAATAAACAATAGGAGCGATCAGAACCACTCCTATTGTTTTTGGAGGTAATTATATGAAAATTGAAGGACTCAAGATCAACATTTTAGGTGACAGTATAACGGCAGGCTCCGGCGCGTCGTCACCCGATAAGCGCTATGCATCGCTGCTTGGCAGTAAATACGGTGCAAATGTCAGAAACTACGGAATAGGCGGTACAAGAATATCAAAACAGCAGCAGGTGTCGCCTGATCCCAAATGGGACCTTAATTTCTGCGACAGGGTGGCAGCGATGGATGACGATGCCGACCTTGTGCTTATTTTCGGCGGAACGAACGACTACGGTCACGGATATGCGCCGTTGGGAGACGCGGAGTCGCGCGATCCTTACACTTTCTACGGTGCGCTGCATACGCTTTACCGCTCTGTTATAGAAAAATATCCGAATTCAAGAATAGCGGTTCTTACACCTATGCATCGACTTAAGGAAAACGATCCCGGTGGAGACAGATATGCCTATCGAGATCATTTGAGAGGCGATATAGCTCCTCTTAAGACATATGTTGAGATAATAAGAGAGGTGGCGGAATATTATTCACTGCCTGTGCTCGATCTCTATAAGGTGAGCGGATTTCAGCCCGAAATACCGGTAATACGCACTACATATCTTTCCGACGGACTGCACCCAAATGATAAAGGACATGCAATGCTGGCAGATATGGTTGCAAAATTTATCGAAACACTTTAAGTTAACTCGGCAAAAGCTTTTGCTTTTGCCGCTTTTTTTGTATTTTTTCAAAATACCTATTGACAAACGTTAAAAAGATGCTATAATAAAACCTATAAAACACATAGGTTTTATGTTATATAAGTTTTGAGGTGGATGCAAAATGAATGAAAAGCTCCGTTTCCGATGTTGCGGCTATAAATACTGCATACATATTTAAAAAGAAATACAGATAGTAAGGGAGATTTTTTATTATGAAAATTTATGAAAGAGCTACAGATCTTATAGGACATACACCGCTGCTTCGCCTTTCAAACATTATAAAAAAACATGGACTTGAAGCTGATATATACGCAAAGCTTGAGTATTTCAACCCTGCCGGAAGCGTTAAGGACAGAATCGCCAAGGCTATGATAGACGATGCCGAAGCAAAGGGTCAGTTGAAGCCCGGTTCGGTTATTATTGAGCCTACAAGCGGCAATACCGGAATCGGACTTGCGTCGGTAGCGGCGGCAAGAGGGTACAGGATTATACTCACCATGCCGGAAACCATGAGCGTTGAACGCCGTAATCTGCTTAAAGCTTACGGAGCCGAGATCGTGCTGACCGAGGGCGCAAAGGGCATGAAGGGCGCCATTGAAAAGGCTGAAGAGCTTGCAAAGAGCACTCCGGGCAGCTTTATACCGAGCCAGTTCAGCAACCCTGCCAATCCGGCGGCACATTTTGCATCTACCGGTCCCGAAATATGGGATGATACCGACGGTAAGGTCGATATATTTGTAGCAGGTGTAGGAACCGGCGGCACGCTGACCGGTGTCGGCAAGTATCTGAAATCAAAGAACAGTGATGTAAAGGTCGTTGCCGTTGAGCCTGCCGGTTCGCCGGTGCTTTCAAAGGGTACTGCCGGTCCGCATAAAATACAGGGTATCGGCGCGGGATTTGTGCCAGATACGCTTGACACATCTGTTTATGATGAGATTTTGCCTATCGAAAATGATGATGCGTTCAGCACCGGACGTGAGATCGCAAGGAGCGAGGGCGTGCTGGTCGGTATATCTTCGGGAGCCGCTGTCTTTGCAGCCATAGAGCTTGCAAAACGTCCCGAAAACAAGGGTAAGAAAATAGTCGTCCTTCTGCCTGATACCGGCGACAGATATCTCTCAACCCCCATGTTTTCCGAATAACTCTCTGTGATCGGACGGTAAATAAATCATCACTGTATTAATTAAGTCAAAGCCTCCGGCTTAGCCGAAGGCTTTGACTTAATTTATATTGTCTCTATTCAGCTTTAGAAAAAATCGTCTTATCAACGCCGTTGCCGAATCTTATACGGTTCATTTTTTCGGTGTTGACAGAAAATATATCAAACAGATATCTTGTGCTGTCGCTGTTATCAAGTCCCTGTCTGTTGTTATTGCCTTCTGAGTCCTCGGTCACATAATCGAACGTGCCTCTGTCAACTGCATCATTGCCGCCGGGCAGGTCGTGACCTGCAAATCTCCGGTCTTTGCCTATTTGTGTCTTTTTCATTATCGCCACTCCGATACGCTTTGGCTTTTAAGGCTCAGGATTAATTTACAGCCTTTAGAAAAATGATAACACACAAGACACCTCGTATGCAACAAAAAAAGTTTATTTTACAGCGGACACAGGATCCTTTTTTCCAAATCTTGCACCGATCAGCGGAACAAGCATCCCTAAGACCATTAAAGCGCACCACAAAAGCTTAAGACCGTTCCAGCCTATATAACTTACAAGCACCGAGAAAACTGCGCTTGCCGCAGATGCGGCAGCGTAGGCTGCTGCGTCTATTACACCGTTGGCGCTGGAGGACTTGCCGCTCCTTCCAAGGCTCGGGATGTAAACGCTCCATATAACTCCGGCGGCACTTCCTGCCGATACCTTTGCGAGCAGCAGCAATATTATGTTTGCGATAGGATCGGTCACAAACCGCATTCCTAAAAACATTACCGATGCTACGGCAAACAAAAATGCCGCGATCATAGGGCCGTTGCGGCTTATTTTTTCATAGATGAAAAGCACGATAAACGGTGAAAACAATGTGGAAAACGATACTATCGTATAAACCGCAGACGCAGCACCTGCGGAAAGACCGAGGTGCTCGGTCGTGTATGTAGGCACCCAGAATGTGACCGAAGAGCCTGCTATTTCGGCGATTGCATTGAGCAGCATGTAGGTTACAAAGTATTTCAGCTTGAAAACCTCAAATATGCTGCCTATGCCATTTGACTTTTGGGGTACGAATTTTATCAGTCCCTGTTTGCAGAGAAGCGATATGGAAACTGCAGACGCTGCCGCCATGACCGCCGTAAAGGTACCGGTTATTAAAAATACGACCTTCCATCTGAAAAACATTGAAAAAATGCTTGCTACGAGCGGTCCGGCAAAGCCGGCTATGCAAAAGATGGAACATATTATACGGGCATATTTTTGCTCCGTGTTTTCGGAAATGACCTTCATCATAGGTCCTCTGAGCATTGAAAGCGCAAAGCCTATAAGGGTAAAGCAGATAAAATGAATCGGACGGCTTGCCACAGCCGGGACGGTCAATGTGCTGATACTCGTGATAAGCAGTCCTATGGATATCATCATTTTGGGATGGATACGCTCGCCTAAAAATCCGTTTACAAGCTGACCTATCGCATAAAAAATAAAGCAGACCGACGAGAGCATGCCGGTGTATTCTTTTGTGAAAAATTCATCTTTCAGCATATCGGGTGTTGATACGCTGAGTATATTTCTTGTAACATAGCTGGCGAGATATGTGATTATGCATATGCTTCCGATGCGCCATGCGGTCGACAGTTCTTTTTTAATCATAATAATCACCATTTCTTTCAAGACACAAAATACGATAAAAATCATCAAAATGGTGATTATTACATCGCATATGTTTCGGCTTCCTTTGGCAGCAAAGGCGAGAAACAGACGTCTTAATAATTTTTAGCGTGATTTTTCACGCTGTCACCTTATTCCCTGACAATACGGTAACCGTTTTCACCGTACAGCTTTATAAGCTCATCCGACATATCGCTGTCGGTGATATATGTGTATGACGTGTCGAGCGGCAGAGTGGTGTAGAGTGCGCTTTTTTCGAATTTGTCGCTGTCTGCAAGTATAAATACCGAATCTGCGCGCGAAACAATGGTTCTTTGAAGCGGAACTGTCTGCTCGTCTGTATTGCATAGTCCGCTTTTGAGCGAAAGGGCGGACGGTGTGATGAATACCTTGCCGAGGTGAAGGCATTTGAATGAGTTTTCAGCCAAATATCCGCAAAACGAATTTTCACCCTTTAAAAATCTGCCGCCGATCAGTATTACCTCAAAGCCGTCCTTTTGGATCACAACATTGAAAATGTCGAGCGAATGTGTTATGACCGTAAGATTGTTGAAGCAGGACACCAGCATTTTTGCCAGTTCGAGACCGGTGCTGCCTTCATCTATGGTCACGACATCGTTTTCATTTATAAAGCGGCATGTAGCTTTTGACAAGGACTTCTTCTTGTCAAGATTTAATTCCAGACGGTCGGAAAGAGGTGAGTTCATCACCGCGCCGCCGATACTTACGGCGCCGCCGTGCACACGGACCAGCTTGTGTTCACGTTCCAGCGTCAGCAGGTCGCGCCTGACTGTTTCGACCGAAACATTGAGATCACTGCTTATCTGAGCCGTGGTCACGGCACCGCTCCTTTTAAGCATTTCACATATCAAATTCATACGTTCATTTGCAAACATTTCAAATCAACTCCACATAAATGCATTATAATCCACACAAACGGTCTTGTCAACACATATTTGACTTAATTTTGCTAATTCCTATTGACATTATGGGAATAAGGAAATATAATTACCTGTGAAATAGGTAGGAATTAAAATGTTGCCGAGAAGGAGGAATAACCAATGATGATATCTTCAAAGGGCAGGTATGCGCTGCGTGTCATGCTTGACCTCGCCGAAAGGGACAACGGCTCATACTTAAGGCTAAAGGATATTGCTGAGCGGCTCGGTATTCCGAGGAAATATCTTGAAAGTATCATGACCGAGCTTTCAAAAAACGACCTTGTTGAAAGCGCTATAGGAAAGACCGGCGGTTACAGACTGAAAAGGGCTCCTGCCGAATATACTGCCGGCGATATTTTAAGAGCGGCTGAGGGACAGCTTGTGCCGGTGTCATGTTTATCAAGGGATAGTAAAAAGTGCGACGGTTCTGACTCCTGCTATACACTGCCGTTCTGGATAGGGCTTGAAAAGCACATCAATTCATACATTGATAACTACACATTGAAGGATCTTCTTGACCACGCCAAAACGATCAGGGAGACATGCTGCAACAGAGAAAAAAAGGGGAATGAAAATGAAGAACAATAATATTCTTGAGGTAAAGGATCTGCATGTAAATGTAGGTGAAAAGGAAATACTGCACGGAGTTGATCTTACAGTCGGCAAGGATGAGACCCATGTTTTGATGGGACCGAACGGTACCGGTAAATCAACGCTCGGATATGCCGTGACCGGCAATCCGCAGTATGAGGTAACATTCGGCAGGATATACTTTGACGGTGAGGATATCACGGAACTGCCTGTAAACGAAAGGGCAAAGAGGGGTATATTCCTGTCGTTCCAGAATCCGCTTGAGGTGCCGGGAGTTACGCTCAGCGCCTTTATAAGGAGCGCTCTTGAACAGAGAACCGGCAGCAGAATAAAGCTGTGGGATTTCAAGAAAAGGCTGACCGAAACGATGAAGCTGCTCAAGATGGACGAGTCGTATGCCGAAAGAGACTTAAACGTAGGCTTTTCCGGCGGCGAAAAGAAAAAGGCGGAGATATTGCAGATGCTGATGCTCGAGCCTAAGCTTGCCATACTTGACGAGACCGATTCGGGACTTGATGTCGATGCCGTCCGCACCGTGTCTGAGGGCGTGCGTCTTTACCGCGAAAAGGTACACGGTTCATTGCTGATAATCACACACAGCACCCGTATACTTGAGGCGCTGACCGTTGACGCGGCGCATATTATGGAAAACGGTGTAATTGTCAAAAACGGCGGAGCCGAGCTTGTGTGGGAGGTCAACAGCAACGGCTTCGGCGGTATAAAGGCTGACTAAAGGGCGGTGACATTTGTGAGAGAAAAAAGTATGGTAGATGATATCGACCGCAGCGTATATGATATCCGCGATGAGGAGCGTTACGCTTACAGGATCGAGTCGGGGCTGACTTCGGCTATTGTGGACAAGCTGTCCAGAGAAAAGAACGATCCGGAGTGGATGCGGCTGTTCAGGCTGCGCTCACTTGAAATATACAATGAATTGCAGGTGCCTGACTGGGGACCGTCCATAGAAGGACTGGATATCGACAATATAGCGACCTATGTCAGACCAAACACCAAGATGCAGAACGACTGGAAAAACGTTCCCGAGGACATAAAGGAGACCTTTGACAGGCTCGGAATACCCAAGGCGGAGCGAAAGTCGCTTGCCGGTGTCGGCGCTCAGTATGACTCTGAGCTTGTGTATCACAATGTCAAGGCTGAGGTCGCCGAGCAGGGCGTCGTTTATACCGATATGGAGAGCGCTCTGACCGGAGAATACGCCGAGATGGTAAGAAAGCATTTCATGAAGCTGGTCACGCCGCGTGACCACAAATTTGCCGCGCTGCACGGGGCGGTCTGGTCGGGCGGCTCGTTTGTTTATGTGCCTAAAGGTGTTCAGGTATCTATTCCGCTGCAGTCATATTTCAGGCTGAATGCGAAGGGTGCCGGTCAGTTTGAGCACACTTTGATAATCGTTGACGAGGGTGCAAGCCTGCATTTTATCGAGGGCTGCTCCGCACCTAAATATAATGTCGCCAATCTGCACGCTGGATGTGTCGAGCTTTATATAAAGAAGAACGCAAAGCTTAGGTATTCCACCATTGAAAACTGGTCGAAGAATATGTATAACCTCAATACAAAGCGCGCCCTGGTCGAGGAAAACGGCGTTATCGAATGGGTCTCGGGGTCGTTCGGTTCGCATGTAGGATGTCTTTATCCCATGAGCGTTTTAAAAGGCGATAATTCAAAGACCGAGTTTACCGGCGTTACCTTTGCCGGCAGCGGACAAAATCTTGATACCGGCGCCAAGGTCGTGCATATAGGACGCAATACAAGCTCATATATGAACACGAGATCCATCAGCAAAAGCGGCGGAATAAGCACCTTCCGCAGCAGCGTCGTGGTCGAAAAAAGCGCCGAGGGCGCAAAATCGTCGGTGTCATGTCAGTCGCTCATGCTTGATTCCGAGTCGCGTTCCGACACGGTGCCTGCAATGGATATAAGGACCAAAAAGGCAGCCGTCGGACACGAGGCAAAGATAGGCAGCATAAGCAATGACGCCGTGTTTTACCTTATGAGCCGCGGAATGAGCGAGGAGGATGCGAGGGCGCTTATAGTAAGCGGCTTTGCCGATAATGTCTCTAAGGAGCTGCCGCTCGAATACGCTGTTGAAATGAACAATCTTATACGCCTTGAAATGAAGGGCAGCATAGGCTGACAAAGGAGAGTGGCGCATTTATGAATGATACTGAGTTTATGAAGGTAAACGTTTTGCCGACAAGGACATGGAACAGGCTTTCGGTCAATGAAAGCTATGTAAAGTGGGACAGCTCACTTGAAAGCGATCTCGGCAATGAGATGATTGATATAAAGGAAAACGGACAAATCGTTAAATTTTCTGTCGCCGGTAAAGGTCAGTTTTCCAAAAAAAATATCAGTATTTCGGTTGGTGCCGGTATTACCGGTACCGTATATGAAATATTTGAGCCGACAGCAAGTCTTTCGGCTGCTACCGATATTTTTATGGGCGACGGCGCTTCTCTAAAGCTTGTGCAGATATATAAGTCGGAAAAGGATGCCGCCGTTATCGAAAGGGTCACTGCGAAATGTCCCGAAGGATCACGCCTTGAAACGGTGAAATTGGTGCTTGGCAGGGGAGATACCTATACCGACACTAATGTTACCCTTGAGGGCTGCAAAAGCTCATACAAGGCGGATATAGGCTATTTTGCAGCAGGCACACAGCGGCTTGACTTTAATGTTGCCGTAGATCATTTCGGCAAAGACACCGAAAGTGAGATAAATGCCGCAGGTGCATTAAAGGACGCCGCAAGCAAGGTATTCAGAGGTACCATTGATTTCAAAACGGGCTCGGCAGGATCGGTCGGCAACGAGCATGAAACGGTTCTTATGCTTGGAGACAATGTTATAAACAAGACCGTTCCGCTGATACTTTGTGCAGAGGAAAATGTTGTCGGCAATCACGGTGCGACCATAGGCGAGCTTGACGACGATACGCTGTTCTATTTTGAGAGCAGGGGGATCGACCGCGAGACAGCCGAGAACATACTTGCCAAAGCGTCGGTCGAGCGTGTGGCGCGCAGCCTTGACGACAATGAGCTGTCTGAAAGTATCATGGGCGAGCTTAACAGTCTGTTTTAGGATATGGGGTCAGATATGGTGATGGATTACAAAAAGGATTTTCCGATCTTTAAAAACACTTGTGTTGCGTATCTCGATAATGCAGCTACGGCACAGCGGCCGCGGTGTGTGATAGATGCGGTCGACAGCTTTTATGAGAAAAGCAATGCAAATCCCTTGAGGGGACTTTATCCCTTAAGCGTTGAGGCGACCGAAATATATGAAAACGCGAGAAGAACTGTAGCAGGGTTTATAGGTGCCGGCGATCCGGACGAGATAGTATTTACAAGGAACACAACCGAAAGTATTAATCTTATCGCGTACAGCTACGGACTGAAGTATGTAAAACCGGGCGACGAGATCGCGGTCTCAATAATGGAGCACCACAGCGATCTTTTGCCATGGCAGATGGCGGCAAGGGCGACCGGTGCGACCTTGAAATTCATCGAGTGCGAGCCTGACGGCAGTCTTGATCTTGAAAAGGTCGAAAGCACAGTGACCGATAAAACGAAGATAGTCGCTATGACCGAGGTGTCCAATGTTTTGGGCAGGAGTTACCCTATCGAGGAGGTAAGCAGGATCGCGCACCGCCACAATGCGGTGATGGTGGTTGACGGCGCGCAGAGCACGCCGCACATGCCTGTTGATGTGAAAAAGCTCGGCGCTGATTTCTTTGCCTTTTCAGGGCACAAGATATACGGACCTATGGGCATAGGCATACTGTACGGCAGACGCGAGCTGCTCGACGCTATGCCGCCGTTTTTATCGGGCGGAGAAATGATAGAGTCGGTAAGCCGTGAGTCGGCTGTGTATGCCGAGGTGCCGCACAAATTTGAAGCCGGTACGGTAAATGCGGCAGGTGCCGCAGGACTTGCGGCGGCACTGCGGTATGTCCAAAATATCGGCTTTGAAAATATCATGCAGGCAGAGCATCGTCTCACCGCCAAGGCTTTTGACATGATGAAGGATATAAAAGGCGTCAATATTATAGGTGCTGCGGACGCAGCAAACCACAACGGTATAATCACATTCACGGTTGACGGCGTGCATCCGCACGATATATCCGAGGTTTTGGCTTCTGACGGTGTTTGCGTCAGAGCAGGTCACCACTGCGCGCAGCCGCTTTTGCGTCACTTAGGACTCATGTCCACCGCAAGGGCAAGCTTTGCGTTTTACAATACCGACAGCGATGTAGAAAGGTTCATTGACAGTCTTTCTGTATTAAGGGAGCGTATGGGATATGGAAAATAGAAGCTTTTATAACGAGATACTTACCGAGCACAACATCCATCCGGAATATAAGCATGATTTAGAGGATGCAGACATAACGCTTGAGGGCGTGAATCCAAGCTGCGGCGACGATATCATCCTGAAACTCAAAACCGACGGCAACATCATTACCGACGGTGCATTTGTGGGCGACGGATGCGCTATATCACAGGCATCATGTGATATAATGCTCGGAATGATAATAGGCAAAAAGCGTGACGAGGCGTTAAGGCTCGGCGATATATTCATGCGTATGATAAGGGGAGAGGCAAGCGACGATGAGATAGAGAGCCTTGAGGAGGCTTCGGCGCTCAAGGATATATCCCACATGCCGGCTCGTGTAAAGTGTGCCATGCTCGGTTGGAGAACCCTTGGCGAAGCGTTGGGCAAAGACCGGAAGGATTAAATTTAATAAAAATAAAACGGCTGTGCAAATGACAAGATCATTTACACAGCCGTTTTCATAATCCGTGCTTATTAAGCATAAGATTGCTTAGATTACTCATCCAGAAGTCTTGCGTTTTCTTTTACGATAGCAAGCTTATCTATGCAGGATTTGCAGATATTTCTCTGCTTGTAGGTGAGTATTCCGTCGAGTCCGCCACAGAAAATGCAGGTGGGCTCATACTTCTTGAGTATTATTGAATCATCATCAACATACACCTCAAGTGCGCCGCCCGACTCTTTGATCCCGAATTTCTCTCTGAGTTCTGACGGCAATACCAGCCTACCGACACTGTCGACATTTCTCACAATACCTGTTGCCTTCATAAAAAGCACCTCCAAGTTCGCATTTTTCTACATTATACAATGTTATTTTCATTAAGTCAACAATATTTTGCAAATGTCACAAATTGTTAAAAAACAGAGCAGATTTGAGGCGAAAAAATATGATAAATGCAATGTGGATTGGCATGATCGTGGCATCTACCGCCTGCTTGCTGCTTACCGGGAGAGCAGGAGAGTATACGGAAATAGTTTTTTCGGGTGTTGACAGCGCCGTCAGGCTTTGTATTACCATGTTCGGACTTATGACGTTCTGGGGCGGATTTATGGAGATCGCCAATCAAAGCGGCGTTACTAAAATGTTTTCAAAGGTTATGTCACCGGTTGTATCAAGACTTTTTCCCGACGTACAAAAAGGCTCCGACGCACAAAAATCAATTTCCATGAATATAACCGCCAATATGCTGGGGCTGGGGAACGCGGCGACACCTATAGGCTTAAATGCGATGAGGCAGCTTTATATACTCGGCGGAAACAGACCGGCAGCCACCGACAGTATGGTGACCTTTGTAGTTCTTAATACCGCATCCGTTCAGTTAGTCCCGGTGACTGTAGCCGCTCTGAGGGCAAAATACGGCTCGGTCTCGCCAATGCAGGTGCTGCCTGCGGTGCTTGCGACATCGGCTGCAGCGCTTATAGTGGGACTGACAGCGGAACGCTTATTCAGAAGAAAGGTGCCAAAACCATGAAAATTGACATAGCATCATTTGCTCTGCCTGCTATATTAATTTTATTTGTTGTGACCGGCGCTTTTAAAAGGATAAACGTTTTCAGCGCCTTTTTAAATGGAGCTGCCGACGGTATGAGATCGTTTGTGGGTGTTGCTCCGGCGCTTATAGCTCTGGTTTTCAGCGTAAAGCTGTTCAGAAGCTCGGGAATAATCGAGTTTTTAAGCGGTTTTATATCGCCTGTAACCGAAAAACTCGGTATGCCGGACGGCATTTTACCGCTTGCGCTGCTTAAGCCGGTTTCGGGCAGCGGTTCAACGGCATTGCTTTGCGATATTTTTGATACATACGGTCCCGACAGCATAACGGGGTTGACAGCATCGGTTCTGTGCTGTTCAAGTGAGACAACATTTTATACGATAGCCGTATATTATGGCTCGTGTAAAGTGAGCAATACGCGCCATACAATCGCCGCTGCATTGTGCGGCGATATTGCGGCAGTGATCTTCAGTGTTTTATTTGTCAATATTATGTTTTGAGGTAAGGTGAATTTTGGTTTAGTGACACAACGTGTATATTGATGGATTTAGGGCAGGGGCACGGCTCCTGCCGTTATTTTTGGCCGCTAAACTAAAATTTACCGTCATATAACATTGGTGTAAAAAGCGGCGGAGGCTAAGCCTCCGCCGTCAGGTTTTATGCGTACAAACAATATAAGTGACGATTGTCACTTTTTGAGCTCAGAAAGGGGAGGGTTGAGCTTATCCTTATCTGACAGGATGATTTCCTCTATGCCTTCAAGCGGCCACTCGATCTTAAGCTCCGGATCGTCCCATTTAAGTCCACCCTCGTCATTTGGATGATAAAAGTCATCTACCTTATAAACAAATTCGGCTTCATCGGATACGACAAGAAAACCGTGTGCAAAATTTTTGGGGATAAAGAACTGGCGGCGGTTTTCGGCTGTAAGCAGAACACCGACATGCTTTCCGTATGTGGGGCTATCCTTTCTTAAATCGACCGCAACGTCATATACCGCGCCATTAATAACGCGGACAAGCTTGGACTGCGGAAAATTTTTCTGAAAATGCAGACCCCTCAGCACGCCTTTTTTGGATTTGGACTGGTTGTCCTGCACAAATTCGACATCGATACCGGCAGCTTTAAAATCGTTGTACTGATATGTTTCCATAAAATATCCGCGATCGTCACCGTATGCAGTAGGCTCTATTATAACAACACCGTCAATATCTGTTTTTATAAAATTAAACTTTCCCATTATCAACACTCCAAATGGCTTATTTGCCGGAATACATTTTGTCGTAGTATTTCTGATATTCGCCGCTTGTCACATTCTTTACCCAGTCGGCGTTGTCGAGATACCATTTAAGTGTCTTCTTTATACCGACTTCAAAGGTCGTTTCCGGATACCATCCAAGATCGTTTTTGATCTTTTCCGGATCAATACCGTATCTGCGGTCATGTCCCTTGCGGTCGGTAACATGCTTTATCATATGCTCTCCGACGGTGCTGTCCACATTTTCCTTTACATAATCGATTATTGTTTTGACAATAAAGATATTTGGCCTTTCGTTGTGACCGCCGACGTTATATACCTCGCCTACTTTGGCGTTTCTTATAACCATATCAATAGCCTTGCAGTGATCGTCAACATAGAGCCAGTCTCTAACCTGCATGCCGTCGCCGTAGACCGGAAGATCCTTGTGTGCAAGGGTGTTGTTGAGGATAAGCGGTATCAGTTTTTCAGGAAACTGATAAGGACCGTAGTTGTTTGAGCAGCGTGTTATATTTATCGGTAATTTATAAGTATCGTAATATGCCTTTACAAACATATCTGCCGATGCCTTTGATGAAGAATACGGCGAGTGGGGGCAAAGGGGAGTGGTCTCCATAAAGAAGCCTTCGCTGCCGAGCGAGCCGTAGACCTCATCGGTCGAGACCTGGTGGAATTTAACACCTTCTCTATACGTATCATCACCGGTCTGCCATGCGGCTTTGGCAATATTCAGAAGGTTCACTGTGCCAAGGACGTTGGTGCGGACAAATATCTCAGGATCGCTTATGCTGCGGTCGACGTGGCTTTCTGCCGCAAAGTTTACAACATAATCTACTGTGTTATCGGCAAAAATTCTGCTGATAGCGTCGTGATCCCTTATATCCGCCTGTACAAAGCTGTAATTGGGGTCGTTTTCAACCGACTTTAAGTTTTCAAGGTTTCCTGCGTAGGTCAGCGAGTCAACATTTATTATTTTTATATCCCGATACTTATTCAGCATATAAATAATGAAATTTGAACCGATAAAGCCGGCGCCGCCTGTTACAAGATATGTTTTCATACTAATACTCCTTTTTACTCAGTGTTGCTTATGATTCTTTCTCTGCTTTTTCAAGCTTATTTATATAATCAGCAAGTGCGTCTTCCCAATAACGCATTTTATCCCCGACGGTCTGTTCAAGGTGAAGATTGCGAAGTGATGAATACGCCGGTCGCCTTGCTTTGCGCGCTGACTGCTCTGTTGTGCAGGGTGAAACCTTGCACGGAATACCCGACAATTCAACTATTTTGCATGCAAAGTCGTACCATGTACATTCTCCGCTGCCGGTGCAGTGATAAATACCGTAATTATCGGTAGCTGCTACGGCAAGAATATGGTAGGCAAGATCTTCGGCATTGGTAGGGTTGCCGCGCTGGTCGTCCACAACGCTCAACACACCCTTTTCACGGGCAATGTTCCGTATCGTTTTGACAAAATTTTTGCCGACAAGTCCGTAAAGCCACGAGGTTCGCATTATAAAAAGCCTGCTTGAATTTGCGGCTGCAAGCTGCTCACCATGCAGCTTTGATTTTCCGTACTCAGTGACAGGATCACATGCGTCTGACTCAACATAAGGTACATTTGAATCGCCTCTGAACACATAATCGGTTGATATGTGGACAAATTTCGCACCGACCGACTCGGCTGCAATAGCGAGGTTTTCCGGACCGTGTGCGTTTATGCTGTCTGCAAGAGCCGCATTTGATTCGCAGCCGTCAACATTGGTCATGGCTGCACAGTTTACAATAATATCCGGTTTTTTATCGGTTATAAATGACAACACTGCTTCGCGGTCGGTTATATCAAGATCGTCGATATCGACAGCAATAATTTCGCAACCGCTGTAGCAATGGGGTATCCGACCAATCATGCTGTCGTCATTGTTTATCAGACACCTGAGTGCATTTCCGAGTTGTCCTTTTGAACCGGTTATGAGTATTTTCATTTTTCCCTCCGCTTTCTATGCTTTATCAAAAATTTAAGCATTGATATTATATGGATCAGCAGGTATTTGATGCTCTTAGAACTGCTGCGTTCCCACGAATGGATCACACTGTATTCCGGCAGGAAAATCGCCTTACCGTATTCCGATGCTCTCAATGTCAGATCCGCATCCTCAAAATACATGAAAAATCTGTCGTCAAAACCGCCTAATTTTTTGAATATATCGGTTCGTATTACGAAAAAGCAGCCTGTACAAAACTCTATTTGAATCGGCTTGTCAATCACGATATCAGACATGGTATATTCATTTACAGCCTTTTTAAAGACCGGAAGACGTCTGCCTAAAAGATATTTTAGCGAAGGCTTCCTTTTTGGCAGTACCTGCTCCCTTCCGTCTGGATAAAGTATTTTCGGTGTAACCATTACAACATCGCCGTGCTCGTCAAGATACCGGCAAAGGGCGGGCAGAACATTGCTTTTAATCTCGATATCCGGATTGATAACGGCATGATATTTCGAATTCAAATACGGAATACATACATTGTGAGCCTTTCCGAAGCCCAGATTTGATCCGTTTTTTAAAATGACAGCGTCCTTGTCGGCAGCAAGCGCATTGTCCACAGTGCTGTCAGATGAGCCGTTATCAGATATATAAAGTTTATAATCCACATCGTTTGTGTACCTTTTAATTGAAGACACAACTGTACTTATCTTATCCGCATTATTATAGGTAACTATGCATGCGGAAAGAGTCTGTTCACACTGCATTGTATGCCTCCGTCAAATTTGTCCTTTTGTCATTTTATCACAACTGTACAGGCATTTCAACATAATATTGAAAAAATGCGTATGTTTTTAGTAATGTGATATAAATATGCACATTGCTTTGAAAGCAACAAAACAGGTGATTGTCATACTATGGAATTAGGAGATAAACATTTTTATGTCTCTTTAGGTCCGCTGTGCCGTCCGCCTGCATGCGGATATATTAAAAAGGCGGAAGAACGGAGAAAATATGGCTGATATCAAATTTTCAGAATTTATACAAAAGCCGTGCAGTACATGCGGTTTTGGGAACACGCCGCTTGATGAGCTGCCGCTTACAATGAGCTATATGCCTATGCAGAAAATAGGAGAAACCTACAGTGAACATGATGCGCTTATGAGAGGAACGCTGTTTCCTGAGCTTGACAAGCCGTTTAAAGGTAAGTTTACGGAGGCTCGAAGATAATGAACGATATGACTGCGAAACGTGAACAGCTGAAGAAAATATCTGAGGTTCAGTTTGCATTTTATGAGTGTGCGCTTTACCTTGACACGCATCAGAATGACACTGACGGCTTGAAAAAGTATGAAATGTACAGAAAAAAGCTCTCAGAGCTTGTTGCAAAGTACGAGGAAGAGTTCGGACCGCTGACGCTTACCGGAGACTTCGGCAATGACGGCTACGACTGGGCAAACAGTCCGTGGCCGTGGGAAAGGGAGGCAAACTGAAATGTGGCAATATCAGAAAAAACTGCAGTATCCGATTAATATAAAACAGACCAATCCAAAGCTTGCAGCACTCATAATATCCCAATACGGTGGACCTGACGGGGAATTGGGTGCAAGTCTGCGTTACCTCAGTCAGCGCTATGCTATGCCGTATCCGGAGCTTAAGGGTCTGCTTACCGATATTGCGACCGAGGAGCTTGGGCATCTTGAAATGGTCGGAACGATCGTTTATCAGCTCACAAGAAATTTGAGTGAGGATGATATAAAAACCGCCGGATTTGACAGCTATTTTGTCGATCACACAAACGGTATTTATCCGCAGGCAGCATCAGGAGCTCCATTCAGCGCTATGGCAATAGCGTCAAAGGGCGACCCGATAACCGATCTCAGCGAATCGCTTGCGGCTGAACAAAAAGCAAGAACGACCTACGATAATATACTGAGATACTGTGCAGACGACCCCGATGTCAGGGATGTAATTAAATTCCTAAGACAGCGCGAAGTCGTGCACTATCAGCGCTTCGGTGAAGGATTAAGACTGCTCACTGAGCGGCTTAATTCCAAAAACTTCTATGAAATAAATCCGAGCTTTGACAGCCAATAAGAATTACAGACCGGAAACTTGGCATTTCCGGTCTGATTTTTACATATCAAATTCCCGGATTTCGGCTCAAAATATCATCAAAAATCTCACAGGTCAATTCTTTAAGGAAGTATTCAAAAATCTGTAAACTATGTATGTGTTACAATGATGTGTGACAAAAAGTAAAAAATAGAAGTAGCGAATAGAGCGTAACAGTCTCCCTCACCTTATATATGAAGGGGAAAATATATAGCGATCAGCGAAATGCCTGGCAGCGGAGGTCAGAGTTTTTATTAAGAGATAGATGAAAACAATCACATTGATCTTACTTCCTTTCATCCGTCCAGCGGATTGGAAAACAAAGACGTGAATTCATATTGAGGATACTTCGGCTATAAGGTGACAGACCTTGTGCTGAGCGAAGACAAACAGCAGTCAGGACAGGTCGTTGTCGGCAGATGTCAACGAATCGGACGCAGCAGTGAGTGATGATCAGCAGACCGAAAGCACAGAACCGGACAGTGGGGAAAGCGCAGAGCAGGGGACAGCCTCAAATGCTCCTGCCGGAAACAATAAACCGCAGAGCGGCAATGACAAGCCTCAGACCGGAAATGCAGACGGTACCGGCGACGGCGGCAAAACTGACACGGGTAATGATGAGACAGACAACGGAAAGTACATAACATATCAGGGAGTCATCTTCCACGATGCACAAACCGGATATGTTATCGGGGACTATATCAGCCTTTCGCTAAAGGAAACAGGTGACGGCAATTACGAAGCATTATATATGCGGTTTTATGGCGGCGGTATACCAAAGGTAATACCGGAGCATGTCACAACGTCGATCTTTTTCTCGCAAAAATTTCCTAAAGAGTATCGCGAAGACCTGATGATGTATATTGACAATGCGATGCCTGAAACAGTATCCGGCACGGATGATGCAGCGTTCAATGAATTGTTTACTCCGGAACGCAGCAAAAACCTTTATAAATGTATGTACAACGGAGAGTTGTATCTTTCGGTCCATGAGTTCGAGAGCTTCCCGACTTTTGAGTTTACATCTGCAAAAGCGGACCAAAACGGAAATCTTGAATTTGCGAACGATGTCTGTATCTTAGGCAGCGCCGGCGGCGATGAATATAAATATGCGATAAATGTACAAAATTTCAAATTGAGTGCTGATAAAAACACGATTACGGCAACAGCCAAGGGCGCTAAGTACAGCGCGGACGTTACCCTTTACAGAACAGACGAAACCAAATTCGGCTTGTGGGGCGGAAATGATTTAGCTGCTATTTCAGCCGAAGAATTTGCAAAATTGGTAACGATCGTTAAATAAACGGTTCAAAAATAAAAAGCGGCAGACATTCTGCCGCTTTTTATTCTGTCAGTCTATTGACTCAATATAACAAAAATTATTTTTCCACCGTTATTTTTCTACAAAGGATAGTCTTTCTCCTGATGCCGTTTTCATCAGGATAATAAAAATCTCCGTAAAACAAAAGCGCCGTATTGTACCCGATAGGTATTATTTCTGGATTTCCGCACTGACCGTCCCATTGATGCCAGCTCGGTCTTTCAATTATTTCGTTTGCCAGACTGCTCCTGTCATGCGGCTCGATAAGGCAGAGTGTTTCACCGATTTTTTTACCGTTTCTGCTGTCAAATGCCGCTACATACATACCCGGTCTTGCGTAGCAGAGCAGAGTAACTCCGCATTCAAGCTTGCAGAGCCTCGGCAATACGCCGCAATCCGAAAAAACTTTGGAATCCGTCCATGTTCTTCCTTTATCGTATGAACGGGAATAATACATCGGTGCCCATTCAAATCCGGTCGAGCCCATCCATGTTGAACGTAAAAACCATATCATGGAGCCGTCGTCCATAAATTCGAAATCGCTGTCGCTGAATCCTCCGCTTAAATACGGGTATTTATAGCCGTCGGCTTTGTATTCCATGTGGGAGTGGTGCTTGAATGAATGACCGTTGTCCTCGGAACGGAAAATCTCGGCGCTGTAATAGGGCGAATAATTCCCGTTTTCGGGATTTAGGTGTCCCTCACCCGAAAAGGCGCTTACCCATATTGCACCGTCAGGTCCCAATTTAGGTGTACCTCTCGGGTAAATCGGTTTCATTACCTTTTTACTTCCCTGATCAAACACTACTCTTGTGAGATATTTCCAGTTAACCGGGACGGTCTCTTTTATTTCTTTGCCGCTTTCGGCTTGTATTCTTATAATGTGCCATTCCTTATGCGAAAGACTTTCGGGCAATCTGTCGGAATTATATGCCCTTATGACCGCGCCGCACCACCAGGCGGTCACGCCGTCCTGTATCGGCATCTCGCCTTCGGGAGCCTTTTTAGTGAAATCATAATCCGGTGTAAGCAAACCGTATTCCGGAAACTTATAATTACTTACATCGGTTCCGCCCTCTATCGGGAAATAAATTCTGTCGCCGTTTGGAAGGAGCAGACCGCACTTTGCGGGGTTATATGAGGGCATTTCTTCCCAGCTTTCGCCGTTGTCACGGGATTTGAACCACCTCGTCGGATTGCCTGTTGTTATTATGGTGTCGTCCTCAACATGTACCGATACTGCAATACCGTCACTCAAACGGTAAGGCCTTGGGAACTGATATTTGCCCCACCAGTTTTCTTCCGGTCTCATGCCCCTCACTATTACCGTTTCTTTCCCGGATGATATGTGCATAAGATCACCTGCTTAATGAATATATTGAGATCATCACTTTACTGCGCTGTAAGCTAATACGGCGACAACGGATCGCTCCGCTGCCGCCGTACCAATGCTTTTGTTTTTACTGTATTCCGGAACCGGTGCAAAATCCCGGGCGAAATACGCATTTTCCTGCCGCTTATAACGCTATGCAGAGACTAATATCAATCCAGATTGAAGAGCTTCTTTACCGCGTCCTTCTGCTCGTCTGACAGCGACCGATACCATTCTACCATGGTAACCTCATCGTCGGTCATGTCAATAAATCTTGCATCGGCTAAATGCCTGTCAGATGATTTTTCTTTCATTTTTTCAAGCATCTCTGCGTTGTCTATAGTTCTTATAGGATACTCCTTATATGTGGAAAAGGTGAAGGCAGACTGCGGTCTGCTCTGAACCCTGCTCATATAATCAGTGCTTGGTCTCAAAATCTCATCGGTGGTTATCGCAAACAGCTCGCAAAGCTTTGTGAGAACGCTCAGCGGCGGTACTGTGTCGGTCTCATAGCGCGCATATGTGTTGCGCTTTATGCCGAGCTTGTCGGCAACAGCCTCCTGCGTCATGTTGTGCTTTTTTCTTATGTTGCGTAAATTTATCGCAACATTTGTCCTCTTAATTGAATTATCCATTGTACACCTGTATTTTTTAAAATTTGCTTGACTTAATACTGAAAAGTTGCTATAATCATAGGGTCGGTGCTAGAGTGGCTCAGTTGGTAGAGCAGCTGATTCGTAATCAGCAGGTCGTGGGTTCGAGTCCCATCTCTAGCTCCACTTAAGGGCAAGTGTCGTAAGATGCTTGCCTTTTTATATCTGAGATCCTGTCAGTGCCGCAGTGGCGTTTACAAGGGTCTCGACCGGATCGCTGAGGAAATTATCCTTCACGGTGCCTGCGGTCTCATCGTCGGGTACGAGCAGCTTTATGCTGACCACTTCGATGTCTTTTTCCATGACCGAGCATGTGACGTAAAATCCGTTTTCCGCCTTTTCAACCAATACCTTGTTTTCTCTTTCATATCTGAGACGATCGACGGCGCCTCTTGCAATGGCAAGAGCCTTTTCCTTGACCGAAAATGGCAGACTTGCGGACAAAGCGCCTGCGACCTTTTTTGCTTCATCTGTGGGAGAATACAGTTTTATGCCGGAGTCGTTTATATTTTCGGTGATCGTGCCGTTATCCGTAAGATCGGCTATTGCGTAAGCGGTCTCAAAATAATTTGCTATTCCTCTGAAATGCAGCTGTTCCTTGACCGCTTCAAGAGGAACGGGCAGATCTGAATTAACTAAAATGTAACATATAAGCACCCTGATTTCAATACGGCTTTTAAGTCCGCCGGGTGCAACTCCTGCGTTCATTGCATCGGTCTGCATGTCATCTTTTCCCCATTACATTATATTTCACCTTATTATACACCAATTTATCCGAATAAACAAGATATTTTATTGAAAAGTTTTTAATTTTGTATTATAATGTGTACGAGGTGTTGCTAAGGTGAGAAAAAAGGTATTGCTTCAGCAGATCGAAATGCTAATTAAAAAGAATGATGAGCTATATAAAGACAATGTTTGCCTTGCAGAGGAGCTTGAAAAGAAAAAGGCTCTGATAAATGAGCTTGAGCAGCGGTTGGAGGAACCGGATGAGCAGGCTCAAAGGTTTGCCGTGCTGGAACCCGAGCAGCTTGCCGCCATGGTATTGCAGGACGAAAAAGCCGAGAACGGCAGACGGGATGGCGAAACAGCGACTGATGTATCCGCTGTGCCGGTAATTGAAATGAAAGCAGATATCGACGAACCGGAACAAAACGAGCCGGGCGTGGACAAAACCGGTGATGAGCCGGTTGATACGGCTCCTTGCAGCGACGAATACGATGAGTCCGATTTACACGCTGCAGCTGCCGGATCAGTCAAAGAAATTGATGCAGGCTCGCGCGTGATAGGCGAGGTGGTCGTGCGCTGCGCGTCGCTCTGCAATGAATTTACCGAACGCGGCGGCGGCAATGCAAAGGATCTTGTAAACCTTGCGCTCGGACGCACCGAGGTGTTCAAATCCGAGGTGCTGTCGGCAGTGACCGACGGCGGCGACAATATATCATTGCAGGAAAAACTGGATCAACTCAAAAACAGTGTTTTTGAGTATTTTGAACTGCTCAGAAGTCAGATATAGGCAAAGATAGTTAATTTTTTAACGAGCAGGCACGCTGCAATCCGAATAATAACACGAATTTTGTTGAAATTTTAACAAATCGCTTGACAACCATGCGTCATAAGATATAATAGTTATGTATCAATGATTTGCGGCATTGCCGTGCGATTTGGGAGGACAACTATGTTAAACATTAAAACTTACAATAAAATTTCACCGATCGGTCTTGACGAGTTTGACAAGACGGCTTATACATGCGGTGACGATGTCGAACAGCCGGTCGGAGCTATTGTACGCTCGGCTGCGCTTCACGATGTCGAATTCCCGGAGTCTTTGCTTGCCATTGCAAGGGCAGGTGCAGGCACAAACAATATACCGGTAGACCGCTGTGCCAATGAGGGTATTGTTGTTTTCAATACTCCGGGTGCAAACGCCAATGCCGTCAAGGAGCTGGTTATAGCAGGTCTTCTCATCGGTTCGCGCCGCGTTATTCCGGCTATCAACTGGGCGCTGACACTTAAAGGTAAGGGCGATGAGGTCGGCAAAATGGTCGAAAAGGGAAAGGGCGCCTTTGTTGGACCCGAGATCAAGGGCAAGAGCATAGGTGTTATCGGTCTCGGCGCTATAGGCGTTCTGGTCGCAAATGCAGCAAATTCACTCGGTATGAAGGTCTACGGATACGACCCGTATCTTTCGGTTAATTCCGCGTGGAACCTTACACACAACGCCATTCATGCAATGGATCTTAAGGATATATATGAAAAGTGCGACTATATAACGGTTCATGTTCCGCTGACACCCGAGACCAAGGGCTTTATTAACAGCGAGTCGATCGCAATGATGAAGGACGGAGTAAGGATACTCAACTTCGCGAGGGGAGACCTTGTTGATTCTGCCGATATGCTGGCTGCGCTTGACGGCGGAAAGGTTGCGGCATATGTCACCGATTTCCCGTCAGACGAGTTTATAGGCGCAGACGGCGTTGTCTGCATACCGCACCTCGGCGCTTCGACGCCCGAGTCGGAGGACAACTGCGCCAAGATGGCTGCTGAGGAGCTTATAGATTATATCGAGAACGGCAATATAACCAACTCGGTCAATATGCCCAACATCTCGATGCCCAAGAGCGGTGACGCGAGAATATGCGTTATACACAAAAATGTCCCGGCTGTCATAAACAAGATATCGGGTGTCATTTCAGAGGCAAATATCAATATATCAAATATGCTCAACAAGTCGCGCAAGGATTTTGCGTATACTATGCTTGACATGGACGAAAAAGACTCAGGCAAGATCGAGGCTATCAGGAAGGCTATCGATGAAATGCCCGAGGTGATTAGAGTAAGGGTGATCTGATGAACGGTTACGATCGTAGAGAGGTTAATGAGGCAAGGACGAGGCGCAGGCGCAAAAGCAAGATAAAAAGCGTTGTTATCCTCATAGAGTCGGCGCTTATAATCGTGCTGGCTGCGTGTCTTGCAGTTGTGGGTGTGAAGTATAACACACTCAAGGTATCAAGCGGTAATTCGTCGGTTGTGCAGCCGTCATCTGACGCGCAGGGCAGCGCAGCAGACGGCACTGCCTCGGATGCTGCCGGAAATACGTCGTCGGGAATGACCGATGAACAGCTTGCTCTTGTAAAAGAGACCGAGCAGTGGTATCTCAAGCTTGCTAATCCCGATAATCCGGTTGATAACGATTTTATAAAAAACGTTGACCTTGCAAAAATAGAAAGCAGGTTTTCCAGCGGAGCCGAGTCGAGCAAGTATTTTGACAGCCGTGCAGTATCATATCTCAATGAAATGTGCAAGGCGGCTCTTGACGACGGTGTGAGACTTATTTCGGTGTCGTCGTACAGGACCTATGCTTACCAGCAGGCGCTTTACAACAACAGGGTCAAGCGCTGCATAAACGAAGGCTACGGAGAAGCCGAGGCGAAAAAGGTTGCGGCTACCATTGTGGCGCTTCCCGGAACCAGTGAGCACCATTTGGGGCTTGCGGTTGATATAAACTCGGTAGAGGAATCGTTTGAAAACACCGCAGCATTCAGATGGCTGAGCAAAAATGCCGAAAACTACGGATTTATACTCCGCTATCCGAAGGACAAGCAGAGTATTACAAAGATTATTTACGAGCCGTGGCACTATCGTTATGTGGGCGTTGAGCATGCAAAGCGCATGAACAGCCTCGGAATGTGCTTTGAGGAGTACATTGAGTACCTTAAAAACGGTGGGGTAAAATAATTTTCAATTTGCTATTGACATTTGACTGCGATAGTGGTATTATACCAAAAGACAACAAAGAAGGGCATCATCCGCTCTCACCTCAAGGTTTCGTCTGTTGAGGTCAATAGGTGATAGACCATACGGTTTGCTTATTGTGCGCGGATGTTTTATAATGTCCGCGCTTAATTTTTGTTCCGGAGGTGCTTTACAATAGGTAAGGAACTGCGTATTAATGAAGAAATCAGGGAAAAGGAAGTCCGTGTTGTTGATTCCGACGGCTCACAGCTTGGGCTGATGTCGGGTCGCGATGCGCTTTCAAAGGCAGCAGAAAAGGATCTCGACCTTGTTCTGATCGCTCCTAACGCCACTCCGCCGGTCTGTAAGATAATGGACTACGGCAAGTATTGCTTTGAACAGGCAAAGCGCGAGAAGGAAGCCAAGAAGAACCAAAAGGTAGTTGATATCAAGGAGATCCGTTTGGGACTTAAGATCGATGTTCACGATTTTGAGACCAAAGGAAATCACGCCAAGAGGTTTCTTGCAGAAGGTAATAAGGTCAAGGTTTCGATACGCTTCCGCGGCAGAGAGCTCGGATATCCCGAGATCGGTGCCGATGTTATGGCGAGGTTCGCCGATTACTGCGCCGATGTTGCAGTGGTTGAAAAGCCTGCCAAAATGGAAGGACGAAACATGCTTATGTTCCTTGCTCCTAAACCGGTCAAATAGTTGCCAAAATTTCTAAGGAGGAATATTCAATGCCTAAGATCAAAACACACAGCGGTGCCAAAAAGCGTTTTAAGCTTACCAAGCTCGGAAAAGTAAAACGCGCACACGCTTATAAGTCGCACATTCTTAATAAGAAAACGACCAAGCGCAAGAGAAATCTTCGTCAGGCTGCCGTTGTTGACGTGACCAACGTCGCAAAGGTCAAAAAGATGATTCCTTACAAATAAGGATACGCTAATCAACATAAACGGAGGTTGCTGAAATGGCACGTATTAAAGGCGCGATGATGACGCGCAAGAGAAGAAAAAAGACATTAAAGCTTGCCAAGGGTTATTTTGGCGCAAAGTCCAAGCTTTTTAAAACTGCTAAAGAAGCAGTTATGAAATCGGGCAATTATGCCTATATCGGACGCAGACAGAAGAAGAGAGATTTCCGCCGTCTGTGGATCACCAGAATTTCTGCCGCTGCAAAGATCAACGGCATGAACTATTCCACCTTTATGAACGGACTCAAGAAGGCCGGCATCAACATCAACCGTAAGATGCTTGCCGAGCTTGCAGTTGAAGATGCAGCAGCTTTTGCAGCACTTGCAGCAAAGGCAAAGGCAGCTCTTTAATAGACAAAACGTACTTAACCGCCAAGGGTCTTCTTTGGCGGTTTTTTTGTACCTCCCGGCACAGTTGAATTTTTGACTCTTATCAGCCTAAGCTTAACATATGCTTAAAATACTTAACTTTAAATGTGCATATATTTAACAGAAGTAAGGTAACTGTTTGCACCTGCAAGGTTTAAAATATGTGTATAAAAGATGCTCGGGGGCGCATGATATGAAAGAATCGTATAAAGATAACGGAACATTTAAAAACGGATTCCTCGGCAGACCCTTTTCGGTTATAATTGGGCTTTTGCTTGTAGCCGCCGGACTTGCGGCTTCATTTATAATAATAGCTAATTTCGACCTAATGTGTGCCGCTGCGCTCAAAGCCCTGGCACTGTTTGTATCGGCTGCATCAGTTACTGTCGGCATTTTCTTTCTCGGAATGAGTATTATCAATAAATAAAACTAAAAATTTGCTTTATTTGAAATTTAGTGTTGACAAATCGGCTGTCAGTTGATATAATATTCAAAGTTCCGTAAGGGCATGAGTTATTAGCTCAGCTGGCAGAGCACTTGACTTTTAATCAAGGTGTCCGGGGTTCGATTCCCCGATAGCTCACCAAAAGACCTTGTCGATATTCTCGACAGGGTCTTTTTTTATGCTGTTTTAGTTTACATAACGCAAGATTGTTAAAAACTTATTTAAGTTGACAAATACCCTGTGAAATGATACAATAATTTTGTTATTTTTTAGAAAATATTATGCGATTTGTTTATTGCGGCTTAATATTTTTAATAGCTTATGGAGGAAAAAATATAATGACATTGAAGGAAAAAGCACTTGCACTACATTATGATCTGGGCGGGAAGATCGAGGTCGTCACAAGGGCACCGCTTGAAACAAGAGAAGAATTAAGCCTTGCGTATACACCCGGAGTTGCCGAACCGTGCCTTGAGATAGCGAAGGATTACAGCAAATCGTTCCAGCTTACACGCCGCGGAAAAATGGTGGCAGTAATTACAAACGGAACGGCGGTTCTCGGTCTTGGCGATATTGGCGCTGCGGCTGCCATGCCCGTCATGGAGGGCAAATGTGCGCTGTTTAAAAAGTTCGGTGATGTCGACGCTTTCCCGATATGCATTGATTCGCATGATACCGATGAAATTGTAAACACCGCTTATCTGATATCAAAAAGCTTCGGCGGAATAAATCTTGAGGATATTGCCGCTCCGCAATGTTTCGAGGTTGAGCGGAGACTAAAGGAAATGTGTGATATCCCGGTTTTCCATGACGATCAGCACGGAACAGCCGTTGTTGTTTGTGCGGCACTTTTGAATGCCGTAAAGCTTACCGGTAAAAAGATGGGCGAATTGAAGATAGTCATTAACGGTGACGGCGCCGCCGGTACCGCAATTGCAAAGCTGATACTGAAAATGAATTTTGGTGAGGTCATAGTGTGCGGATTGTACGGTATGCTGTCGAGAGATATGGAGGATCTCAACCCTGCACGCCGCGAGCTTGCGAATATGACCAATCCCAGAATGCTTCGCGGCGATGTAAGGGAGGCACTCAAAGGCGCCGATGTTTTGGTGGGCGTATCGGCACCGGGTGTCATAACGCGCGATATGGTAGCCGGGATGAATGACGGTATCGTTTTTGCAATGGCAAATCCTGTGCCTGAGATCATGCCCGAAGAAGCGTTAGCAGGCGGTGCCAAGGTCGTTGGCACCGGCAGAAGCGATTATCATAATCAGATAAACAATGTTCTTGTATTTCCCGGCATTTTTAAAGGCGCACTCAAGGCGCATGCCAGAGCGATAACCGATGAAATGAAGGAGGCAGCCGCAAGGGCTGTTGCGTCTATAGTAAGCGACGAGGAACTGTCAAGCGAATACATAATCCCGTCGATATTCGACTCGAGAGTGGCTGATGCCGTTGCAGCAGAGGTCGAGAAATTCGCAAATAAATGATAATTGTGCAGCATAGTATCCCTGCTATGCTGCATTTTCTTTTGGGATAAAGAGGTCAGTTGTTAAAATCAATAAATCATGATACTATTTTTCTCTAAATTTCGACTAATATATTATTGTTTATTTTGCAATGCTTTGGTATAATATATAAGTTATCAAAATGATGGGAAGTTGGAATTATGCAGTCAGCAGAAAATATAAGAAACGTAGCGATAATCGCCCATGTTGACCACGGTAAGACTACGCTGGTCGATCAGCTTTTAAAGCAGAGCGGTACGTTCAGACAGAACGAGCAGGTCGCAGAGCGTGTTATGGACTCTAACGATCTTGAGCGCGAACGCGGCATTACAATTCTTTCAAAGAATACGAGCGTTATGTACAACGGCGTTAAGATAAATATTGTCGATACTCCCGGACATGCTGATTTCGGCGGTGAGGTCGAGCGTATACTGATGATGGTCGACGGAGTTGTGCTGCTTGTTGATGCTTTTGAGGGCTGTATGCCGCAGACGAGATTCGTTCTTAAAAAGGCGCTCGGACTCGGCAAAAAGGCTATAGTTGTCGTCAATAAGATCGACCGCCCCATGGCAAGACCTGCCGAGGTCGTCGACGAGGTTCTCGATCTTTTCATTGAGCTTGGCGCTGACGATTCGCAGATAGAATTTCCGGTCGTTTACGCTTCGGGACGTGACGGCTACGCGTCGTTTGATCCCGATGTCAAGGGTACTGACCTTAAACCGCTGTTTGACACCATATTAAAGGAGATCGAGCCGCCCAAAGGTGATCCCAACGGTCCCACACAGGTCCTTTTCTCAAATATAGATTATGATGACTATATCGGACGCATCGGCGTCGGCAGGGTCGAGAGAGGCAGCATAAAGGTAGGGCAGAATGTTGCACTCTGCCACACCGACGGCACACATTCTCTTGTTAAAATAACCAAACTGTTCCTGTTTGAGGGCTTAAGACGTGTTGAGGTCGATGAGGCTCCGTTCGGTGATCTTGTTTCGGTCGCCGGTATTGTCGGACTGAATATAGGCGAAACCGTGTGTGACCCCGAGCATATTGAGCCGCTGCCGTTTGTCAAGATAGACGAACCGACCCTTTCTATGAACTTCATGGTAAACAATTCTCCGTTTGCCGGCAGGGAAGGAAAGTTTGTCACCTCGAGAAATCTTCGTGACCGTCTTTTCAAGGAGGTTGAGACCAACGTCAGCATGCGTGTTGAGGAGACCGATTCAGCCGATACCTTCAAGGTAAGCGGACGCGGCGAGCTGCATCTTTCGATACTTATAGAGACTATGCGCCGTCAGGGGTATGAATTCCAGGTGTCTCCGCCCGAGGTCATTTATAAATACGAAAACGGCAAGAAGTTAGAGCCTATTGAGCTGCTTATGATAGAGGTGCCGGAGGAATATGTCGGCGCAGTCATGGAAAGACTGGGCACCAGACATGCCGATATCCAGAACATGGGCACAAGAGAGACCGGACTCAGCCATCTTGAGTTTCTGATACCTGCAAGAGGACTTATAGGCTACCGCTCACAGTTTTTGACCGATACCAACGGAAACGGTATAATGAATCACATCTTCCACGGATATGAGGAGTACAAGGGCGATATTGAAAACCGTATGACCGGCTCCATAATCGTTCATGAAACCGGCGAAACGACCGGCTACGGTCTGTTCAACACCCAGTCGAGGGGCAGACTTTTTGTGGGACCGGGCGTTCCCGTCTACGAAGGTATGATAGTCGGAGAAAATCCGAAGAATGAGGATATCGTCTGCAACGTCTGCAAGAAAAAGGCAGCCACAAACATGCGTGCCGCAGGTTCGGACGAAGCCCTCAAGCTGACGCCTCCGTCTGTTATGAGTCTTGAGCAGAGCCTTGAATTTATCAAGTCTGACGAGCTTGTTGAGATAACGCCGAAAAGCATACGCCTGCGTAAACGCATACTTGACAAGGAACTGCGTATGAAGGCTGAAAGCAAACTTAAAAAGTAAGCAATGGAATATATAATTCTCGATAATGAATGGATCACGACGTATTATAAGATCGGCAGCAGATCGTTTAACGAGCTTATAGAGATAGGCGCTGTAAAGCTTGACGAGAACCTTAATGAGATCTCGCGGTTTACCGCGCTTATACGCTCCACCTTCACAAAAAAGCTGTCGAGCAGGTTTCAGCGGCTGACCAATATCACCACCGAGGAAATGCAAAAAAACGGTATGACCTTTGATCAGGCGGTCGATCTGTACACCGAATGGGCAGGCAATGACGCCGTGACCATGACCTGGAGCAATTCCGACCTTTATGTGCTGCTTGATAATTTCAAACTCCGCCGCAACTTAGGCTCTGTGCCGTTTATAGGCATGTACGCAGATCTGCAGAAATATGTCCAAAGCGAAATGATAGCGGCGGGGCATACAATTACATCGCAGATATCGGTCGCAAACGCGGCGCTGTCGCTCGCCATACCTATTGACGGCATAGGACTTCATCGTGCCCTTGACGACAGCCTGCTTTGTGCGGAGATACTGCGTAAGGTATTCAACAAAAAGCGGTTCAATAATTTTGTGACCGACACGAAAGCCTCCGATTTTTATGACAGGCTAACATTCAAGGCGTATATAATAAAGGACATTGAAAGTCCGCTTATTAACCGTCAAAAGCTTGAATTTGTGTGTGATAAATGCAAAAGCAATGCTACAAGGCTTACGCCGTGGGTGTTTAAAGGGCAGTCGTTCAGAGCGGAATTCTGCTGCAGGAAATGTTCCTACAGGTTTATGGGACGTGTGTCGTTCAAAAAATACTACGACCGCGTCGTTGTCAAAAGAAACACGGCGCCTATTGCTACCGTTACAGTAAAGACCGACAAGACAAAGGCATAAATAATAATAATCACCCGTTTGTACGAATAGTATTTACGGGTGATATTTTTATGTCTTTTCTTACATTTTACTGTGCGGTACTGCTGACATTGTGCGGCGTTTTATTTACCGTCAAAAGCGGGTTTTACGTCTTTAAAAGACCTGGGGATATCGTAAAGTGCACCGTTGGGAAGCTTGTAAAGGAGAGAAACCCGGACGGTTTTAAAGCTATGTCCATAGCTTTGGGCAGTACAATAGGAATAGGCAACATCGTGGGAGTCGCATCGGCTATATGTGTCGGCGGTCCCGGCGCAGTTTTCTGGATGCTTCTGTTTGCGTTTATAGGCATGATGACAAAATACGCAGAAATATATATATCGGTCAAGGATGCAAATGATAATAACCGGCAGTGCGGCGGGCCGATGTATGTGATGGAGAGCATGTTTCGAGGACCTTTTAAGCGCCTTGGGGCTTTGTTCGCCGCCGCATGCTGTGTAGGATCGTTTTTCTCGGGAAATATTCTGCAGTCAAAATCGGTATATGAATTTGCAAGGCTGGGATTCGGGTTGGGCTTTTTGCCGGTCACTTTGATAACCGTGCCTCTCCTCGGCATAATAATATTCGGCAAGGATAAGCTGTATCAGAACTTCTCAGCCGTTTTCGTGCCGCTTATGTCGGTTTTTTATATCATAGCCACAATAGGTATAATTATAGCGAATATAAACAACGTGCCGTCGGCGCTGCTTTCGGTCATAACTTCGGCGTTTGGCTTTAAAGGAATTGCAGGCGGATTTTGCGGATCGGTACTTGCCGTGGCACTGAGGACCGGTGTGATGAGGGGACTGTTCACCAACGAAGCAGGGCTCGGCAGCGCACCGATAGCCCATTGTTCAGCTAAGGTTACCGATCCTCACTCGCAGGGGTGCTGGGGGATAGTGGAGGTTTTTGTCGATACAGTCGTAGTCTGTATGCTGACGGCACTTGCGGTGCTGTCGTCCGACATCTACCGTTTAGGGTTAAGCACTGAGCCTTTCACCCTTGTATGCAGGATATTTGAGGATACCTTCGGCAGCGCAGGTCTTAAGGTGCTTTGCATCTCAGCTTACTGCTTTGCTTTTGCGTCTATAGTCGGCTGGTCGTTTTACGGTATAAAATCATTACAGTATCTGAGCGACAGCGCTGCCGCAAGAAAGGTTTACATAATCGTTTTTCTTGCATTTGTACCGCTCTCAAATATTTTAAGCGGTGATATAATATGGCTGCTGACCGATCTTTTCAACAGCACCATGCTTATACCCAATGCGTCGATGCTTTTATATGCCGGCAGCCGCGCGCTGCCGAAGAATATAGGGCGCATAAAAACGAAAAAGGCTGCCGCTTGATGCGGCAGCCGTTATTTCGTCATGCTTTGATATTCGTCGGATTATGCATTTGTCTTGTTAAGACGAACGACAAGAGCAGACTTCTTTCTGGCAGCGGTATTCTTATGAAGGATACCCTTGTTGACAGCCTGATCGATCTTCTTTACAGCAACCTTGACTGCATCAGCCTTGTCGGCTGCATTGCTCTCAATAGCGGCGTCAGCCTTCTTGATAGCGGTCTTGAGTGCTGAATTATAGCTCTTGTTACGCATGCTGTTTGCTTCTGCGATAAGTACGCGCTTTTTGGCGGATTTGATGTTAGGCATAAATTCCACCTCCTCTTAGAAATTACCTGCGCCGCAATGTACGGCGCAAATCACAGCGAGTATATGATACCACTAAAGAGGCAAAATTGCAACACTTTTTTTTAAAAATTTAAAGTTTATGATCAATAATATATGTGAGACTTAAAGTGTTCCTTCAAAAGCGGAATATAGCATATAAAAGTGACAAAAATATTTATAAACCCTGAAGTTTAAATGCAAAGGAATGATGACCTATCAATATAAGAACCGACCTTGCAACCGAATTTGCCGCCGATAAGCAAAATTCATCTGACGGAATATCCGTATCAAAAAGAAGCAGCGGACATATAGATGTGTCAGAGGTCGCAATAAGCACCAAAGAGGCGGAGGAAATGCTCGGCAAGCCGTGCGGCACCTATATAACGCTTGAGACAGCCAAAGGCATTGATATATTTGAGACAGAGGAACTCCGCGATCTGCTCGTATCAGAACTAAAAAAGCTGCTTGGAGAGAAAAACAGCAATGTGATGGTGGTAGGAATCGGAAACAAAACGGTAACGCCCGACGCGCTCGGACCAAAGGTCGCCGAAGATGTGCTTGCTACAAGGCATATCGGCAGAGAGCTTGCCGAAAAAATAGGTCTTAAGGGCTTGAGACCCGTATGCATTTTATCTCCCGGCGTTTTGGGACAGACAGGTATTGAAGCGAAGGAAATAATAGACGGAGCCGTGGAACGCACAAGACCAAGCGCTGTGATACTTGTGGATGCATTGGCTGCAAGAGAGGTGTCAAGGCTTGGCAGCACCGTTCAGATAAGCAACACAGGCATATCTCCGGGGTCGGGCGTTGGCAATGCAAGGAGTGAGATAAGCAAAAAGACGATAGGCGTCGACTGCTTCACGATAGGCGTTCCGACCGTTGTCGACGCATACACTCTTTGCAGCGATCTGACCGGCAGGGGTGATCCCGAGCATGAGCCTATGGTGGTGACGCCGCGCGATATCGACAGGCTGATAGAAAAATCGGCAAAGGTCATATCGAGTGCACTTAATATCGTTTTGCAGCCTGAAATAGAAAGCGATATTATACTCTCGGTCGTCTAAAATGCCGGGCTGCTTCATATACTCAAATGATAGGATCAACTTTTGATTTTGAGGAATGTATATGAAAAAAGTTTTAGTTGCTTTACGGGTAGCCGAATGTATCGGCATTGCTGCCGCGCTTCTTCTGTCATGTGTAAATATTAATTTTGATGATCTCATCGGAAAAACTGCATGCTTTTCGGTCGCTGCCGCAATACCGGACGGGCTGTCACGTTCGGTCACATTTACAGTGATAAGCGAGCCTGCCGCGTCTGAAGCGGATCGCGGCACAAAAAAGCCTTCATCCGTTTCCGGGACAGATGAAATTTTGACGCCTGCCGTATGTGCTGCCGTCGAAGAGCAGATCATGGGCAGTGTTATAAAGCGCACAATCCCTACGGCATCGGGCAATATATCGTCAGGCTCCGTATATATAAATAACAACACCGACGCTGCTGTTGATATCGACTCAGAGCTGTCAGCAAAGCTCTCATTTGACGTCACAAAGGACGGGACGGCACAGATACTGATATACCATACACACACGACCGAGTCTTTTATGACCGACGAGCAGTCATACTATAACAGCTCTGATGAGCCGCGATCGACCGACACGGATAAAAACATTGTGGCTGTGGGGGACAAAATTGCCGAGCAGCTGAAAAATGCCGGATACACCGTGATACATGATACAACTATTCATGATCACCCCGGTTTTACCGGCAGTTACGGAAGATCGGCAGAGACCGTCAGCCGTATACTCAGTGAAAATCCGAATATAAAAATAGCGATAGACGTCCACCGCGATTCCATATCTTCGGGCGACAGCGCGAAGGTCGCCCCGGTGGTAACGGTAAACGGCAGGGAAGCGGCGCAGGTGATGCTTGTTATGGGCAGCGAGACCGGAAAGGTCACGGGTTACCCGAACTGGCGCGAAAACTTAAGGCTTGCTCTGCATCTGCAAAAAACATTTGCCGATAACTATCCCGATCTTGCAAGATCGATATTGTTAAGATCCGCAAAATACAATCAGGATCTTACGACCGGCTCAATACTGATAGAAATGGGCAGCGATGCAAATACGCTCAATCAGGCGCTGTATTCCGGCGAACTTGTGGGAAGATCGCTTGTGTCGATGCTGGAAGCGAAAGGAAACAAAGATTGAAACACAAAAGACTTATAAAAACAAGGTATCAGAGAACCATGTTAAGCTCTGCACTTATAACACTTTTTATAATATCGCTAATATCGGCAGCGGCGATACTTATGGGGGTAGTATATAAGGAATCAAGATATATGTCATTCGGAGAGCAGGTGGTGCTGTTTGATATCAAGGAAAAGGATGTGTTCCTTTTCCTTGGAAACGAGGTGCACATACCGCTTATGACGGTTTGTGAAAAAATCGGATACATTATAAAGCAATATTCACCGGGTATTATAAAGCTCCTCCTCGGTGTTGTAAACACCTTGGAGGAGCTGTCAAAAAATATTCCGTTTTAAAATCTGATCTTTTCTTCCCTTAAATAGGTGATGCCCGAATCACGGTGAATATAAACGCTCATCACAACACCGATACTGAGGTAGGTACAGAGAAGCGATGTTCCGCCGGCGCTGAAAAACGGCAGCGTAACGCCTATTACCGGGATCAGCCAGAGGCACATTCCGATGTTTATAACGGTCTGTGAAAACAGCATTGTAAAAACGCCGGCGCACATGACAAGTCCCAGTTTGTTGTTTGAGAGAAATCCTACCTTTAATATCCTTATGCAAATAGCTGCCAAAAGCGCAATGACAGCAAGGCAGCCTATGAGCCCAAGCTCCTCGCCGATACTTGTGAATATAAAGTCGTTATATCCTTCCGGTATGCGTCCGCTCTGGACAAGCGGTCCGTTGAACAGCCCCTGACCGAACACACCGCCGTTAGCCATTGCGACTCTGCCGCGCCACTGCTGGAAAAGCGTGACCTGATAATCGGTTTCGGTGCCGAAAAACAGCGCGCTTATCCTTGATCGCTGATCGTCGTTCATTACATAAAGATAGGCAAAGGGTGACGCTATAACGGCGGCTGATAAAAGTATTATAAAATACCTTATTCTGACGCCTGCCGCAAACATCATGCCTATGAAGATAAATGCGAAAATAAGCGCGCTGCCGTCGTCACCCTGAAAATGTATGAGCAGTATCGGAACGGCACCGTGCAGGCAGAGCAGCATTGTGTGGACGAATTTTTTGACCTTGTCGCCCAAACGGTAGCAGTGATATGCAAAGGTTATAATAAAGCAGACCTTCAAAAGCTCTGACGGCTGGAACGAAATCTTGCCCGGCAGCATGAGCCATGCCTTGTCGTCGGTATTTCCCGGCGCGTAGCCTATAAAAAACGTCAGTATTACAAGCGAAAAGCCCACAAGATAAATAACGGGCCACAGTCTCGCAAAGTTTTTGTAATCAAAATTGCTTATTATTATAACAGCCACGGTGCCCAAAGCCATAGCTACGATCTGCATTATAAACTGCTTTAAGCTTCTGCCCGTGACAAAATATGTTGCTGACAAAACGGCGATGCTGCCGTAGATAGTGGTCACAAAGCACAGTATATATAACAGCTTGTCACATTCGCGGATATAATCCGCAATGCGGCGAAAGATGACTTTCATGTATCGTTTCCTTCCTTAAAGTCGTAAACCTATAAAAATATTATAGACTAAAATCAAAAATAGTTCAAGATATACTTTAAATATCTGAAACAATGTGCTATAATAAGTAAAATCAAGTAAAAGAGGTGGCTGTTTTGTCGGATATGAGGTTCAATTCTCACTCTCCAGCAGAGACCGAACAGATAGCCGCCGATTTTTCAGAGTCCTGCCATGCCGGTACCGTTATAGCCATGAAGGGCGACCTCGGAGCAGGAAAAACCTGCTTTGTGCGCGGATTTGCCAGGGGCATGGGGTATAAGGGCGACGTCAATTCGCCTACCTTTGCGCTTGTAAACGAATACAAGGGCGGCAGGCTCAATGTCTACCACTTCGATATGTACCGTGTAAACGGCTGGGAGGATCTTTACACTACCGGATATTTCGATTATCTCGAAATGGGCGGCGTTCTGATCGTTGAATGGAGCGAGAATATCGAAGCCGCTTTACCGGATGATACGGTAACGGTGAGTATAGAGAACGTAAGTGAAACAGACCGTTTGATAACGGTGACGCGATAAGGAGGAAATATGCTGCTGCTTGGTGTTGAATGTACCGCATCTCCCGTGTCGTGTGCACTGTTTGAGGATGAACGGCTCATTTCCGAATACTATCTTAATACAAAGACCACACATTCGCAGACCCTTATGCCGATGATAGAATCGAGCTTAAAGCTCTGCGGCAGAACGCCCGGCGACATTGATATGTTTGCCGTGACAGCCGGTCCCGGCTCTTTTACCGGAGTCAGGATAGGGGTCAGCGCCGTGAAAGGCATGGCGGAGCCGTTTGACAAGCCGTGTGTTCCGGTGTCGGTTCTCAGCGCTATGGCTCACGGCATGTCGGCGTCGGAGGGAATTGTGTGTGCGGTAATGGACGCAAGATGCAATCAGTTTTACAACGCGCTGTTTTTGGTTGAAAACGGTGTTGTTACAAGACTTTGCGAGGATCGAGCGCTTATGGCTGACGAGCTTATAGACGAGCTGTCCTGCATGTCGGAAAAGTACATCGGTGAGAAGATATTTGTAGTAGGAGACGGTGCGGAGCTGCTTTATAATAACGAAAACGCCGCACATCTTCCTCTTTTTCTGGCACCGCAGCATCTGCGCCGTCAGCGCGCGTCATGCGTCTGCATGGCAGCATATGAGTTGATATCAGGCAAAAGGACCGTTACCGCTTCGGAACTGCTGCCTGTTTATTTACGTCTGCCGCAGGCTGAAAGAGAGCTTCGGCGTAAAAAAACACTTGACAAATGAAAGGATTGGGCGTATAAATGTTTGAAAAGGATGACGTTTTGGCAATAGGCTGTGATCACGGCGGCTTCGCGCTTAAGAATCAGATCATAGCGCATCTTGAGGAAAGAAATATCAGATATAAGGATTTCGGTACATATGATGAGTCGTCTGTCGATTATCCCGATATCGCCGTTAAGGTGGCTGACAAAGTAGTAAGCGGCGAGCACAAGCTCGGAATTCTTGTCTGCGGTACCGGCATCGGAATGTCTATGGCTGCCAATAAGGTCAAGGGAATAAGAGCTGCCGCATGCTCTGAGACCTTTTCCGCAAAACATACAAGAATGCACAACGACGCCAACATACTTTGCCTTGGCGGCAGGGTAGTGGGACCGGGCGTTGCGTGCGAAATGGTTGATCTGTTTATCGATACGCCTTATGAGGGTGGAAGACACGACCGCAGGGTTGCCGCTGTCATGGCTATCGAAAAAAGATAATATTTTAATGGAGGATGTATAAATGAACCGTAATGTTTGTATTTTCGACCATCCGCTGATCCAGCACAAGCTGGCAATTATCCGCAACAAGGATACCGGAACGAAGGAATTCCGTGAGATCATCAGTGAGATCGCGACTCTTATGTGCTTTGAAGCCACGCGCGATCTTCCGCTTATGGATGTTAAGGTGCAGACCCCGATAGCCGTTGCCGACGCTAAGATGATAGCCGGCAGAACACTTGCCTTTGTGCCGATTCTTCGTGCAGGACTTGGCATGGTGGACGGCGTTTTGCAGCTTGTTCCCGGTGCTAAGGTGGGACATATCGGCATGTACCGTGACCCTGAGACCAAGGAACCGGTCGATTATTACTGCAAGCTGCCTTCCGACATACCGGAGCGCGATGTTATCGTTCTTGATCCGATGCTTGCTACCGGCGGTTCGGCGATTGACGCGGTCAATAAGATCAAGAAGTTTAATCCCAAGAGCATTAAGTTCATGTGCATCCTTGCAGCTCCCGAAGGCATAGAGGCTTTTACAAAGGTTCATCCTGATGTTCAGGTCTACTGTGCCGGACTTGATGAGAAGCTTGACGACCATTGCTATATAGTTCCCGGTCTCGGTGATGCAGGCGACCGTATATTCGGTACAAAATAAAACACATAAATACCGTAAATTCAAATCGGCATAAGTCTTGTGCTTATGCCGGTTTTCGTTGGTGTCTTTAGACGTGGAAATAAACCCTCGGTTCTACCGAGGGAAGAAAAGCG
>ERZ779895.525-NODE-525-length-52675-cov-6.477252_pt1 | contig 52675 bp, 57 predicted proteins | sample MGYA00511093_ERZ779895 | MGnify/ENA primary metagenome ERZ779895 (study PRJEB29588, sample SAMEA2142970) | human gut metagenome | biome: human gut; feature: human-associated habitat; material: faeces | place: Denmark | collected 2008/2010 ... | reverse complement strand
TCCCTGGTGCGCACGCGGGTGGCGGACTTTACGCTGGAGCAGTCCTTTACGCTTTCGCAGATCGAGCAGATGGTAAAGGACGGGACGATAGATTCCGCGATCCGGCCGATAGATTCGGTATTTGCGCAGTATCCGGCAGTCACGGCAAAGCCGGAGTATGAAAAAATGCTCTACAACGGAAACCGTATGGCGCTTTTGTGTTTTTCGGATTACCGCGCAGACGGTTCCGCTGAGCCGGTCCGGGTATACGACTGGAACGGAGCGTTTATCGGAATTTACCGTATCGATGATGCCGGACTTACTTTAAAGCCGATGAAAATTTTTATGGAATAGGACAGAAGTATGGAGTACATAAAAGGCAGACTTGATTTTCATGTGGCAGAGCCGACGGTACTGTCCATTGGAAAATTTGACGGACTGCACCGTGGACATGAACTGCTCATGGATTATGTCTTTCAAAAGAAAAAAGAAGGGATGAAGGCGGTCATTTTTACATTTGATGTACCGCCGAAAAAATCTTTGGAACAGGACGCGGCACGGGTGCTTACGACCAACGAGGAAAAAATGCATCTCTTTGAGCAGATCGGTATCGATTATCTGATCGAGTGCCCGTTTACCGAAGAGATCATGCATATGCCGGCGGAAGAATTCCTAAAAAAAATTGTGGAGCAGCTTTCGATCCGCTGTATCGTTGCCGGTACAGACTGCAGCTTCGGATACCAACGGCGCGGAGATTACCGTATGTTACAAAAATATGCGCCGGAGTATCATTACGAGGCACAGATCGTGGACAAGATGCAGTATGAGGGGCGCGATATCAGCAGTACGTTTATCCGTGAAGAGATTGCAGCCGGCAATATGGAAAAGGCAGAGCTTTTGCTTGGATATGCCTATTTCGTACAGGGAACGGTTGTGCATGGAAACCAGATCGGCAGAACGATCGGGATCCCGACGATCAATCTGCTGCCGCCGCAGGAAAAACTGCTGCCGCCGTTTGGCGTATATGCCGCGCGGGTTGAGATCGATGGAAAGCGGTACAACGGGATCGCCAATATCGGATGCAAGCCAACGATCGCCGGAGACAATCCGGTTGGTGTGGAGACCAACCTGTTTGATTTTCAGGGGGATCTTTATGGAAAACACGCAAAGGTCAGCCTGCTCAAATGGGTGCGTGAGGAACAGAAATTTCAGAACGTTTCGGAATTAAAAGTGCAGATGGAAAAAGACATTGCTTTCTGCCGGTCGTTTCTGGGTGATTCGGCGGCTTCTGAATAATTGTTACATAAATGTTACAAAAATATGTTGACGGTGTTAAAAAAGATTGCTATACTTTTAAATTAGTAAAGTAAAATGAAAATAGCGTAATGTTTTACAGGAGGCTTTTATTCATGAAAAAAAGATTTGCAAGAGTGATAGCGATCGGATGTGCAGGTTCCATTCTTTTTATGTCGGGAACCATGTCGGCAGGAGCCGCACCGGTAACAGGATTGAATGCCGGGATCTGCGCACAGCTTTCGACATATATGGATGAGGATGAGGTGAACGTCACAAAGTCCGGGATCGATACGGTTACATCAGCAGATGTGCGTGCGTTGCCGGCTATGGCGGCACAGGCGGAAGCCGCAGGCGGAGAGACGGATGCGGCAGATGCAGTGACGGATGAAGCGGAACAGACACAGACAGCGGAGGCTTCTGAGGATACAGCAGAACAGGCAGAGGCAGCGGCAGCGGCCGATCCGGTCTGCGGATATACCAATCTTGGTATCGCGAATGTAGACTCTACCTTAAATGTCAGAGCATCCGCGGATGAAACTTCCGACATCGTCGGAAAAATGCCAAAGGACGCCGGATGTGAGATCTTACAGGTTGAGGGCGAGTGGTATCAGATCCAGTCCGGAGATGTAAACGGTTATGTCAAGGGCGAATACCTGATGACCGGAGACGCGGCAAAGGCGAGAGCGGCCGAGGTCATGTCCACCGTGGCAACGGTTACGACAGAGACACTTTACGTCAGAGAACAGCCGAATACCGAGTGTACGATCCTTTCCCTGATGCCGATGGGAGAGGAACTTGAGGTCTTGGAAGATCTCGGGGACTGGGTAAAGGTCGATATGGACGGAGATGAAGGATATGTCAGCAAGGACTATGTATCTATTTCATCAGAATTGCAGAAAGCAATGACCATGACGGAGGTAAAATACGGACAGGGTGTTTCCGATGTCCGGGTATCACTGGTTTCATACGCGACACAGTTTGTCGGTAATCCGTATGTCTGGGGTGGGACAAGCCTTACAAACGGAGCGGACTGCTCGGGCTTTGTTCTGTCTGTCTATGCGAAATACGGAATCTCACTTCCGCACCATGCGGCTTCACAGGCGGGATGCGGAACGAAGATCAGTGCTTCGGAGGCACAGCCGGGAGATCTTTTCTTCTACGGCAATGGCAGAGGCATCAATCATGTCGGTATCTATATCGGAAACGGTCAGGTCGTACATGCCAGCTCACCGAAGACCGGAATCAAGATCTCCAATGCAAGTTACCGGAATCCGGTGTGTGTTGTGCGCATTTTAAATTAGGATCCGATAAAATTTTTGTTTACAACGAAATATAACTATGTTACAATAATTTGGCATGAGTTTACAGCCCATATTCGGTAGATGGACACTCCGACCTTTTACTGAGTATCATGCGTAAGACGGGCGATCAAATCATAAGGAGGACTAACACATGTTAGCAAAAGAAAAGAAACAGGCTATTATTGCTGAATACGGAAGAACACCTGGAGATACCGGATCACCGGAAGTACAGGTAGCGCTTTTAACAGCCAGAATCAATGAGCTTACCGAGCATTTAAAAGAGAACCAGAAGGATCATCATTCCAGAAGAGGTCTTTTAAAGATGGTAGGTCAGAGACGTGGTTTACTGGCATACTTAAAGAAAACCGATATTGAAAGATATCGTTCTTTAATTGAACGTTTAGGTCTGAGAAAATAATAGACCGGTAGATAGGGCGGAGTTTTTCCGCCCTGTTTTCGTTTTGATAATACAGGAGAGATCCTTTATTATATACGGCAGAAGTACAGTTCCGAGACCACTGAACAGTGTATGAACGTCATGGGTTGTTCAGTAGTTTCGGTTACTTCTGTCAGAATAAAACAGACAGAACAGGCGAAAAGGAGAAAAGATATGTTTAAGAGTTTTTCTATGGAACTTGCAGGCAGAACCCTTACGGTAGAGATCGGAAAGGTCTGCGCACAGGCGAACGGAGCGGCTTTTATGCGCTATGGTGATACCACAGTGTTATCTACCGCTACCGCATCGGAGAAACCGAGAGAGGGAATCGACTTTTTCCCGCTCAGCGTAGAATTTGAAGAAAAAATGTACGCGGTTGGAAAGATCCCGGGTGGATTCAATAAGAGAGAGGGAAAGGCATCTGAAAATGCAGTGCTTACATCCCGTGTTATTGACCGTCCGATGCGTCCGCTTTTCCCGAAGGATTACCGCAATGATGTCACATTAAATAATATGGTCATGTCCGTAGATCCGGAATGCCGTCCGGAGATCGTTGCCATGCTTGGCGCTGCGATCGCGACGACGATTTCCGATATCCCGTTTGACGGTCCGTGCGCGATGACACAGATGGGTATGATCGATGGAGAATTTATCGTAAATCCGTCCCAGAAACAGTGGGATGAAGGCGATTTGAAACTGACCGTTGCATCTACTTCCCAGAAGGTCATTATGATCGAGGCGGGAGCAAATGAGATCCCGGAAGATAAGATGATCGAGGCAATCTACAAATGCCATGAAGTAAACCAGACACTGATCGCATTTATCAACCAGATCGTTGCGGAAGTCGGAAAGCCGAAGCATGAATATACTTCCTGCGCGATTCCGGAAGAAATGTTCGCGGCGATCAAGGAACTGGTTCCGCCGGAAGAGATGGAAGAAGCGGTATTTACCGATGAAAAACAGGTAAGAGAAGAAAATATCAATAAGATCACAGAACGTCTGGAAGAGGCATTCGCGGAGAACGAGGAGTGGCTTGCGATCCTTGGCGAGGCAATCTATCAGTATGAGAAAAAGACCGTGCGCAAGATGATCTTAAAGGATCACAAACGCCCGGATGGACGTGCGATCAATGAAATCCGCCCGCTGTCCGCAGAAGTGGATCTGATCCCGAGAGTACACGGTTCCGCAATGTTCAAGCGCGGACAGACGCAGATCTGTGACGTTGTTACGCTTGCTCCGCTTTCTGAAGTACAGAAAATCGACGGACTGGATGAAAATATCACAGAGAAACGTTATATGCATCAGTACAACTTCCCGTCATATTCCGTTGGTGAGACCAAGGTTTCCAGAGGACCGGGAAGACGTGAGATCGGTCATGGTGCGCTCGCAGAACGTGCGCTGATCCCGGTACTTCCGAGTGTGGACGAGTTCCCGTATGCGATCCGTGCGGTTTCCGAGACCTTCGAATCCAACGGTTCTACTTCCATGGCTTCCACCTGTGCGTCCTGTATGTCACTGATGGCAGCCGGGGTACCGATCAAGAAAATGGTAGCCGGAATTTCCTGCGGTCTTGTGACCGGAGAAACCGATGACGATTATCTGGTACTCACCGATATCCAGGGACTGGAAGACTTCTTCGGTGATATGGACTTTAAGGTAACCGGAACACATGACGGTATCACAGCGATCCAGATGGATATCAAGATCCACGGACTGACCAGACCGATCGTAGAGGAAGCGATCCGCAGAACCAGAGAGGCAAGACTTTACATCATGGATGAGGTTATGTCCAAGGCGATCGCAGAGCCGAGAAAAGAAGTAAACGTGTACGCACCGAAGATCGAGCAGATCGTGATCGATCCGTCCAAGATCGGTGATGTAGTCGGACAGAAAGGAAAGACCATCAACGAGATCATTGACCGTACCGGTGTCAAGATCGATATCAATGATGACGGTGCTGTTTCTATCTGTGGTACGGACAAGGCAAAGATCGAAGAAGCCATCGATATGGTGAAGATCATCACGACAGACTTTGAAGAAGGACAGATCCTTACCGGAAAAGTCGTAAGCATCAAAGAATTCGGCGCATTCCTGGAGTTCGCGCCGGGAAAAGAAGGTATGGTTCATATTTCCAAGATTGCGAAAGAAAGAATCAACCATGTAGAAGATGTCCTCACACTGGGCGATGTAGTTACCGTTATCTGCCTTGGGAAAGATAAGATGGGAAGAATCAGCTTTTCTATCAAGGATGTACCGGCAGATGCAGGAAAGAGTGCAAACGCTTAATCAATAAAAAGAATAAGGGATGCTGTCTTTATAAAAGGCGGCATCCTTTTTTGATTTTACCGGGTTTGGTGACGGTATCTTTTCCATGCGCATAAAATAAAAGTAAAGGCAGTGACGGGAAAGGCTACAAGATGGATCGGACAGTGAGGGAAATCCACGCAGATTTTGCACACAGAGCCGGGTATATCGGCTCCGGCGTTGGTGTGGCGGTCATGGATACCGGAATTATAAAACACAAGGATTTTGATCACAGAATTTTGGTGTTCCGCGATTTTTGCGAGCAGAAACAATACCCGTATGACGATAACGGGCATGGAACACACGTCTCCGGGATCATCGGTGGAAACGGGAGCGCAAGCCGTGGGAGATACCGTGGAATTGCACCGGGATGCAATCTTATCGTGTTAAAAGCGCTCGACCGCTATGGAAACGGAAATACGAAAGAGGTTCTGGAAGCGACCGAATGGATGATCGAGAATAAGGAGCGTTATAACATCCGGATTTTAAATATCTCGGTGGGTATGCTTCCGAGTGCAAAAAAAGAAGAAAAGGAACGGCTGATCGCGGCAATGGAGCGGGCATGGAACCATGGGATCGTGGTGGTCGCGGCGGCTGGCAACAATGGCCCGGATGCCGGCAGTGTCACCATACCGGGCATTTTAAAAACGATCATTACCGTGGGAAGCTCGGATGATGAGGGGCTTCCGGCAAAACAGCATGGTCTGATGCCCGGTTACAGCGGGAGAGGACCGACGGATCAGTGTATCGTAAAACCGGAGATCCTCGCGCCGGGAACCAATATCATCAGCTGTTCCGCAGGGGGAAAGCTTTATGAGATGAAGAGCGGAACATCCATGGCAACCCCGGTTGTCACCGGCGCGATCGCAGTGCTTTTATCCGCGCATCCCAGACTCAGACCGGCAGAAGTCAAACTGATCCTGCACGATTCGGCGGTGCCAACGGCGCTTAAGGGGAAGAAAAAAGCGTGGGGAAAACTGGATGTTGCGCGTATGCTCTTAAAAAGCCGTCCTTTTTCCTAAAGGTAGAACGCTAAAACTTCGGAAAAATAGTCCAAAAACGTTGCTTCTTTCACAGAATCGCGGTATAAGATCCGAACAGAGCCGATCTCGGTTCCGTTTTGTCTGTAAATGGCTTTTCCGGCAACGTCACCCGCTTTTATGGGGGCAGAGACTTCTTCCGGAAGTTTTATCTCCTTGGTGATATCGGAAAGATCTGCGCCGGTGGTATCCACATACCGGAACGGCCCCTCATAGACGAGCGCGACGGAACGCTCGGTACCGCGTTTTACCGGCAGTGCTTCCGGAGATTTTTCCTGCTGGTCTGTGTAAAGCTGGCATTTGGAAAATCCGTAATTTAAAAGAGCGGTGGCATCTGCAAAACGTCCTTTCGGATCCGGGGCAGCCATGATGACTGCAATCAGTTCGATGTCATCCTTTTTTGCGGTTGCGGAAACGCAGAATTTTGCAAGTCCGGTGGAACCGGTCTTTAAACCGGTGGCATATTCGTACTGGCGGATCAGCTTATTGGTATTGGAAAGACCAAATTCCGAACTTCCGCGCCTGGTCACGTGTGTGATATTATCCATCCAGATTGTACAGTAATCGTGGATCTGCGGGTATTTTGTGATGAGTTCCCTTGACATCAGAGCGACATCATGCGCAGTGGTCATATGTCCGTCCGTGTCCAGACCGCAGCAATTAATAAAATTGGTGTCGTTCATCCCGAGTCCCTTGGCGCGTTCGTTCATGCGGGCGACAAATTCATCCTCGCTTCCTGCGATATGTTCCGCCATGGCGACACAGGCGGCGTATAGATAGAGTAGACACAATGTAGTGAAAAATAATTATCCTCTGAAAGCATGTATATTTATTTTAGGTGACTTGTCAATTGACAGGTCTTTTTTTTTGCGCTTTTAAGAGTTGAAACGTATATACTAATGAGAAATTAAAAAATAAGATGAAAGGATTGACGAAAATGCAGGCGAGAACAGTTGGATATTTTCTTGTGCAACTGGGGGATGAAGAAAAAAGCGGATTCTGTAATGTATCTGTTGAGGGCAGCGGTGTGAAAAAGAACTATCTTATGGTTGGCTGTCCTTATACAAAGAAATGGTTTGGAAAGCTTACAGAGGGGGATCTTAATTACATTACGCAAATGTATCCGGATGGAATGGAATTGACGACAGATGAAGACGGTCACACCTTAAAATACCGGAAATAAAGGAAAGGGGATTGGCGGGCGGTCGCACCTGCCAGATGAATGGAATGTCAGATGAAAAAAACAGATAAGTGGACGGGACAAGGCTCTGGACTCATGGTTAAAGAAGATAAGAGCAGCAAATATTACCATGAGGCGGAAAAACTCATGAAATCATATCGGGCAATCGCATTGTCTATTGACCGGAATATGCAGATGATACAGTCAAAGTTTCAGCTGCTGTATGATCAGAATATTGATACATTTCTTGATAAGGTGTATGCCTGCGGCATGGAGTTCTGCGATGATGATTCCGGGGTGCAGTGCCTGATCGAATCCATGAGATTTAAACGGAACAGACTTCTTATGGTAAAAGAGAGTGTACGGATGATTGCAAAAACGCATCCGCAGGGCAGGGAAATTACAACGGTCTTATTCTATTCCTACATGTCAAGGAACCGCTATAAGACACGGGAAAAGATTGAGAAAACATCTGCCGCGCTTGAAATGCCGGTATCCCAGACAAAATTTTATCAGTGGCAGAACGAGGGGTTATGGCTCCTTGCCATGCTTCTCTGGGGAGAAGATCGCGAAAACGGCGAAAAAACAGGATAATATATCAAGGATTTGGGTTGCAAATAACTTACTCGGATATATAAGTAGATTAGATATTGTAGTAGGAAGGAGGAGGATATCATGGGATTTACTGTATTAGGTACTTACATATCAGCACAACAGCTCGTGTTGTTCTTTATTGTCCTTTTGATCTTGTCACTGATCCGCAAGCCATTTTTTCGTTTTATCGCTGGCTGTGTAGTGATCTGGATTATCTTAGGACGCCTTGGTGTCCGTGAGCAGGTAATAGTTATTGTCCAGAATGCATTTAATTACCTTGTGCATTTCATGAGTGGAGGAGTTTATTAACGGAGGATCGGTATTGGAACGGAAGGAGAGATCAACATGGCAAAAATTTATGTTGTATTAAACGGTCGGAAAAACGGTATCTTCGATTCATGGGACGAGTGCCAGAAAAGTATCCTGAAATTTAAAGATGCCGCTTACAAGAGTTTTAATGACAAGGCAGAGGCGGAAGAGTTCTATAAGCGCAATATGCCAATCAATCCGGAAGATTTTAAGTTAGAACGCGGCACAGCAAAAATCTTTGTCGCTGGTTCCTATGATAAAAAACAGGACAGGTATGGTTTTGCATATGATGTACAGATGGGAGACCAGACGGTCAGCGGTTCCGGAATTGAGCCGATGCCGCTTGTTTATGGACAACAGGAGCAGACAGGAGAGATTGAGGCTGTCGTCCGTGCGATTGAAAAAGCAAGAGAGTTAGGGCTGTACAGTGTGCTTGTATGTTATACACATGCTGGCACTGGTGCCTGGGCGATCGGGACATGGAATACGAAAAAGGATGGACCGGTATATTACAAAAAGGGCATTGATGAATGCATTATGGATGTCCGGTTCACTCCGGTGGCGGATGATATACCGGAAATGAAAACGGTTATGAAAATGGCAGAAGATATACTTCAGGACACTTGATATCAGTAATAGAAAGGAAAAAGAATGGGTAAATATTTGATCATTTGTGAAAAACCATCTGTCGCACAGGATTATGCCCGCATTCTTGGTGTGTCCGGACGGAAAGATGGTTATATCGAAAACGACACATGGGTTATTACATGGTGTGTGGGACACCTGATTGCTTTGTCCTATCCGGAAAAATATGATCCGGGTATGAAAAAGTGGTCACTGGACACGCTCCCATTTCTGCCGACTGAGTATAAGTATGAACCGATTGCCAGCGTGAAAAAGCAGTACGGCGTTGTACATAAGATGCTGCACAGGCAGGACATAGACACTGTATACTGGGCGGGTGACTCCGGGAGAGAAGGACAGTATATCGAAGCGCTGATCCGGGATAAGGGCGGTGTCAGAAAAGGTATGACTGAGAAAAGAATCTGGATTGATTCCCAGACGGATGAAGAAATCAGGCGTGGAATAAAGAATGCAAAGCCTATGTCTGCCTATGACAATATGTCTGCCGCCGGATATATGCGCGCAATCGAAGATTATGCCATGGGGATCAATTTTTCCAGGGCATTATCTGTAAAGTATGCATACAAGCTGAACCAGGCAGCCGGTACCACTAAATATACGCCGATTTCGGTCGGGCGTGTCATGACGTGTGTGCTTGGTATGGTAGTAAATAAAGAACGAGAGATACGCGATTTTAAAGTAACGCCGTTCTTCCGTGTTGTTGCGGATATAGGGAATGGGATACAGGCGGAATGGAAAGCCGTTGCAGGGTCAAAATATTTTCAGACACCGTTTTTGTATAAGGACAACGGATTTAAAGAGAGAAAGACAGCGGATGACCTTATTTCTTTATTAGGAGGAAAGCCGTTTACAGTGGATTCAGTAAAAAAGACTGTGGAAAAGAAAAAAGCACCGCTCCTGTTCAATCTCAATGAGTTGCAGGCAGAATGTTCCAAACGTTTTAAGATCAGTCCGGATGAAACCCTTAAAATTGCACAAACGCTGTATGAAAAGAAATATACGACATATCCAAGAACCGATGCAAGGGTTCTATCAACTGCGATCGCAAAGGTCATTGAAAAAAATCTGACAGGGTTAAAAAGTTATCTGCCAACAGCGGCATATGCAAATGAGATCCTTGCAAATTCCGCCTACAAAGGGATTGAGAAAACAAAATATACGGACGATGCGAAGATAACGGATCACTATGCGATTATTCCAACTGGACAGGTGAACGGAGTTTCTGCGTTAGATCCGCTTACCAGGCAGGTTTATGATCTGATCGTAAGGCGTTTTTTGAGCATCTTTTATCCAGAAGCTTCGTATCAGAAGCTGGTTTGCGACTGCGTATGCGGGAAGGAACACTTTTTCTTTTCTGCAAAGGTGCTGTATCAGGAAGGATACTATCCGGTTGCCGGTATTGATACCAGTTCGATATTGAGCACGGTAAACCTTGATCCTGCCCTAAAACAGCTTTTTTCAAATCTGAAAAAGAATGACACATTTTCAGTGACAGCGCTAAAGGTGTGCGAGGGAAAGACCTCACCGCCAAAAAGATACGATTCCGGTTCGATCATCCTGGCAATGGAAAATGCAGGTCAGTTTGTCGAGGAGGAATCCTTAAGAGAACAGTTAAAAGGAAGCGGGATCGGTACGACAGCTACCAGGGCAGATATTTTAAAGAAGCTGGTGAACAATGGGTATTTGAAGCTGAACAAGAAAACACAGATCATCACGCCGGAAAAACTTGGTGAGATGATCTATGAGATTGTAAAATGTACGATTCCTGCGCTTCTAAATCCAAAACTTACGGCAAGCTGGGAAAAAGGGCTGTCACAGGTAGAGGAAGGCAAGGTGACAAAACAGGAATACCGGCAGAAGCTGGAGCAGTTCGTCTCTCTGAAAACGGAGACTGTGAAAAATGGGAATATGGTAAGGCAAATCGAGCAGCAGATGCAAATGGTTATTAAGTATTATAAGTAAAGTAATGAGTAGTAATTTATTTGCTGACTGAAAATAGTTAAAAATATATACTCTGGAAATTTTCTTGCGTTTTGTCTGGTCAGAACGTATATACAATCAGAAAATGAGAAAAGGAGAATCAATCATGAACAAAAAAGAAGTATTGGAGATCAGAAAACAGTTTTCGCCGGATAATTGCGCAATCACTCGTATTTGTGGATGCTATGTGGATCATGAGAAGAATATTATCATGAGGTCGAAAGACGCGTTTTTGTCGTTGCCGGAAGAGGAGGAATTTAAGTATTTTGACATCCTGCGGCATACACTGTCTGGAAAACTGGGGAAGAATCTTGTTGAACTTGGATTCCCAAATGAGGAAGAAATGGCTGGTGGCAAGCAGGAGTTCTTATTAAAACTGCGCGATTCCAGACTGGAAGATGATACGCTGATCGATCAGTTTTATGAAAAGGTCATCCAGAGTTTTGAATATGCGGAGAATTACTTTATTATCCTGATTTCATCGACATATGACATTCCGGGAAAAGCATCGGATGGCACAAAGATGTTTGATTCATCGGATGAAGTGTATTGCCATATCATGTGCAGCATCTGCCCGGTTAAACTGGCAAAACCGGGATTATCGTATGTTCCGGAAAAAAACACGGTAGAAAGCAGGGATCGTGACTGGGTGATAGGCGCACCGATCAATGGTTTCTTGTTCCCGGCATTTAATGATCGTTCAACAGACATCCATCATGCGCTTGCTTACGAAAAAAAGCCGGATAACTCAAAAGAAGAGTTCTACTCCGAAATGTTTGGAACAGATCTTCCGATTGCCCCGGATACACAAAAAGAGATCTTTCAGGATATTCTTGAGGAAGTGCTGGACAGTTCGGGAAGTTATGATACGGTAAAAAATATTTTTGACGAGGTATGTGAGTTCGAAGATGAAAATAAGGATAATCCGGAACCTCCGGCATTGGAAAAAGGGGATATCCGAAGAATCCTTTCAGACAGTGGAGTAACCGAGGAAGGATTGAAGAAATTTGATGCAGAGTACGACAGGAGAGCTGGAACAGGAACGAAACTTCTGGTATCGAACATATTAAATACGAAGCAGTTTCATATTGATTCTCCGGACGTTACCGTAAAAGTTGATCCGGAACGGACAGATCTTGTTGAAACCAAGATTGTTGATGGCAGACAGTGTATCGTGATCGCAGTAAATGACCGGGTAGAAGTAAACGGTATCAATGTTCACACGTTGCTGCATAATAAAAATTAAATACAGGTAGTGATCGTTGATCACGGATAATAAAGAAAACTGCATTTGCTGTAAGAAGTAAAATTCACGTTGCGATACAGCCAAATGCAGTTTTTTGTTTTCCGGCTATGCATCTATTACGATAAAAAGAATTTTATTTTTTTAAGATAATTCTTGCGTTTTGCGGACTTAAAACGTAAATACACATAGAAACACTTAAATAATAAGTATTAGACGGCAGAGGAGGAAGAAAAATGGAAATATCCGTAGATACAGGAAACAAGCAGATGAAAACATTGAACGAAACATTCACATCAGGGGTATATCAGTCAGATGTCCCGCCAAGCACCGGAAAGAACGCGGATTTCATGCGATTCAATGGGAAGTATTATATCTTGACGGAGGAACGCGGCACCTATATGCGTGACAAGACGAAAAACGACCGGTATTACTGGCTTACACTTTTTGCGATCGGAAAAGAGCTGGAGCGTATGGAGGCGGATGGCAGAATTGAATATCAGAAAGATAAGACATACAGTCTTGATCTCCTGGTTGGACTTCCACCGGCACACTTTGGCGATTTAAAGAACTCCTTTCAGAAATATTTCAAGCGGAATGGCGAAAATGTCGTTTTTGTTTATCATGGAAGAAGCTGGAACATCCGTATCCAGAGGGCTTATGTGTTTGCACAGGGATACGCTGCGGCTGTTACGGTATTTGCAGATATCAAAGTATATCCCAAAGCACTGGTGATCGACATTGGCGGACTTACCGCAGATTACATCATGATCCGGAAGGGAGCGGCAGATATCCATGTTTCAGATTCTCTTGAAAGCGGTGTCATTATTCTTTATCAGAAGATCAAAAAGGTCTGCATGGGGAAATTCGATACGCTGATCGAGGAAAGTGATGTAGACGCGATTCTGCAGAACAGGGAAAAGGTTGATGAAATTTATGATTCAGAGATTATTAAGACCGTAAAAGAGGAAGCAAGGAAATTCGTGTCGGATTTTCTTGGCAGTTTTCGAGAATTACAGATCGACCTTAAAACCTGTTATGTGATCTTTATCGGTGGCGGGGCGATGTTGCTGCGGGAAATGATCGAAGAGTCAGATCTCATAAAAAAGAATATGTTCATTGAGGACGTGAATGCGAATGCAAAGGGATATGAATTGCTATACCGTGCAATCAAAGCCTCTAAAAAATAAAGGAGGCGGTCATTATGGGAAAGAAAAATCCCTTATTGTTTACGATCCAGTTTACAGCTGGGCTTCCAATGCACGAACAGGCCGCGGCTTTCCTGGGACAATGTGGAAGACACAAGGCTTCCATCATTGCGGAGGCTTTAAACATGTATCTCTCGCAGGATCGGTGTCAGAGAGAGCCGCTCCGGGTACCGGTTCCGGAACCGCTCTCAGTTCCTGCGCCTATGCCGGTGCCGGAGCCTGTCGTTCAACAGGTTATTGCAAACACCGAAATGGCAGCGCAGAATCCGGTTATGCATGACAGTCCGAATGAAAATGTAGTAGAAGCGGAGGAGGAAGCGGGTGAAGAAAGCACAGATTTCAGTTCGGATGATCTGGCTCTTATTCGTGGTGCTTTGAGCGCTTTTGATGAAGATGATGGTTAAAATAGAAAGTTAAGGGATGATGTAATGAAACGCAAAAAATTAGTAAAAATTTTGAGTGTGTTAGATCATATTTCGGATTTACGGAAAAATAACGGGATATTGTTTTTCCATGGAGTATCGAGACATGAGTTGCATGTCGAAAATCCATTTGTTGATCTGCGGAAAGATAAGGAGACGAAATTTATTGTTATGGATGTCAGGACAAATATGGAGTCAATTAAGGCAGCAGGGTACAGAGTCGAATGCATAGATCAAAGCACTGCGATAGTTTTGAAAGAGCGTGAGTAGTAGCGCCTATGCTAGTTTTAATGTCTATCTGGATGCAATCACCAGAAACTAATTGCGTAAACAAAAAGATCAAAGGTTATCATGCATAATTGCTTTTTCATATCGTCAGGCGGTCACATTGGACGCCTGACGATCCAGACAGAGAAAAATCAGTGCTTGATCTTGTTATGTAAAAATGCAATAACGATTCGTATTTTAATTTTGTATATGTTCCAGAACATCAGAAAGCATGTCCAATTATTCTTATTCTCCACTAAGGATAAAATCATGCTTAGTATAGCAACGTCATAGCGCCATGCGATATATTTCAAAATAAGATATATTAAACAAATTAAAATATGTTTCATAAAATCCCTCCTTTCACAAAAAAAGCGATTGAATCGCTTCCTATTTAATATGTAATTTTGTAAAATCCAAAAAAACGCAGCATAAGGAGGAATTGCAAAAAGAGATTTTTTGAGTAAATAAATTAGGGAACTCCAGAAGATGAGAAAATTTGAATGAAGGGTGGTTTAAATGACAGATGTTAATTTGCGCAAACAAAAATACTTAAATGCATTTTTGAATTTTATACTTAAAATACTTGCAATCATATGTGTATTTGGGACAATTTATTCCTTTGTGGGTATTGTGGCTGTCCAGGGGCATTCTATGGAGCCTACATACACAAACGGGAAAATTTTATTCTATCATCGGTGCAGTGATCCACAAAGAGGAAGCATTGTGATCATCCGGGGGAGCGGTAAGGATTATGATGAAAATATGTATGTCATAAAAAGAGTTGTTGCAATCAGTGGGGATACCATCGAATGTAAAAATAATGCGGTATATGTTGATGACAAAGAAGTTGAAGAACCATATATAAATGGTATGACAAGTAATTTTGATAAAATTACAGTACCGAAAGGCTGCGTATTTGTCATGGGCGACAACCGCGAAAATTCATTGGATTCAAGGGAAGTCGGCTGTATACCGTTAAAGGAGGTACTGGGGAAGGTGGTATAATGTCTGATTGTCTTACTGGCATCTGTCAGTTCTTTCATGAAAATGCTTATGTTCTTTTAGCTTGTTTTTTAAGTGGGATGTTTCTGTATCTTATTGGCAGGATAAAGGGCATAAGTGTTTTGGCATGTATTTCTTATTTCTTTTCACTACTTTGCGGAGGAATGGTTTTTTTAATGATTCTTCTGTATCTGGCTGATTATAAAATCCGCTTTATATTCGATCTTTTTATGATGCATAAGGAGCTGGTTATTTTTCTCGTGATCGATCTGGCACTAAGCCTGTCATTCCAAAAAAGAGAGGAGCGTGAGACAACGTGAAGGGAACTACACATTTAGCAAGTGGACTTGCAGGCTCTATTTATTTTACTCCGGTAATCGTAGATTATGCCGGAAGTATTGGAATAAGCGCTCCGTATAGCAGCTTACTGATTGTATGCGGTATGCTGATAGGCTCGCTTCTTCCGGATATTGACACTCCGAAATCGAAGATAGGAAGAAAAGTTCCGGTGACATCGCATCTCCTGGGCTTTTTTATTGGACACCGGACATTATTTCACAGCCTGGCTGTTCCGGTATTCCTTTCAATTTTGACATTCTGGGTGAAAAGAATGGGATCGGTTTCCTTATTTCCAGTGCTGTTTTTGGTCGGGAGCGTTACTCTTGGTTACATTTTACATATCATTCTGGATTCATTCACAAAAGAGGGAGTGCCACTTTTATACCCATTTTCAGATCACTGTTTTGGTTTTAAACTGGTACGCGAAGGAGGGGTTATTGATTACCTGCTTGGATTTGTACTTTTTGTATTGGCTGCTTTGGAAATTTTGAAATACGTTTCGTAAGTTGTTGTCATTAAAAAACGAGTATCTATATGTTTAATATCAAAGTAGGATGCTGTTTTTGCATGGTAAGAATTATCTTTTAGGTAGAGATAAGTAAGAAAAGCCATTTTGGGCTGTATTTAACAGGAAGAAGTGCTGTCGGCATATCTTCCTTTTTTATCACGAAAACGATCCTATAAAAAAATAATTTACATAATAGGAGGAAAAAGAGTATGGCAGCAAATATGAATCAGGTAGTGTTGGAAGGACGTTTAACAAGAGATCCGGATGTGCGCTACTCGCAGGGAGAAAATCCAATGGCGATTGCAAGGAGTTCTCTTGCGGTGAACCGTCCAAAAGCAAAAGGACAAACAGAGGAAACGGCTGACTTTATCAGTTTGGTAGCTTTCCGTGGCACAGCGGAGATATTTGAAAAGTATACGCATAAGGGCAGTCATGTACTGGTATCTGGGCGTATTCAGACCGGCTCTTACACCAATAAGGATGGTGTGAGGGTGTACACCACGGATGTGCTTGTAAATGAGATCCATCTGCTTGATACGAAGGGAAGTAACGGTAACGGCAGCAGTGCTTCTGGAAATGGCAATGCTTCAGCTGGAGCTGGCGGCGGAAACAGACAGGCACCTGCGAATCCTGCAAATGCGGATGGCTTCATGAACATTCCGGATGGGTTGGATGAAGAACTTCCGTTCCATTAAAAACCAATGATTCACTGAAAAATTAGAAAGAAACGGGTGTTATGCCCGTTTTTTTCTTACAACAAGGAGGAGACATTATGTTTAACAGAGAAGATAAGAGATCGTACAAAAATATGACACTTGCAGAAGCCATTATGCTGAGTGAGGCAGGATTTGCGCTGCTTCTGGAGGATGGAGAAGTGAAAGATATTGTAAAAGAAAGTAAAAAGGAGGCATAGGATATGGGAATGGATTTAGCTGATTTTTCAAAGTTGTTGTATCGTGTGAATGGCGTAAGCGGATTTGATCCATATTCAGTCGTGACAACGCTGGATGATGGATCATCGTATTTGCAGACGTACTACCGAAAACTCTGGTTTCGGCTGAAATACCCGAATGGACTTATCAGCACAGAGATCAAGGCTTTAAATCCAAACAGCAGTTCCGCTATCGTAGAAGCAAAGATCTTTTTAGACCGGGCAGACCGGGAAAGTGACCGATACGCGGCAATCGCACACGCACAGCGCAGAGAGGCTGACGGAAATCCGAATTTCCTTGAGGCGGCAGAAACAGCAGCAGTAGGGCGTGCGTTATCTGATCTTGGATTTAATATTGCACTGGTTCCGCCTGCGGAAAGTGATGCTGATCAGATCGCAGATGCACCGATAAAATCACAGGAAGCCTCAGAATCTCAAAAAGAAAAGATGAATGAGCAGCCTGTAGAAAAAGAAAAAACTTCGGCACAGACAAAAAAACGTGGACAGAAAAAAGATTCTGTCACGGGTATGCAGCAGGATAAACAGCCTGCAATGAAAGAACCGTCCGCAACAGAAGAACAGACTGTTACGGAAGGTAAAGATGGACAGTTCGGTTATTCTGAATTGATCCAGCCGGAAGCTGGTACACCGGTTGAATTGCCGGAAACTGCAAAACAGGAGGTTGAAAAGAGACAGGAAGCTGTTGCTATACCGGGGCAGATGACGACAGAAGATGCGTCCCGTGTAACGATACCTTTTGGAAGCAACCGCGGAAGATCGCTTGGTGAACTCGTACTCTCGGGTGAAAGAGGAATCCGTGACCTGGAATGGATTGCAAATTCCTATAACGGACCAGATGAAACGCTTCGTACAGCAGCAAGACTTTTGATTGCGGCAGCGAGAAGCTGATTAAGAATTTTATAACATATAACAATTAGGGGAAGGTGTATGGCCTTCCCCTTGTTTATAAGGAGGATAAGAACATGAATGAGAAACAGATTGTAAACATTGCTATTGACCACATTTTCCCGCATCCGGATAATCCGAGAAAGAATCTTGGGGATTTGACGGAAATTGCAGAGTCTATCAAAAAAAGAGGAATTATGCAAAATCTTACGGTTGTTCCTATCGAGGGCAAGCCGGGAGATTATATGACCTTGATCGGACACAGACGCTGTGCCGGCGCGAAACTTGCTGGTATCAAAGAAGTACCCTGCATAATCAAAGAAGGTTTGAGCAAAAATGAACAGATCCTGATTATGCTGGAAGAAAATATGCAGCGTAGTGATCTTACGGTTTTTGAACAGGCGCAGAGTTTTCAGATGATGCTTGACCTTGGTGAGACGGAGACATCTATCGCGGAAAAGACCGGTTTTAGCAAGACAACAGTGCGTCACCGGTTAAATATCGCTAAGCTGAATCAGAAAGAACTCCAGAAAAAGGAAAATGACGATAGTTTCCAGCTGACGATCAAGGATCTTATGGAACTGGAAAAGATCCCGGATATTAAGACCAGAGATAAAATTTTAAAAGATGCCAGCAATTCCAGAGACCTGGTAGCGAGAGCCCAGAGCGCAGCAGCCGAAGCAGCAAGAAAATCCTGCCAGAAAGCGATATGCGCTTTGCTTAAAAAAGCCGGCATTGAAAAGGCACCGGATGGAGCGGAGTATGAAATGTATTCCGGAAAATGGGAGACGGTAAAAGAATATGATCTTGAGGAAGAACCGCCAAAGACATTGGATCTTCCAGCCAAAGAAGAAAAAATGTTCTGGGCTATCTGGTATCGCCGGCTTATGGTAATCTCCAGAAAACCGAAAGAAAAGAAAAAGCTTACGAAATGGGAACGCGAGCAGAAGGAACGGGAGACTGCAAAAAAGCAGATCAAGGCAGTCCTTAAAGAGTGTGCCACCAGGCATAAGGAGTTTGTCCGGAATATCCTTGATGGTAAAATTTCCCCAGTCAAAAATGAGGAAGATGTAAAGGAACAGATCTGGCAGGCAATGCTTACACTCGGAAGCGGTGTGTACGGTTCTTCCGTCCGGGGCTTTTTCCTTTCCAAAGAGGAATACAAGTGTACAGAGGAAGAAAAGCAGGAAGCAAGAGAGCGCGCGGAGAAACTTAGCATGCTGCACCAGATGATGGTTATCGTTCATGCTGAAATCAAGCGGGCGAATGAGACTTTTGAATATGATGGCAGTTTTAGTAAGCAAAGGGCAGATGCAATTTATAAAGCATATCAGGCTTTTGAACCGTATGGCTGGTATTTCGAAGAATCGGAATTGGCTGTTTTGACGGGAACATCTGAGTGGTACACAAAATCAAAGAAAGAACAGACAAAGTAGAATACTAAAATCTGGTCACAAAGAATACTGGGGCAGAAATAATCTCTGCCCCGTTTTTACAGGAGGACAATAAAAATGATGAATTACGATGAATTTAAAATGGCATTACAGGAAAATTTACAGAAAGAGTATATTGGCGCACAGATTGCAGTAGAGAGCGTAAACCAGATAAATCGGACAGTTGAGGTGATGGTGATCCATATGGAAAGTCCATGTGCTGAGCAGGGAATGTATCTACCGTCTATTGATCTTGAAGACTGGTTTGCGGAATATGAAAAAACAGGAGAAAGCTGTATTGGCAACATATATAAGAAAATCACGGATTTTCTCGCTGATGAAACGGTATGTTTGAGGAGATCAGATTGCACCGATAACAATGATGGCAAGAACGATCTCTTTATAACACTTGTGAATGCGGAAATGAACAAAGATTTATTAAAAGATGTTCCGCATAGGGTATTTCTGGATCTTGCGATTATATGCCGTAAAAGAATAAAGATAAAAGAGAAAGAGGATTATATTGCTTCGTTGACAGTTACAAACGATCTGCTGGCACGATGGAATATCACCGAGGATGAACTTTTTGAAATGGCAGCAGAAAATACAAGAAAGAATTATCTTACGGAAACATTTTCTTTGTCTGCTATTTCTGGGTTACTATGCCCTGATTCCCAGGGAATGGGTGAAAATTGTGCATATGACATGGAGGTTGTCACGAACAAGAGAAAATATGAGGGCGCAGTCAATGCTTTGGTTTTTCACGATGGATTAAGGGAAATTGCCGATAAAATGGACAGTGATCTTTTTATCCTGCCGAGTTCCAGACATGAGGTACTTTGTATATCTTCTGAATTGGGAGATGTGGAATCTTTATATGAGATGGTAAGATCGGTGAATGATGATCCCGCTTTTATTTCGCAGAAAGACATTTTATCAAATAACGTTTACTACTATGACCGGGAAAATGATGAGATATCAATTGCGGAATGCTGAAAATAAAAATGGTATGTTGGAAAACCTCTGGAGTAAAATCCAGGGGTTTTTTGTTGTCGGAAAATAAGGAGCCTTTATATATATGGTATAGAATCATTCTGTTTTTACAGAAGTATGGATTTGTCCGGTCTCGGGCAGGTAGTAATTTTGTATCAGGCGGCATATGCCGCAAATTAAGGCTTTATGCCATAACCTATATAGATGAACAGGCATTGCGCCATGTAACTAAATCACAGGCGTTGTCCTGTTTACATATAAAGAAAACATTTAAAGCAGGAATCTGATTTTTTCAGGTTCTTTTATTTTTTAAGGAGGAAAACGAATATGAAAGATAATTTTGAAGTTTATTTTAACAAGGAACTGGAATTTCTGTCTTTTTTACAAGACATGGAAAGTGAGGCGAAATGGCTTCGCACGCCGACAAATTCACTTCGTGCAGTAACAGCGAAAAACATTGACGCAGCTGCCAGGTACGCAACCCTGCCGGAGCTTGAAATCTATCAGGATACTGTGGAAAACACTGGGCTGTATGTGAAGTTCGGGAAAGAGGAGTTTCCGGTCGGGAACACGGCAATGCCCACTTATTATGCAAGATGCAGGATCAGTGGATCGGCGTTAAGGGAAATTTCCAAAGATGATCTCCGTACCATTTTAAATAAGTGTATCCAGGTGGGAAAAGGAACTGCGCTTGTGTATGTGGCAGGTGAGAAAGTGCGCGCAATCCATGCGGGGGATGAGAATGATTATGCAATCCTGCCGATGGGCGAAGTCTTTCAGACTGCCGGGCGAGTGCTGCGCAAGGATTTTTCCGAAGTGGATTTCATAAATGGTTTCTACGATCATATGTTATCGGTTGGCAGATGGAGCGTTTTCAGCGAAGGGATTGCAGATGCGTATGATTTGCTGTTCCCTCAGAACGTTTCAAATGACCGAGCGCGTTGTGTGATCAGTGTGAGTACGAGCAACACAGGATTTTCCGGTGCAAATATCCATTATTCTCTTGTGGATGGCATGACAACGGTATTTTGTGGACGGGCGATCAAACTTGAACATAAAAATCATGCAAGTATTCCCGACTTTAGAGGGAATATGGAACTGATTCTTGCAAAATTCAAAGAATCTATTGCGGATCTGGAAGGATTAAAGAAAATCATCATCCGGAATCCAGATGAGTGCATGTATAACATCATGCTCAAGGCTGGGATCGGAAAGAAACTTGCCGCGGAAACAGTAGAAAAAAGACAGGTGCTTACAAACCCGGGAAAGAGTAATGCCTTTGATCTGTACCTGGATATCTGCCAGTGCGTGGATATTGCGGTAGCAGAAGGGATGGATAACGGACGATTGATTGAAGATCTTGAAGAAAAAGTATCGTCATGCATCTTCATGAAGTGGAGCGAGTTTGATACTCCAAAAATTTCAAGGAGAACAGCTTAAAAGACATAATACCGGGAAGTGGAGAAAAGCCATTTCCCGGTATTTTAGAAAGGGGCGATTATCGTGGTGAAAGACACGATTGATATTTTAAGGAAAAACCGGGAGATGGTTTCAGAGGAAGAATTAAAAACCAAATACCGGACTGCCTATCATAACCTTTTGCGCAAGGTGTCAATGGAAACAACCACATACTGCAAAGAGCGGGTTTTAGCAGGATTAAAAGTGAGTCCAGACGATTCAGCAACGATTCAGAAGGTACAGGATACTGTGACAAAGGCAAAGCCTGCGATAAAAGATGCCGTATTTGTGAAGATGGATTTTGGACTTTTAGAGCAGATTTCTGCAGATTTACGATCCGATGTAGAAAAAATTATTGAGGGAGGAAAATAAAATGGCAACACTAAGAGAAAAGGAATATGAGGTCACCGTTCTGGTGCGTCAGAAAGTAAGGGCGAAAGGAATTTCAGAAGAAGATGCATTGTGGCGGTTAAATAACAGTATTGAGTCCGGGCAGACTTATGAGCCGGTTCCTGGAAATACGCATCTGACGCAGATTGAAAAAATCAGATGCGTGGATGCGGAAACCGCGTGTGGAGGGTTTTATATCAGCAAGGAAGTTATTGCGCTATATAATTCCTATATGAAACAGAGACCGTATGGGAAAAAGGGTATTATTTTTTCACATACCCATGTTTTTCGTGACGGAAATATGATGACTGTGCAGCTTAATGCTCCGTCAGAAAAAAAGAAAGCTGAACTTTCCATGCATTTTACGGATTTCAGATGCCAGGAATTGGCAGGCAAAAAGTTTCTTCCCAAAACGATTGATGGTGAATACCGGTTTGTTCTTCCGGATTCCGGCAAGGAATATATTTTTGCAATCATACCGGGTGAAAAAATACTGCGCTGATAAGAAAGATGGTTTAATATTGAGAAGACGGTTGATCCGGAAAGTGTGGATTGTATGGAAGAAGTATTTGATAAGGAGGCAGTAATATGTATTTAATAAGTAATGGATGGATAAGCACATCTCTGAACTATGTAACGGAGACAAAAAAGGTCTTGAATAAAGTGCTTGAAGATAAGATTTCGGATACTTATGTGAATAAGGACGATTCTGTTACCTTTTACATAGAGGATGCTCAGGGAGATTTGTCAGATAGTATTGAAGATGCCGTTTCAGAACTTGCAAAAGGCAATATCCTTTTAAATGGCAGAGTATATTACTCTGGGGATTGTGCCGGGTGCTATGTGATTGAGGATGGAATGCTAAGATTAGAGGAATATAACGTCATCAGCGATGTGTCTGATGAGGATCTGTGGACGGAGATAGAAAGAAGGAAGCAGAAGAAAAAAAGTGTCCGAGAGTCAATGGATCCTGACAGGCTGCGCGATCTTATGAACGGGATAATTGATTATATGATGGCTGGAGAAAATCCCCAGTCTGTGATCAAATTCCTGATGCATCGTGGTTTCGCAGATGATGAACTGGAAGAGTTTTGTTTCGAAAAAGATGCGATTGCGCAAGCGCATGACAGTGATGATGGTAACGAACCAGAAATGGTATTTTGCTAATATTTGAAAGCTGGAAAGGGAGGGAAACCTCTCTTTTCAGAATGTGGGAAAGTTTTGGAGTTGTCATTTGACAGCTCTTTTTTTTTATGCATTATGCACCCAATCATGCAGTGAAAACAATTTTATGAAAACTTTTTCGCCAAGGTTGCCATACGAAAAATCTGCCATATAAATTTGGAAAAGGAATAAGGCGGTTGGGAGATGCCAGTTCTTTAAAATATCAGTTTATCTGCGGCATATCATGCGTGGATGAAAAATCCAATTATTGTCTCGTTTGTATTTCCCCGACAAAAAGAAAGGAAGGAAAACAACATGAAGATGAAATGTGCCTCTTTGAAAGAGAGATTTATTAGCGCAAAAAATATTGCATTTGGAAAAGTCTACCCCATGTTAATGGGAATGTCTTTTGGTGTGATACCTGCATTTGCTGAAGGTGAAGCGCAAAAAGGTGACTTTGTTACAAATGCTACAACACTTATGAATAGCGTTTACGGTGACATTTTGGGAATTTCTTCTGTAGCAGCCGGGATTTGTGGTTCTGTCTGCTTGCTGACGTTGATGTTTTCAAAGGATCAGAAAAACGTAGATGTATCGGCAAAATGGCTTAAGCGTATTGTTATCTGCTGGGTTGGTATTATTTTGATGGCTTCGATTCTCAGATATGTCCTCAATAAAACAAATGGAATGAGCGAGACCACGCTTCCAACAAGTTAAAAAAGAAAACACATAGGTCGATTTTAAAAGAAGCAAGGCATCTGACTCCCACAGATGTCTTGTTTTGTACAAAAGGAGGAAAGTTGTTGTGAGTTGGATATTGGAATCACTCATGTCTATGATATTTTCTGTGATTGGTTCAGGTCTAAATATGGTGTCAGGATGGATACAGGATATCATAAGTTTTGACAAATCATCGTTTGTGAATTTGTTTGCAGATGATGGAGTGTATGTTTTTAATATATTTTACCGAAATGTTATTTTGCCGCTTGCATTTGCAATTATTATTTTTAACTTAATAATGGGACTGTTTAAGGGATTTTTTTCGGAAAATATTGTTGAAGTTGAAGAACCAGGTCCTTTGCTTGTGAAAACATTGCTCGCTTTTTTTGCAACAGCGATGTCGCAGAGCATATTAGACAAATTTGTTAGTATTTTTGCTAAATTGCTATATTATTTTCGTTTAGACTCGAAAAAGATAAGTTTTTCTTCTTTTGGAGAAAAAATATATAATACGGCAAAACAAAGTGCAGAGGCGGGGACTGCGAATGCGGTAAAGGATCTTGTGGTAGGTAAAACAGATGTTATTGTTGGTTTGATCTTAGGAATTATTTTTATGTGCATTCTGGGATGGAATTTTTTAAAAATTGTTTTTGTTCTTGTGGAACGTTATGTGATGTATAACGTTCTGATCATCCTCGCTCCCACAGCATTTGCATGTTATAACTCAAAATCAACAGTTGATATCACGAAACGATACGCTAAATTGTTCGCGCAATCCTTGGCATCACTGCTTTTTTCGATATGCTTTATGAAGATATATACCGTAGGCATTTCGCATGTCGCGTCAGCAGATACAACAGGTGCAATGTTTATGAATTTGTTATTGGTATTAGCTTTTGCCAAAATCGTGTTTAAACTGGATGATCTCTTGGTGCAGGCAGGTTTGCTTGCTGTAAGACCGTTACCTGCTCATTTTCCGATGCCGGTATTTATGGGTGCGAACAGGGGGCTTTCTGGTCTTGTAAGAGGAATGCAATCAAATGTGGCTGGCAGAGTTCCTGGACATATGCCTAAACCGAACATGGACGGAACATCGTTAAATTCTGCAGGAAATAATGTATCTGGTGGAAACGGAAGAAATAAATCAAAGCCAGGAGAGAGTGAGCGTAAGCCATTAGACTTTGACAAGGCAAGAGATCTTGTCAATGGAGCTAAGGAGTTAAAAAACGCAGACGCAGCAAATGCAATTAAGAGCATGATGCCAGCTGGAAGTTTTTTGAAAAACGGAAAACCGCTTGGAACATTAGCAAATGGTGGATCACTGGTCAATGGACAACAATCAGCGCAACAGTTGGCAGCCGCGAAGAATCCTGGTGAACTTCCAAACAACCAGCCGTTTAGTCAGATGAAGTCTGCGGCAGGAATGTTGCCTGGTGGAGCGTATCCACCGAGAGTCACAATGATGGGAGCAGGACTTGGGGCAGACGGCAAGCTCAAGACAGGCTGTATGTCATTTAATAATGGAGAATGGAGCGATCCTACCGGACAATATATGCTCGGTGATGATGCAATGAATGATTTTGCAGGAGGATCTGTCCTCGATTCTTCCAATATTGAAACAAAAGGATTGAATGATATGGGAGCGTTTTGTGATTCGCTTGATTCAATAGGTGGCTCTGATGGTGTGGTAGAAGGGTACTCGTCCGATGGTATTCCAATGACATTTACGGATAATGGTTCCGGTGATTGGGCGGTTGATGTTGGAGGATCTTCATTTCCATCTATTGGAGCAGCGATGGATAATGGTGCATTGTTAAGTGATGATACCATAAATCTTTACAATCCTGCGTCCAAGATGTCTATGCCGTCATGTGTGACCGGATCGTCTGGTGCGGATTATGTGGGGAGTGCGTTTAACTCGGTTGCTGGTTTAACGTACAGCAATGGGTTCCCGTCTAACAGTGATTTCGCAGATATGCAAAATTATACGATAACGAGAGCGGGACACTCGTCCTTTGATGGTCATTATATTGGACGAGATGGCTTTTCACATGAATTTACTGGTCGCTATGTAACAGAACTTCATGGCGAGGATGCCAGAAATGCTATCCGCCTGAAAGATGGTCACTACTTTAAGTTTGAACCGACAGGCGCGCATCAGCGAGTGGGTCATATTGATGAGAATGGAATACCAGTAAAATAGGGGGGATAGTAAATGTCTGACTACGAGAATAACGGTCTCGCTGACGATATGGATGATGCAAAAAATGCTGCCATAGACGGTGCCGAGACTTTAGCGAGTCTTGGAAAAGGCGGTACCGATGCAGGAGCTTCCGCAGCGGAGACAAAAGCCGCTTCGGAAGCCGGGAGTGCAGCAGCAAGTCAGGCAGCCAGTGAGGCAGTCGAAAATGTTGCTGCTACTGCTGCGGAGGGAGGAACCGCAGCTGGTGGCATGAGCGTAGGATGGATCATAATTATAGTCTTGCTTGTAATACTCTTTGTTATTTTGATTGTATGTCTTATTCCAAATACTATGGATACCTTTTTTGGGTATGAAAATTGCAGCGAGTATGTAGATGATAGTGTGAAAATAGAAACTGAGCTGATTTGTGATGGATTGAAAAAATTATATGGAACCGACACGACAAATCAGTCCAATATCAACTCAGCATTTGTTAAATTTGATGGATCAAAACAGTCTGTAACAGGAGCCGAGCTTCCGTCTGGAGGTATTCTGGAACCATGTTATACCCAAATTGAGGAAGATTACGTTTCAAAAAGTTCCTCTCCTGCGGAAGATACCTTTTATGATGGCTATACGGTAAAGAGTGATCTGGATGATTTCTGGTCAACGGATAAATACATAGATTATCTTTCCCCTCTGGTACAAAACAATTTTAGCGGCTCATTGATGAAAGCAGTCACAAATGCAGATACCTCGCAAATATCAGTCATCAATCGAGCATTAAAGAGCAATATAAAAAAACTTGGAAAAAAATGGGCTTCCTGGGAAGTAGAGTCCATCACGGATAATCCAATGGAAATCCAGGTTTCAACAACGGCAGAAGATGGCAGTACGACCTATACATCTAAGATGCAGCACCACTATATTGTGAATTATAAGATTAAATTTTCGCCGCCTACAGAGATTGCAATACATTCGTCGGATTACAAGTTTAAACTTGTGACAGACCAGTCAACAATGAATATGGTTGTTTCTATGCTCCAGTATCTTTCGTCTGAACAGGTGACCAACATTATGAAATCCGGGTTAAAGGTAGGAGGGGACATTAGAAAAATCTTTGAAAAAATGTTCAGCTGGCGGTCGGTCGTGACATTCCTTGATGGAAGTATTGTTGGAAATTCGGATGGAAATACTGCGTATGGAGATGATGGGGAGCATTCGGAATCCGGTTATGATAATTACGATGGTGATCTTCCGGATGTCAGTGGTGAAGAGGGACAGATCATTTATCTTGCTGGAGTAATCTGGGCGGAAGCAAGAAATCAACCAGAGATTGGACAAATTGCAGTCGGATATGTCGTTATGAACCGTGTGCATCAGCGTGGAATGACTGTGGATCAGGTTGTTTCCGTTCCTGGTCAGTTCGAGACCTGTCGAAACGGTTCCTGGCAGAAGGGATGTAATATGTTCGCAGGTATGTCCGATGCAGAAAGACAGTCAAACCTGTCCTGGAAATGTGCAGTGCTTGCATATACAGGAGTCGGCACAAATCCAATCGGAAACAGAGTGTTTTTCAGAGTTCCCGCAAATGCAAATGATTTATCGAACTATAAGAATCCGGTACTTATCGGTGGACATGTATTCCATGATGGACAGTATAACTGGAAACGTGGTTAGGAAAGGAGAAAGACAGTATATGCGTAAAACAAAGAAGATAATTGCATTATGCCTGGCGTTTGCAATATTAGCGTTATCGGTTGTTCCTGTGTTTGCAGCGGAAAGCGAAACAAACACGAAAACTGTAGAACAATATGCACCGTATATGCCGGATGGATATACGGATGAACAGTGGAGCAGCATGTCAGCAGAGGAGCAATGGGATGCGTTCTATGCGCAAGGAGCCTCAAATGATATCAAGTCTGATGAATTTGGAAACTATGATACAGGGAGCGTACAGCTCATATGCATGGCAGAGACAGGCGTACTTAACTGCGGATCGCTTACTTTGATCTTTTATAATATGGATGATGGTAATTACTACTGGACAGATATCACCGATTTTGATGCTCCGGTGATCACATTACCGGTTGGGACATATACATTGGATTGTGTGCAATATGATGGTGAAAGCAGTGTAAATGTGCAGGCTGAGTTAGATCCGGAACAAATCACAATAACAAAAAATACTACTCTTGATCCGGATGATGGAATCTTTTTATGGATTTCAGTCGCGTATGAAGAATATCAACAAAACGAAATCAATACAAATATCATCGCATACAGTGGATTCAAAGGGACGGTATCATTTGATCTCGTTGGTCGAAGTGATGTTGTTTCTGATGAGCAGGAGCATACCTGTCATGTTATTTTAGAAGAGGGCAAGGTATATGATAGTAAAGTCCTATACACAGGAAGCTATCAGATAAGAAATGTACATGTTACAGATTCATCCGGAAAAGCTGCAAACGTGTATTACGATGGGGGTGAGATTTACGTCTCCCGAAATACCGATGTACAGGCAGATACAACGCTGTATGTCTATCAAACGAAAGCGGATCTGCCGTCTGCTTTCATTCAGAGTTTGTCAAATCCATATAATACCTATATTTCGACAGAGGATAATGCAGTAACTCTGATTAGTAATGGTGGTGATACGGAATTGTCAGAAGACAGTGAGGACGAGGATGCAGATGCCGCTACAGGAAGTAGTTCGGATGAGCGATCAGATAATATTGGAAGATGGATCTTTTTGGTGCTTGTAATCATAATATCTACATCGATGATCTTAAAAAATAAAGAAAAGATTTTAGAAATCCTCAAATCTTTTTGGGGTTAAATACAACTTGCCTCAAGCTCACAGTGAAAGAAATTTCATTGTGGGCTTTTTATTGTCGAAAATCAGAAGAGCCAATATATGATAGGTGAAATATTTAAGAGGGTCAGGTGGGAATATTTCTATGAACCCGGAAAGGAGCTGTAATGTATCCAATACCGAAAAATTTTGCCGTTGACGGAACGGTTGTAGGAAACATCACATGGAAACGTGCACTCGAAACTGCCATTGTCGTTGCAGGGCTTGGGATTCCAATCTTGAAATGGGCACACATATCAATAAAAGCAAAAATATATCTTAGCGTCATTTTCATACTGCCAAGTGCTATTTTTTCAATCCGTGGAGTGTATGGTATGAGCCTTTTTACTTTTGTCTATACCTTTTTCAAATTTCTGAAAAACAGGCGTCTGCTGACGTTCCCGGATTCCAAGGCTGAGATCAACCGTGAAAGAAATCTTCTGCTAAAAAAGAAAAAGAAGATGGAACTCATAAGAAAAGAGGAAAAAGAGCGTCAGAAGGAATTGAAATGTCAGGAACGCGCAAAAAAAAGAAGGAGAAGACATAAAGATGAAGATGATGAAGATAACAAAGAGGAAGGATGAAAAAACGGATCAGCAGCTTACACCACAGCAGGAAGAGGCACTTGCCAAAAAGGAAATTGAACAGTATCGCAGAGAAACATCGGAGCAGCTGAGTCGTTATGAGGAAGAACAGAAAAGGAAAGAGGAATCCGGTGAAGAAAAAATTGATGTTAAGGAACGTCTTTCCTATGTATTCGGGAAAAAACAGGGAAAAAAAGAAGAAAGTATTGATTTTAATAAAAGGGAAGACGAGGCACTTATTGAAAAACCACTTCCTTATACTATGGCTTCCGAAGATATCCCGATTGATTATATCCATGATGGCGTTATCAAGACGGAAGACAACCGTTATGTGTCTATTATTGAGGTTATGCCAATTAACTTCCTGCTTAAAGGTCTGGAGGAGCAGGAGAGCATAGTAGATGATTTCCAGAAATTCCTGCGCATCGGTCCTGCCGTGATGCAGTTTAAGAGTCTTGCAAAACGTACGGATATATCACGGTATCTTGCGAAGATCAGAGAAGATATGCGTACCGAAACAAATGAGCGATGCAGAAAGCTGCAGGCGGATTATGCAGAACTCATAAAAAATATAGGTACATATAATTCGGTTACCAGACGTTTCTTTATTATATGGGAATATCCGAAAAACAGCTATCGCCATACCAAAGAAGAAGATATTATTGCGGACATGAATAACTTACGGCAGAAAATCTCGGGATATGTTAGTGCGTGCGGAAATACAACGCTCATCATGAATGATAAAACAGAAGATATGGTTCGGATCCTGTACGATATTTTGAATCGGTTCGGAAATAGTTCCGTTGATCTTAGGAAACGCATTCAGACAATATATAACTTTTATGATGAACATTATGGTGAAAAAGCCACAAAGATGATTCCTGTCACGGAGTATTTTTCGCCATGGAAAGTAAATTTCAGGAATGCAAATTATGTTGTGGCGGATGGTGTTTATTATACGTTCCTGTTTGTGCCGTCAGATGGGTATCCTACTGGTATTCCGGCAGGATGGGCTTCGATCCTTGTCAATTCATGCGAGGGGATCGATGTTGATATATTCCTGCGAAAACAGGACACCAATACAATGCTTGACAAGATTGGAAGGCGGATCCGCTGGGGAAATACAAAAATACAGGATATGAACAGCACCACGACTGATTTTGACCGGTTAAATAGCTCAATCTATTCTGGGTATTATCTTAAAAACGGACTATCCGGGAATTGTCAGGATATTTACTATGTCAGTACACTTATCACGATCACGGGAAAATCGTATAAGGAAATGAATGATAAACGTGTTTCTTTGATCGATTTTCTAAAAACAAATGAAGTGCAGCTCACACCGTGTACTTTTACGCAGGAAGAAGCGTATAAATCATATCTTCCGCTTGCAAAACTGTCTGGAAGTATTTATAAGAGATCAAAGCAGAACATCCTGACGGAAGGGGTAGGTGCGTTATATCCGTTCACATCTTACGAGATGTCAGACGAAGACGGTATTCTTCTGGGGCAGAATGAGGATAACGATTCCCTGGTGTTTGCAGATATATTTAATACAGTTAATTATAAAAATGCGAATATTTCGATTCTGGGTACATCCGGAGCTGGAAAGACATACCTCTTACAACTGATTGCCGGGCGGTTTCGAAGGAAGCATATTCCTGTTTATATTATCGCACCGGACAAGGGACATGAGTTGGCGCGATTCTGCGAAAATATCGGCGGGCAGTTCATTACGCTGTCTCCGGTAAGCCGTCAGTGCATCAATGTGATGGAAATCCGAAAGAAAGATGATGCCGCAAGTAAGGTTTTGGATGGTTCCATTACCGAGCAGTCTGAACTTGCGGACAAAATCCAGAATCTCCATATTTTTTTCAAACTTTTAATTCCGGATATCTCTGCGGAGGAAGATCAGCTGTTAGATGAGGCACTTATCAATGTATACAGGGATAAGGGAATTACACACGACAACAGTACATTATATGATCCGAGTGATCCGACAAAGTATCGGGAAATGCCGATCCTTGGTGACGTATATGAAAAATTGTATACAAATCCGGATTCAAGACGTATTGCCAATATCATGAACCGCCTGGTGCATGGCTCAGCATCTTCGTTTAATCAGCAGACCAATGTTGATCTGGACAATCCCTATACTGTCATTGATATTTCAAAACTTACCGGTGAGCTTCTTATGGCAGGCATGTTTATCGCAACCGACTGGGCGTATTCGAAAGCAAAGGAAAACCGAACAAAGAAAAAAGTCATTATTATTGATGAGGTATGGGAACTGATCGGATCAAAGTCCAATGTAAAGGCGGCGGAATATGTTCTCGAGATTTTTAAAATTATTCGTGGATATGGCGGATCCGCAATCTGTGCAACGCAGGACTTAAATGACTTTTTTGCATTGGAAGATGGTAAATATGGAAAAGGGATCATAAACAATTCAAAGACAAAGATTGTGCTAAACCTTGAAAATAAAGAAGCAAAATCCGTGAAAGAGCTTCTGGATCTGTCACAGAACGAATATAAGAAAATTCTAAAGTTTGGGCGTGGACATGGACTGATTTCTACCAATGGAAATAATGTGCCGGTTCATTTTATTGCAAGCGAATTAGAAAATAAGCTGATCACAACGGACCGGAAAGAATTGGAACAGATCGTAAACGAAAAAAATACAAACCAGGCATCTTAAGGAGGATAAATCATGGAATTAAAGGAAGCAAAGGAATATATTCTGTCGCTGGTGCGCGATTTTGGCATTATCACAAAACAGCAGGCAGAGGAATATCTTGGAGATCCGGAGTTATCCGGACGAGTTGTTTCTCAACTTAACAAAGCAAAAATGATATATGTTGATTTTGAAACAGGCAATATCTATACCCATAAAAGTCTTGTGGGTTGCGAGGCTGATTATACTGCAAATATCCGTGCCTTATGGATATATCTTGATTTTAAGCGTGAGATGGATGCCGGTGAATATCTTGTTACAAGCGACCATTTCGTGTCTCTTTCTTTTGAGGTTGGGGATAAGATCGCAGATGTGATTTATGTCCGCTTTGGCACCGAGGATGAAATCACAAGGGCTATGCATTTAAGAGAACGGTACCTCACGGATGATGAAAGAAAAGAATTGATGCGGATCATTATCCTTGATAAGGAAAGTCAGGCAGATCATATTGAAATCAGCGGAATCTTTGCGTTTGCGTTAGTGGACGAAGCTGGAAACATTTCGTATATACAGAAGTAGCAGTGAGTTTTCCCCAGTATTTGATCTTTTTTCAGATACTGGGGATTTTTTGTTGTCAGGATTGCTTGGGGGACTAAATATATAATTAGAAGAATTATTTTGACATATCCATAGGATATGAACAAATAAGTGTTTGGTTTTATAAAAAACCGGTAGTAACAATTAGAACAATCGTAACAATAATCAAAAGATCGTAAAAATGAAGGCACGTTTGATGCCTTATTTTTGTGTAAACAAGGAGGAGAAACATATGTACATTTTAAAACTTGCAGAAAAAGACACCGTATATTTTGGATTTTATGTGAGAACAGGATTTTTCTATGGAGTTGATACTAAGGCAGATCAACCAATAGTTGCAAGCCGCGTGTTTGAGCAGCATGGATTTCTTAGTCTGTGGATACTTAATGGTAATCAGTGGGCAAGTAAATGGATAAAAGAAAGTGAAGATTGTTCAGAGTTTATGATATCTGGTCTTCCGGAGATCATCGATCCGCGCGAAAAAGTGCCATTTTTTGAGTGGCTCAAAAACAAAAAAGGCATTTCTCAAATTGAATGGGAGAAATATTTTGAGAAGTATGACAGTGGCCTCCAGTTAGCTGAGGAATATGAGCAGTATTTCTTTAATGGATTACCGCAATTTGCAAGAAGACAGTATACAAAAAACAAATAAAAGGAGGAAGAACAAATGAAGAAAGAAGTAAGTTTTGAGGGCGCAAACGCTCTCAGTGTAAAAGAAATTGAAGCTATGGGAAAGGATGAGTATGAATTTGTTATCGCAAATGGCAAAATCTCTGTTGTCCTTGTACCAGTAAATCCGCAGTAGCTGAAAGCTGTGGTTGCGGCAGACAGAGCCAAAATTTTCAGAAGCGTGTGTATGAACATGCTATATCTGTCATTCATACAACGATTAGAATCCTGTGTTTGCACTCCGGCAGCATGGGATTCTTTTTTGTTGTCACAAGCACAAATACTCTTATATGTATATTATAGAAATTCGCTTTTAAAGCATAAGCTGTAAGATTTGCTGGAAACAGCGGTAGTGATTGGTTTAAGCAGGAAACGCATGGCGCTTTTTGTTTATATATAACACAGACAAGGTTCGGAACATATCCGGATCTTTTTTATTTCAAAGGAGGAAAAATAAATGAAAACAAAATTTGAACCGGGTGTACTTGTAGAGGACATCACAAAAATTACGGAGCAGGAATGGCTCGCCTACCGGAGAAAAGGCATTGGAGGAAGTGACTGTGCAATTGTCTTCGGGGCTTCCCCATGGCGCACAACCAGAGAACTGTACTGGGATAAGAAAGGAATCAAAGATTTAGCTCCGACCAAGGAGGAGAGTAACTGGGTAGCGAAAGAAGTCGGACACAGACTGGAAGAACTGGTCGCACAGATATTTATGAAAAAGACGGGATTACAGCCGTATGCAGTGCGAAAAATGTTCTATCATCCGGATTACCCATGGATGCTGGCAGACGTTGATTTTTTTGTCAAAGTTCCTGTCGATGGAGTGGAAAAAATCTACATTCTGGAGATCAAGACCACATCGATCAATGCACTGGATGCGTGGGGCGATAAGAACAGCAATGTGATCCCTTATCATTATGAGTTGCAGGGGCGTCACTATATGGCTACAACAAATGTAGATGGTGTAATCTTCTGCTGTCTTGCCGGCAATACGGAAGATGGGTTTATCATGCGCACCCTTACAAGGGATATGGCGATTGAACAGGATATCATCGAGATTGAAATGGATTTCTGGAATAACTATGTCCAGAAAGATATTGAACCACCGTTCATTGAAAAGCCGGATATGGTGCTTGCAGCGTTACAGAAGCATTATGGCAGACAGGATGCAAAAGTGGAACTTCCGGTCGAGATGTATGGTGCCGTAAATGAATATCTGAAACTGGCAGAAGAAAAAACCAGGCTGAATAAGGAATTAAAGGCAGTAACGACTAAAATGCAGGGATTTATCATTCCTATTTCTGACTATTTAAAGGGGGCAGAATGCACAGCCGTAATTGACGGAGAAACCTATGAGGGCAAATATACGGATCGTACTACTTATTCCATCCCCTCTGCGTCTCTTAGTGTTTTAAAGCTGAAATATCCGGATGCCTACGCTGAACTTGTAGAGAGCAGGACATCTTCATCCTTTGCGATAAAGAAAGCCAAAAAGCCGAAAGCAAAGTCTCCGAAAAAGACATCGTAAGGGAGGCGGCATTATGCGTAAAAAGATCAAGAGCCTGGACTGCACTGGGATGGAAGTATCAAAAGACCTTGCGTTTGATACGTTCATAAATAATGTGCAGGAAATGATACTGCCAACCGGAGTGAACATTGTAGGAATTGTAGAAAATACAAGGTATGCGAGAACCATCCTGCCGGAACGTGTATCAATTAAAGCGTTTGTTGATTCCGTGAACCGTCAGCTGGCGATACAGGGCAGAAAATATGAACTCATAAATGGGACAGATAAGGTGTACTTGACAAATGTATGTCTTAAAAATGAATGATCCGGACAGATGTGCCGGGAAATAATGAGAGAGAAACTTGAGAAAAGCTTCTCTCTTTTTTGAACTAAAAGGAATGGAGGATTACGAATATGTATTTAAACTTTTTTCATGCTGATTCATACAGCTATACATCAATTAACTGCAACATGGAGCGAGAAGAAATGCTCCGTATCGCAAAAAGAACAGGGCTTAATATCGGGCAGATCATAGATGCTGTCCGGATGCTTATGGGAACACCTGTTGTCACCATATGCGAATACATAGTATCTAACTGTATTACTGAAAAGACAAAAACGGGGTGTAAATGGGATATCTCCATTGAGGATGGTGAAAAACCTGAAAAAGAAGAGGGATATGTCGGCATGTTGGAAGAGTCTGGAGCATTAGAAGCTATGCGAGATGCTTTGATTTAGTATTTGACACCATATATGGTACCATATATAATATGAATAGAGGAATGAATATGTCAAAATGGGAAAAACTATTAACTCGAATTCGTACTTTATCGAAAGACTTACGGTTTGATGAACTGCGGAAGGTATTGGAAAGTTATGGATATAAAATGAACGCGCCAAAAAAGGGAAGCAGTCATTATACATTCCGAAAACCAGGCTGTCAGCCGATCACCATACCAAAGCATGAACCGATCAAAAGAACCTATGTAGAAATGGTAAAACAAGTGGTGGAAAGTGAGGACATGAAAAATGAAGACGCTGAATGACTATATGGCAATGAATTATCGAATGGAAATTGTTGAGGATAATGATGAGGGCGGATTTGTAGTTTCGTTTCCGGAACTTCCGGGCTGTATTACCTGTGGGGAAACAATAGAATCCGCTGTTGCAAATGCACTGGATGCAAAAAAGGCATGGCTGGAAGCTGCGCTTGAGGATGGTATCGAGATCCATGAGCCGGACAGCCTGGAGGATTATTCCGGGCAGTTTAAATTGAGAATGCCGCGCAGTCTGCATCGATCACTGGCAGAGCATTCTAAAAGAGAGGGAATCAGTATGAATCAATACTGTGTGTATCTCCTTTCTAAGAATGATATGGCATATGGCAAAAGTAATAGGTAAATGAATTGAGTTATTAGGCGCTGCTGCCCTGACTGGTCAAACGATCAGGAGGACGGCGGCGTTTTTTATTTTCTCAATATGATTTTTTGAATCAGTGCAACAAAAATGGTACTACAAAAAAAATAATACTTATTATATAAGCTAGAATGTAGACAAAGTACAGATATAAAAATAAAAATTTGTACGTTACATCGATGCTTGTGATATAATAAGGAAAAAGAAAAATCGGAATTTGAAAGGAGAAGTAAAATGCCATACATAACAATTGAAAGTGGAGTATTAACAGATGCACAAAAGGAACAGTTAATCAAAAGATTAACAGAAGTATCCTCTGAAATTATGAATGTACCACAAGAATTTTTTGCAACCACAATAAAAGAATTACCTGATAAAAATTTTGGTATTGGTGGTAAAACGATTGATAAAGTTAAAGCTGAATATATGCAGACACACAAATAATCCCCAATTTTTAGAACTAGAGAAATTCCAGTTTGTAAAGCAATTTAAATTTAAAGCAAAATAGTGCAGAGATGTATACTTATTTACAATTATACATCTCTGCATTTTATTTTTGATTTTGTCTACATTCTAACTTATTATATAAGCATTCTTTGAGTAATAGAAATAATGGAATGAAATAGGATTTGCTGCCTGATTGAGTGAGAGAATGGAGCAACTGTTAGGCAGTTTTTTATGCGCCAATATCCTTTGTCGTAAAAACACATAAATTTTCGACAAAACAGTACAACATGCTTTACGGGTAGTATAATAAATACATTTATAAGAAAAGGAATAGACTTTGATGGGAAAAAAAGAAAAAGTGAAGAAAACAGATGATCTAACAAGGTTATGTAATGAATTAGAAGAATGGAAGAAAAAAGGATTGTGTAATATAGACGAAATTTCGTATACAAGATCGAAATTGAAGGAATATATTAACGGAGATAAAAACAAAGCATTGAAATTAAAAGCTCAGATTGAAATTAAAAAGAATGAACCAAGTGAAGACAGTCGTGTCGCGTTGACTATATCGTTTTTAAATATATTTATTTTAATACTGACTCAGTGGTTTAATGATCAATTTTTCAAAAGTGTAGCTGCGGGTTGTTGGATGTTGATGATAGTGGGCTTAATAGTTTTGCTATGGGATAGACCGAAAATAAAATATGGATATCAAGTAAAATGGAGACAGTATATTGCTGTTGTGCTGAATGACATGTATCCGTAAATGGATTAATATCTTTATCAGTCATGGTGCACGGACAATACATAAATTTGCAAAATAAGAAATAGTTTGATAGTCGATACTTTATAAGCCAATATTTTAAGTGGGGTATTTTAATTGGAATCACCTGCCATGAGTAGGTATTTTGATAGTATAAAGAGTACATGGTATAATAGAAAGCAAAAAGCGGTGTAGGAGATTTTTTATGACAAAAGAAACTGTGACAGAATTATCTGGTTTTATTAATAAAATATCTGAAAAGATTGGTAAATCGTTATCAGATTTTACTGAAAAATTTATTACCAAAATTAATATGGTAATGGCTACAGAGTATATGAGAGATTTTTTTGCGGCTTTACAGCAGTTTAGTTTAGATATAGAAAATAATCCTGACAGCTATTTTAATTATATGAGATACCAAAAAAATTTGGACAATATGCATTGGGCATGGCCGTATGAAATAAAAACAGAAGAACTTAAATCATTATTAGAAAATGCGCATAATGAAAAAGAATTTGATACATTAATGAAATTTTTTTTCAAAGAAGAAAAAATTGATAAAATGGTTCAGGAGATGCTTACATTGTTACCTGACCGTCATAAAATGATGCTGAAACAAGCTAAAAACGCATTTGATAGAGGGGATTATGCGATAGCCAATAATGCGTTAATGTCAATTATTGACAATGCACTTTCTGAGTATTTAGAAAATAAGGGACAAAATAAGCGGGTTGGAATTTTTCAGCCAATAATTAATCATTATGAGGGTTTTGCTATAGGAGAAGTAGACTTTATTTTTGAGTTATGTATGCTTTCAAATAATATCAATTTTATTTTTCAGGATTGTTCATTCGATAAGAAAATTGAAATTAAAACTAATAAAAAAGTTCGTAGGCATACATCATTGCATGGGGTTAGGTATTCAAATAAGAGAATAGATACATTACTTTTATTTAATACTTTAGTTAATGTGCTAAAGCAACAAAGTCTTTTATGTGATTATCGGAATAGTTTAATTTGGGATAGTAGAACCAAAAAATTTAAGTTTTCGTCTATAATGCAAAAGAAATTAGATGAAAAACAGTGTATAGACTTAATTTTATTTGTTATACAACAAGAGGGAAAAGTCGATCACAAAACACTTTTAAAACATATGGACAATGTTTTTCCAGAAGATATTGAAAATAAGGGTAAATATTTATCAAAATTATTGCAAAAAATGAAATCATCGAAAAACGGAATAACGTGTCAAACTATAGATGGGAAAAAATATTGGACGTTTAAGGAGCATGTATGAAAAAATGATGAAATTAGTATATAATGTTGCAAATGGTTGAATGGCTGGAAACACTAAACGCTTAATAGTAGAAGATTTATTCTTTAACATATAGATTAGTGTCTATACTGTGATATACAGGTGTAGTATCTTTTACGATATAATGCGCATTTTTCGAACGGTCAAAGCCTGTTTTTCTTGTTATACAACTTCTAAAACCTTGTAAAATAAGGCTTTTTGCACAAAAAGTACAGTGTGCTTTTTTCTTAAAAATTTTCTCTGAAATTCTTGCGTTTCGATGGTCTCAAACGTATATATAAGTAGACAGAGAAATACATAAATTTTCGACAAACCAATACAAATCAGCCGATAAGTGCTATAATTGTTTCGTATGTTTGGAAAATTGGCACCAGGCTGCAACAGAAGGGAGAATTTCTATGAAAAACACAAAATTTAAGGGAATGAAAAAAGCAACTGTTTTTGCACTGGCACTGTCCTGCATGGTAACTATGTTCGGTACCGCCGCGGCACCGGCTCCGGTACATGCGGAAGAAACAGAAACAGCAACCGCAGAGGGCGGACGTACCGTACCGTTTTACAGTCTTGTAAAGGATGGCGGCAACTGGGACGGATCACACTATACCAAAACGGACGGTACGCTGGCAACAGACGTATTCTTCTTTGACGGCACATATACCTATTATTTACAGGCAGACGGATCACCGATGAAAGACAAGCTGACCTATCATCCGGACGGGGAGCATATCATTTACCTCGATACAGAGGGACATGAGGTATTTACAAGTTTCCAGTATTGCCCGAGTGTGGAATATACCTGCTACTTTGATTCACAGGGATATCTTTACAAGGATCAGATCACCTTTGTCGGGGACAAGGTTTATTATCTGAACGCAAACGGCAAGATGGAACAGAACGGCTGGTTCGGCTTTGCGAATGGTCGTGACTATGGTTTCGCAAACCAGGATGGTACGCTTATTACTACCGGCTGGGGCTATGATCCTTATGGCAGAACGGTGTTCTATCACTGGAACGGCATGGTGGCAAGAGGACTGATCTCTGACGCGTCATACTACTACAACATGGATGAAACAGATGGTCACTATATCGGACAGTGGGCGTACAACAGCATTGTCGTAGACGGCTATGCGTTTGATGTGGACAAGATCAATGCAACTTCTGCGGCGAGCAGGAACGCGGATGAGTATGGGTATGAAAGAGATGGCTTTTCATATGGGAATACGGTATGCAATGGAATTGATTATGCTGCGGTGTTTAATGCGCGGGTATATTTGAATTGGAATAAGGATGTCGAAGCGGCTGGATTTACAACAGACAATGCCATCCTGCACTTTGTAGATTATGCTTTGACATCGCGTGAAGGTGGCATATTGGAGTTTGACCCAGGGTACTATCGTGCAAACTATTATGATGAATTAAATCCAAAGTATGGAAAGAACTGGAAACTGTATTACTATGACTATATGTGCTATGGCAAAGCATCTGGGAAAGTAGCAAATGATCTGATTTCCCCGGAGGCAGAAGAGCGTTACATCAGTTTATAGTTATTTTTGGAGAATCGGCACCACAGAGTATTTTGTGGTGCTGATTCATGTTGTTTAAAATATGTGAGATTGTGTCCCGGTCATTGACCGGGATTTTTTGTTGTCGGAAGGGAAAGAGACTGTATATATCTGGTATGGGAGTTTCGGCAATACAGGAAAGCCGAGAATGCTTCTTTGGGTTGTTGAAAATCTCAAATAATACAGAGAGCGAGGGTCTCTACATGAAAAACATTTTTTGGATACCAGATAACTCAGCACAAAAGGAAAGGAGGAAGTCAAAGAAGAAAACACTGAAAGGCATACTGATGGGATGCATGGCTGTCGTGGGGCTGTTAATGGCAGAGCCGCAGGAAACAAAGGCAGTAACCACCAGTGATGTTTACTGGAACGGATCAACTGCATATGTGGCAACACAGGCAGGCTTAAACGCGGCGTGTGACCGGAACATGACAGCAGATATCTATCTTTTAAATGACATTACTTTGTTAAGAAAAGATAAAGGTACTAATTACCCAACAGGTATTTCTGTATATGGAGTTAAAACACTTCACGGTAACGGGCATACGCTGAAAAATGGCATACGGACAGATGACAGCGATGCCAACGCAGATGTCAAGGAAAATGGCGCACCGGTCTTTAACGTGGCGAATACCCTGACGCTTGAAAATGTCGTGATCAATGGTGGAAATGCCAAGTATCGCAGTGCCATTGTCGTCAATTTCGGTGGAACCGTAAATGTGAAATCAGGAACCTATATCACTGGTTGTAAGTCATGGGACTGCGGAAGCGGAACGCGCGGCGGACATGGTATCTGGTGCCGTGATGGCGGCGTCATCAACGTCTATGATGGCAGCATCTATGGCAATGAGCAGTCCGGTATCGGTTCATCTGGCGGAACGGTCAGTGTCGCCGGAGGAAATATTTATAACAACGGCAATAACGGGATCAGCTCCTACGGTACGCTGTATTTCCATGGCGGTACCATAAACCAGAACGCAAACTGTGCGATCTATGTAGGTGATGGCGATGCATATATCAACGGAGGTCTTATTGCTGGAAACCGGAGTGATGCATCGGCAGGTATCGGCATCCAGAAGGGTGATGTCGTGATGAATGGCGGAACAGTCAACAATCTTTCACAGACCGGCGTTTATCTCTTAAACGGAAACGGGACGTTTACCATGAATGCGGGGGAGATCTACAGTAACGCGGCGTGCGGAATCACGGCAAACGGCGGCACCGTGACTATCAATAACGGACGCATCCATGACAACGGACAGCATGGTATTTCTTCTTCCGCAAACCTTACGGTGGCGAGCGGCTCTTCGGGTACGGAGATCTGCAACAACGGCGGGGATGGAATTGTTTCTTTTGCAACTCTTAACATGACAGGTGGGTATGTACACAGCAATAACGGAACCGGTGTTGTCAATTATGGATCCGGAACCATTTCCGGCGGTGAGATCCGGCACAATAAGGGTAACAGCAACGTAGTAAATGGCACAACGGGAACACTGCGGATGACCGGTGGATCGATCCATGGTACGGCGGTAAACGGTATCGCGAACAGCGGAAACCTTACCGTTACGGGCGGAAAGATCTATGAGTGCTCTGCTTCTGGAATCTTCCATGCGGGAACCACGACCATTACCGGCGGCAGCTTTTGGAGCAACGGACATGACGTGCAGCATTTCGGACAGGAGAACAGCGGAAACCTGGTTATCGAGGGCGGAGCGGAAAGTGTCTGGCTGCCTACGGTTGGCAGATATGTGGTGACCCACAGCGGCAGGAGGCTTGTGATCAACATGCCGGCAGACTGCTACAAGAGAGGAAAAATCATGGTGCGGACGGATTCCGCGGAAACAGCACAGACCGTGACAGCAAACCTTTCTTTCCGGGATCTTAATGCTTTTACCAAACGGGCGTATGGAAATGACGTGGTGGTATGGGATCACTACAAACAGACCAGCAGGAACTATAAATATGAGGGCGGCAGCTGGAACTATTTTGGCACGGATAAGACAGAAACGGTGTGGGGCGGTGATAATTACACCGTGAAATACACGCAGACACCGGAAAACTACCGGAACTATGCGATCGTGATGACAGATCCGGCACCGGAAGGGACAACGGTGGCAGACACGAACGGACAGGAATATGTATGCAAAAATGTTTCTGCGGAGAACACGTTTTATGTCTGCTATTATCCAAAGAATTACAATGTCCATTTTGAAGGAAACGGTGCGACCGGCGGCTCCACGCAGGATCAGACGATCAACTATGGTGTGGCAGCAAAACTGAATAAAAACGGGTTTACCCGTGGATTTACCATCGGATATGATGTAAACGGCGGAAACAGCGTGGAACGAGGATCAGACAGTGTAGTTTCGGATTTCACGGGCTGGAAATTGAGCCCGGCGGCTGTCGGGATCTCCTATACGGATGAGCAGTCCGTAATGAATATCGCGGAACCGGGAAAGACCAGGAATCTTTATGCGGCATGGCATGATAACGGGGTAACACTCCCGAACGCATCCAAGGAGGATGAATACTGGGAAGTCAGTGAGGATAACAAAGGATGGGTAAGGTATTACTTTACCGGATGGTACACGGCGCCGGATGGCGGAGTGTGTGTCGGAAGGGGCGGGGATGCCTATACACCAAAGCAGGACATCACGCTGTACGCGCACTGGACATATAACGTATTCGTTTACTATGACGGCAATACAAATGACGGCGGCGGAATGGAGATGACCGATCCGGTCAAAGGCGATGAAAAGACAAGAGGTGTGGACTACATCATCCGGGAAAACAACTTTACAAAGACCGGGTATGATTTCGCGGGCTGGAACACGGCACAGGTGGACGGCGCCGGGAACATCGTAGAGACCGGGCTTCCGAGATTCACGCCGGGAAGCATCTACAATGAAGATATCCCGCTCACCCTGTTCGCTGCATGGCAGCACCGGTTCGACATTGCTTATATGGGCGTATGCCAGACCGAAGGTGATGATTATCTTGACAACAACGGAGGAGCCGATTATTCACAGCTTACCGATACTGTCAAGCTGGCAAAATCAGATGACTTGAAGATCCAGACAACAAAGTCCTATGTGGATGATGAAATTGGAACTATCACAGAGGATGTAACGGCAACCGGAGTCGGCTGGGCGTTTGCAAAGGATATCGAGGCAAAGTACCCGGAAACCTACATCGCGGATGATACGGAGTATCCGGCAAAAGATTTCTTTGTGCTTGCAAGAGATGCCGGGGCAGTGACTTATGGCAATGTAAGTCCGGATTACCAGGGTGAGAATCCCAAACTTAACAGCCCGGATATGGCGGTTGCAAATATGTACCGGGTATGGGATTACGGACCGCTGATCAAGGCAACAGACCGCTATTTCACATTGAAGCAGGCGCATGACGGTTTTATCACGGAGGAAGAACTTTTCCGCAGCGTGACAGCAGAAGATGATGAAGATGGACAGCTTGTTAAAAAGACCGAAGCCGATGTCGCCGCAACTGGCAGTGACGAGGGAGTTACAATGCTTAACTATCTGGCAGAGAAATGGACAACGTTCCCTTGTGCCGGAAGTGCTACCCTGACTTATGTTGCGAAAGACAGCGCAGGCAATGTGACGGAATACATGGTTACTATACACATCACGGATACGAAGCCCATTGATGACTCCGGGGATGAAGATGGACGTGTTGTAAGAGGCATCAGCCGGAAATACTACAATACCTACCAGAACGGAGATTATGGATGGGATACCTACAGTAATTATGGCGGATTATATCCGGACAGTGTATGGTACAAAGATCCGGAATACAGATCCTGCATCGAAGAGGCATTCTCCAATGAGGAGAATGATACACCGGAACAGATCTGGGAATTTGGACCGGAAGACCACGCGAAAGTCAAGCAGTGGATCGAAGAACACGGTGTAGGCAATTCAAAGGAACCTGACGGCTTAAAGAAGTTCTATGAGGAATTTTCCTACTGCCGCAAGAAATAAGGCTGGAATCGGCGCATATGAGCGCACAGGGCAGTCCCGCAGTGATGTGGGGCTGCTTTTTTATGAGGTGACATTTGGTTGGATACATCATGGATTTCTATATATACTCTCTAGTAATAGGAAAAAATGGTGTATTAGGGAAATATAATTTGATGCCACTTCTGAAATCCAAGTTTTTTATGTTAAGATGAAAGAGAGTTAAGAAATCTTATTTTAAGTATTGTTACACAGTGATGTTAAATTTAGATTATATGAGGTGAGATAGGATGAAAATGATTTTGTTGCAAGGACTTCGTGCTCAGGTTGAGAATGAAATTATAAATAATGCCTGCAAAGAGGTAGAGCCGGAAAATATGTTGACGAAAACATATATTGTAGATACTTTTTTAGAATTTATAAAAAAATCGGGAGTGGATGATGACAATTATTATTTAGAATGGTATGGGAAAGAATATAACAAAAATAAGAACTTGAACATAAATGATTTTATCTATCATACAGTTTTAGGGATTCAGAAAGATAAGGATGTATCAAAAGAGTATTCGCACCTAGTTAAAAGTGCGTCAAAATACAAGTCAACTTTGCAAGAGAAAAAAGAACAATTTGTGAAAGAACTTCAGAAAATAGGAGAAGATAAGAAAAAGTTTAAGAATAAATATGATAAAATTGTTTTTTATAAACAAATAATTGAGGAAGAGCTTAAAAAAAATGAATATTTTGAGAAAAAAAATTTAATTAAAAGAGCATGGCAAAATTGTAGGACTTTACATAATAAAGTGTGGCCAAGAGATTTTGAACAGAAAATTTGCTGGGCTAAAAATGTGGGTGCTGATGAAAGGTATTTGATATATTTTGGCCATTTGTCAGTACGAGAAATCGAAGTGATGATTGACTTAAAGAAAAAAGATAGGGAAAAGTATTCAGAGTTATTTGAATCTAAGATTTATAGATCCGACATTATAAAAGAAGTAAACAGAATAGCTAAAGATAATTTTTATATACAAAACAGATTAGAGCTGATTTCTTCTTCGTTATCCCTTTTTGAGGGAAAACAGTACATGTCGTTCGTTTATCTAGTTACACCACAAATTGAGGGATTGTTCAGAATTTGGCAACACGAAATTCTTGGTGATAGGTCACAAACAAAGGGAATACGAGAACTAATGAAAAAGATATATGAAAATGACGATTTTTTTGCATATACTTATTTTGCATATGATTTTCCAGAGGTGAGAAACCCGATTGGGCATGGAGATATAATTAAAGTTGACAGAGAACTTGCTTGTGAGATAATGATGGATCTTTGTTGGATTCTTAATATTATAGATTCTGATGACTGCGACTATAAAAAATGGATGTCGTTTTTGAATGATTTCTGTTCAAAGCAGGATGCAAAAGCAATGGTGGAGTGCTTAAAAAAATATTTCACTTCATTTAAAAGTGAAAAATATCTTGACTTATTAGAAAGACATTTAGAAGGGAAATTTGATCCAATTTTAGAGTGGTATGGTTTTGGTGAACGACAGAAGAAATTTAACGAATCCCTTCATTCAGAAGAGTTATATCTAGGTATATGGAATGATGATCCGCTAGAAGTAGAAACAATAGAAAGAAGAGGGGAGGAGGATGAAACTACAAAGATGATTAATGATAATTCATTAAAGTATTCTCAATTATTAGAATTGCTTAATAAGCAAAAGTGTATTCCCGACCAATGGTATAAGAAATATCTTTCTTTTACTGAACAAATAGATGCTATGCATAGAGAATATATGGAAAATATTGGAATAAATTTTGAAGAGCTAAAAGAAGAACTGGAGTAATTGCTTATTAAAGTTGATAAATACGGGGTAAGTGGCACTGAATATGACATTTTTGATTTAAAGGAAAGAGACTATAAAGTTGTAGCTGTCAAATGGGGAATGTCGTTAAATAAAAAAGTAAATTGTAGTATAAGAGTAAATTTTATTGTGACTTGAGCGCATGCGCGAGAAAAAATCTCTTGAAATCAAACCATAAAATGATATAATTAAATAAAAATGGGTAAAATAATATAAAAAAGTGAAAAAAACGTGAGGCAAGTAATATGTTAATGAGATTTTCAGTATCTAATTATATGTCGTTTGGATATAAAACAGATAGTAATGGAGAGGTAATTCCGACAGACTATTATCTTTATGCAGGAAATGCGGAGCAGCATAATGATAGAGTTATTAATTTTAGAAAACGAAGAGTATTGAAGTTTTCTTCTATTTATGGAGCAAACGCATCCGGAAAATCGAACTTGATTAAAGCAATGGATGCAGGAAGGCAGATTATACTTCGTACAATGGATGGATTAAAATTTGAGCAAGAATTTTGTAGAAATCAAAAAACAAATGTAGATAAGCCAACACAGTTTGAATATGAATTTACAATTGGAGATAAATGTTATGCTTATGGCTTTACGGTAAATTTGGAAAAGCAGATAGTTCTTTCAGAGTGGTTGTATGAAATGGAAGATAAAAATGAGCATGTAATTTTTGAGCGCTTGGTGACTGAGCAGAGGTATTATTTTGACGAAAATCTTTTTCATGACGAAGAACAACTGCTACAATTCCATTTTTTTATAAAAGATGCCAATCGGATTAATACAACTTTATTGTTGCATGAAATAAAAAGACGAGGTATAAAAGAGGACGAATATAAAGTATTTAATCAAATTTATCAGTGGTTTAAAGATAAATTGGTCATTATTTATCCGAACACCATAATAAGTGAAAGTTATGGCTGGTTCGGTAATGATAATCAAAGGCTTATTGATATTTTACGATATTTTGATACTGGGATTACTGATTATGGAATGCGAAAAATTAATGAAACGGCATTGCGAGAATATTTCAATAATGAAACTATGGCAAATAGATTTTTTGAAGAATTGGAAAGAAGAAGATCAAATGGTAGAGCAAAAGGCATTTTAAAAATCAATGGGACACTTTTGGAAGTAGATTATAAAAAGAATGAAGAACCTAATATCCAAAAGTTAATGTTTAAGCACGGAGATGATCAATATAACTATGAGTATGGAGAAGAATCTGATGGAACACAACGGTTGATTGAATTATTAGACGTTATTTTGAATGATTCAAAGGATAAGGTGTTTGTGATAGATGAGCTAGATCGTAGTTTTCACCCACAAATGACAATTAAATTTGTTGAGACTTTTTTGAAATTTTCAGCAGAGAAAACCACACAACTAATTATAACAACGCATGAATCAAACTTGATGGATTTGAAAATTTTGCGAAGAGATGAGATTTGGTTTGCTGAAAAAGAGCCTGATAATAGCACTAAATTGTATCCACTTGAAATGTTTAAGATACGTTATGATAAAGTCGTTTCGAAAAACTATCTCGCTGGTAGATATGGTGCAGTTCCGGTTTTTAAGGATTTTGAGTATGTTTGGGGGAAGGAATAAAACTTGGAAGCATTAAATTTAAGAAAAATCAAACCATATGATTATACTGTTGAATCTGGAAAAGAGGAACAACGTATTCATTTTTATTGTATTTCTGAAGGAGCAACTGAGGAGACTTATCTTTATGGAGTTAGAAATAGCCGAGCTGAACTGCATATAAAAAATGAAGTATATATTCAAGTTGTTGAGAAGGAGGTAGGACAGGAGACGTACAGTCATCCGTTGCAATTGGTTAAGGCAGCGCTTGTTCAAATGGGGCATATGGATGAAAATGGGAACGAACTGCCACAAAGTGAATGGGACAAGAATTGTAAATGGGAGGAATACGATAAGGAAACCGATCAGGTGTGCGTAATCTTTGATAGGGATTATAAAAAACTTGAAATGTGTCTTGATGAAATATATGATTTGTGCAATAAACATGGGATAAAAATTGTGATGTCTAATCCTAATTTTGAATTTTGGTTGTTAATGCATTTTCCGAATATAGATCAATATTCTCAAGAGGAAATCCGTGCGAATAAAAAAAATTTGCGTCACCAAATATCAGATGATGCTTCTACGAGCAAAAAATTTCTTGAAATTCAGGTGGCGAAAAATATAAATGGATATACAAAAGGGAAAAAAATAAAGTTTGAAAAATTCCTTCCGAATATTGATCTTGCAATAGAACAAGCAAATCTGTTTTGCCAAGATCCTCAACAGATGAAAGATAATATTGGAACGGCAATGGGACAATTGATAAAAAAAATCAGATCGCAGATATAAAAAAGAGTTATAATAGAAACTTGTTAGGTGGCTTATACCGAGAAAATCCGGTAAAATCAAGGAATTATGAAGCGGTTAAGAGTAGTAAAAAGTGGGAAAATGTAGGTAATTCATACATTATTCCTGCACTACTCCTATACCGCTATTCCTATATTTGAGCGTCAAATACAAGTCATTTTATTTTTTCTATTTCAGTTCTGAGCCATTCAAATTCTCTGGCTGTATACACCTTTTCGGTGATATCTGAAATCTTATGTCCGACCATATATTTGATAGCGTATTCATCGACTTTAGCATCTTTGCATTTGGTTACGAAATGCTTTCTGCCGTCGTGAGGTCTATGATCCGGGTTGAGTTTAAGCTCGTCCCGAATGCGATTGAATATTTTGCTATACCGATTGTATGTCAACTTGGTATTCTTACCGCGGCGATCTTCATCTGTATAATTAAAAAGATATTTGCTCCCAAGTTGCTCAGCCTCTTCGTACGATTTGGAAACCAAGTCCCTTATCCGAGGATGAATCGGTACAACTCTGTTTTCACCAGCATCGGTTTTAATTCCACCTTTAAATGTCCAGTTCGATAAATCAACATCTGCTAATTCTATCAGACCTAACTCCTGGGGTCTCCATCCAGAATAGCATTGAATAATCATGAACTCAATCCCATATTTATGTCCGAGATTCTTCCACAGAAGAGCCATCTCATCATCAGAGAATGGAATGTGTTCTTTCTTGACAGTCTGTATTTCTTTAATGGTATCGTCTGTAAGCTTGAATGTTCTCGAATAGTTCCGATCTACAAGTTCGTATTCAACAGCATAGTCGAGCATCTGATTGAAGAGCGTCTTTATCTTATTCTTCATTGATGCGCTTGGTGTCTGCTCTTGGCCTCTTACGGTAGCAACACCTTCTTCCATGCAGCCTTTTATGTGCCTTGCTCGAACATCCATGACTCGCATATCGTAAACAGCAGAGCAGTATTGCCAAGCCGATGTAGTAGCTCTGGCGCTGTCGTCGCTCTTCAGAGTCTTGAAATATTCCGATGTCCATTTGTCGTACAGTTCCTTGACTGTGATAGACGGTTCCAGGTCATACGGATTCTTATTAAACTCCACAAGAGCTGTGTATGCATCATTGTATGTTGGAAAGTATGACTCCGGTTTCAACGGCTTACATATTGGTTTGCCATTCTTGTCCTTTCCAACCGTAACCATTGCACGGAAAGGGTTCCTTAAATTTCTACCTTTAATCTCACTTATTTGACCGAAACCGTTTGGAAGCCGCCTGCGCTTATTTGGTTTACGAGACGATTTGGGCTTTGCGTCTGGTTTCAGCGGGTATCCACAATGCGGACAGGTATTTGCTTTATCGCTTACCTGTAAGTCGCACTCCGGGCATTGTATCAGCATATTAAATCCCTCCTCATGATAATGAACCGAGATTTTATGTTGGATTGTTGATTTATCGTTAGTAATCATATATCATAGTGTAGGAATTGTCAACTCCTACACTAAATTTTTATATTTTAACCTAGGATAGAAAGGGTTAGGTATATGATCAGTAACAATACATCAACCTGCCAGGACTGCGGTGGAAAATTGAAATACTATGACAAAGTTAGAAGAATTGTACGGACGAAAGGTCGTGTGAGCAAATGGGTGAATGTTCCGAGGTATCAATGCTCCGAATGCGGATGTATACATCGGTATCTCCCAGATTATATTTACCCATACAAGCAATACGAATCGGAAATAATAGCCGGTGTTATAGAGGGACTGATCACTTGCGAGACTTTTGGATATGAAGATTATCCATGTGAGATGACTATGATACGTTGGAAGGCGCATAAATCGCAACTGCTTTTATGAATAGAATACATATTTACGGAGGTGCGATATGAGTGTAGAAGAAAGACATCTGCTGAATAAAATTCGATTTTTCGAGGATATGCTTTTGAGAAGTAAGGATTATCGTCAGCAGGAAAACATCGGAAAGGAATTGACTGTAATGCGTATTCGGTTACAGAAACTACGGTTTAACAAAATGAGAACAGGGGCTTAGCAAAGCCTCTTTCTTTTTGCTCATATCCACCGAGGTTGTTTTTACTAAATGCTGTTCCTAACCTAGAATAGCCGTTGAAAGGAGGTAGCAGCCAATGAATGAAAATGAATTTGCAACTGGCTCGGTTCCGGTAATGGTTGCGGCACGAATTTACGGCAAAGACGCGTCATGGGTTAGGGCCGGTATTATATCTGGATGGTTGCCAATCGGAAAAGCCACAAGGAATGGTCAGTTAGTGACAAAAATTGAGGACATGAATTCTAAGTACGGACGTATCAATTTTTATATTTCACCGAAGCGCTTGTACGAGGAGACTGGTTATGTGTGGAAAGGGGAGAAGCGCTAATGGGAACAACAATACGTCCGGAGCTATCTGAAAAGAATCCTTATTGGATAGAAAAACACCGTTATTACGAATTGAAGCATTTTTGTCTTCAGTATCCGATCTGGAGAAAAGCTTATTCGGTTCTTGACGGGTATGCTAATCCACCAAAAGATTCAGCATCATTCGTGATCACCAGTACACTTGGTGATCCAACTGCAAAATGCGCTATGGCTAAGACATATTATTCCGAACGTACGGATATGGTCGAGAGGGTTGCAGAGCAGACTGATCGAGAACTGGCAGAGTATATTTTAAAAGCTGTAACAGAGGGATGGTCTTATGACATTCTTAAAGCTAGATTAGAAATTCCATGTTGTAAGGATGTCTACTACGAATTGTACAGACGATTCTTCTGGTTACTTAACAAGGAGCGGAAATGATATGAAGATTGTTGATAGAGCTGTGAAGAAGGTATACCGGTTTAACTGTCCAAACTGCCAGAGCAGACTTGAGGGCGAGAGCAAAGAATTTGAGGATATCGGCGGAAAGATTAGCAAATTCTTTTGCCCGGTATGCAAGAAAGATCGCTACATTACCTGGTCTGATCTTAGGAAGAAGACGGTGTATGAGGGTGAGAATACGCAATAATTACAACTCCCTTTATGAAAGGAGAGTGACTACTATGTCTAATTTAAAGAACGTTATCATTTATTTGTTGTCGGTATTGATCGCTTTTGAAAGTGGGGTATTACTTTTTATAATAGGGATGTTTACCGTAACAAATGATCTTAAAAACGAACAAAGAAATCGAAGAGTTAGTTACACATCTTATCGTAACAAAGATTGAGCCAGCAATGGCTCTTTCTTTTTATCCTAGGTTAGATACCGTACGTAGGTTACCGTAAAACATGCTATTTTGATATTTGAGAAATTGCCTGGTGGTAATTTTTAGAAAAACTTTTTGGAAGGAGGAGTGGAAGTGAGCTTAGTGATTGGATTACTGATCGGAATAATGGTTGGGGTGTTACTGTCACGATTTATATTTAGAGAAAAGCCAGTAGGTTCGCTTAGGGTCGATGAATCAGATCCAGATAGCGGACCTTATTTATTTCTTGAATTAGATCGATCTGGCGCAGATGCAATTTACAAGCAGCGTTACGTACGTCTGCGAGTGGAGCTTAAAAATTATATTTCGCACAAATAACACTCTCTATTATGGAATGAACCTAATAATTATTTGAAAGGAGAACGAAATGGAAGAGAAAAACGTTGATGAATTATTAAGTGAGGAGATTGCAGTACAGATTAAGGCTTTATCTGATTTGCAGTCCGGAAGCAAAGAGAAATCAACAGCGATTGATGATCTGACGAAGCTTTATAAGCTGAGAATCGAAGAGAACAAGAGCGTGTGGGATGCTGATGAGAAGTACAATC